>Ga0196971_1000696_pt1 | contig 21346 bp, 15 predicted proteins | sample S1v_1013CmetaG_FD_148660 | JGI IMG/M metagenome (GOLD analysis project Ga0196971, IMG submission 148660) | Soil microbial communities from Anza Borrego desert, Southern California, United States - S1+v_10-13C | ecosystem: Environmental > Terrestrial > Soil > Desert | place: USA: California...
GTCGAAGGAATCAAGTATTGTCCTGAAGAAGCTGATCTCCTCGTGGAAAGAGAACCCTGCGTGCTTTATTTTGCCGCTTTCTATGGCTTTTCTCAGAGAACCGAGCAAGTCAAGCTCCTTTACGGTATTCCATCTTTCCTTGTTCAGTGCATGAAGCAGATAGAAATCTATATGATCTGTCTGAAGCTTTATAAGCTGCTCATCAAGATACCTGTCAAAGTCTTCACCGGTCTTAATAAGCCACATAGGCAGCTTTGTAGCCAGCATTACCTTTTCACGGTAGCCGTTCTTGAGAGCTTTTGCCACCAGGAGCTCGCTGCTGCCATAGTGGTAAGGGTAAGCAGTGTCTATGTAATTCACTCCCCTGTCAACTGCATATCTGATCATTCTTATAGCTTCTGCTTCATCTATTTTACTTGCATCCGGTTCACTTCCGCTTACCCCGGGTAGAAGAGGAAGTCTCATACAGCCAAAGCCGAGTATTGAGACATCAAACCCCAGTTTTCCAAACTTTCTGTACTGCATCGTATATTACCCCCTGATTTTTTCTGTATATAGGCTTCCCTTATAGTATCCGATATAATCCCAATAATTTCAAGAGTCTGGCTGCTGAGGAATAAATTAATATTGTTATTTGAAAGAATATAATTAAAATAAAAACAAACCTGATTATTAGCTGGAGGATCATATGCTCAAGAAAAAAAAGAACTATCTGAAGCAAATATACAGAATGAACACTGATACGAACACATTTATTATAGATATATCCCTTGACAGCTATAATGAGATATTCAACGGCTGGGATCCGTCACCCATAAAAAGAAGGGATCTGGACCCCGATCTTCGGCATTTCATGGATGAGTGCGCTTCTGACATCCCGCTGAAATATCCCCTGGAATTGCAGTTCTACCTGCCTGAGGAACAGTATGATGAAGAAAAGGAGAAGCTGACCAGGATAGGGATTGAGAACAATTTCAATTTTATTGTCCATTTCATAAATAAGGAAATAAGACAGATAAGCGGCAGGATAGTATTTTATATAATAATCGCTTTTGCCTTCCTGTCGGTAGGCTATCTGTCGAGCGAAAGGGTAACAGAGAATATAGTGACTACGACCCTTATGGAAGGCCTCTCCATCGGAGGCTGGGTATTTTTATGGGAAGCCTTTTCACTATTCTTTTTCTCAAGGCAGGAGGTCTATGGCAGGCTCAAAATATATAAGAGATACCAGGATGCAAAGGTGAATTTCAGTTATAAATAAAAAAGCACCTTTTAATGGAATGTCTATCAACTTTTTTAGCAATTACAAAAATATTGTAAATATGTATCATGTTTCTGCCCAAGGGTTTACGAATATTCAGTTAATTATGATTTTTTCTCTTTACATTTATTTCGCGGAAAGATAAAATTAAAGTTACAGTGCTATTTGTTTCTTTTTATGCCCAAGGTGAATGCTTATGTGTGTTCAAACAGAAGTTTGTTATGTTAATAAGCACTCGAATGTTTAGAATTGCAAATGATGGACAGAATAAACATAAAAGGGGGAATTTATATGAAAGATTACAAAACGGAAAACTTAAGAAATGTTGGATTACTTGGTCATGGAGGCTCTGGGAAAACAACAATAGCAGAAGCTATGCTATTTAATACCGGTGTTCTTGACAGGTTCGGAAAGGTTGAAGACGGCACAACTGCAACAGACTTCGATCCGGAAGAAATTAAGAGGAAGATTTCTATTAGTGCAGCGACAGCTCCATGTGAATGGAAAGAGAAAAGAATAAATGTAATCGATACTCCCGGATATTTTGATTTTGTTGGCGAAGTAGTAGCAGGTTTTAAGGTTATTGATGGTGCAATAATAGCAGTTGATAGTATCGGCGGGGTTGAAGTAGGTGCAGAAAAGGCCTGGGATCTTGTTTCTGAAGGTAAGAAGGCATGCATGCTCTTCATAAACAAGCTTGATAGAGAAAATGCAAACTTCTCAAAGGTTTTCAATCAGCTGAGAGAGGTTTTTGGAAATAAAGTTGTTCCTTTTACCCTTCCGGTAGGTTCGGAAGCAAGCTTCAAAGGAGTAGTTGATATAATAGATTTAAAGGCCAAGCTGAGGGATGGGAATAAGACGGTTGAGGGTGAAGTTCCCGCGGAGCTTAAGGCTGAAGTAGAAGAATACAGAAATATGATCATAGAAGCAGCGGCACAGACTGATGAAGAGCTTATGGAGAAGTTTTTCGGCGGTGAAGAGCTTACAAGAGAAGAGATCATAAAAGGCCTGAGGCTTGGAGTTGTAAGCGGTGACGTAGTTCCTGTACTTTGCGGCGCCGCATCCAAGAATATTGGAATAGATGTATTTATGGACATGGTGCTGGATTACATGCCTTCACCGGCTGATACAGCAGCTGTTGAGGCAGTTAATGTGAAGAGCAATCAGAAGGTTAATGTCGCTGCAGATGAAAAAGGTGCTTTCAGTGCGCAGATTTACAAGACAATTGCAGACCCCTTTGTCGGAAAGATATCCATGTTCAAGGTCATGTCAGGTAAATTGACTGCAGACATGGAAGTATACAATTCCAATAAGGAAAAGAAGGAAAAGCTCAGCAACCTGTTCCTTTTGAGAGGCAAGAAGCAGGTGGCTATGGATAAGCTTGTGGCAGGAGATATTGCGGCAGTTGCAAAATTGCAGTTTACGACAACCGGAGATACCTTATGCGATGCAGCTAATCCTATTATGTTTGAACCGACAAAATTCCCGGCACCCAGCATATCAATGGCAATTGAGCCAAAGTCAAAGGGCGACGAGGATAAGATAGGAAACGGTCTTCAGAGACTTGTTGAAGAGGATCCTACTTTGAAGGTAGAAAAGAATGTTGAGACCAAGCAGACTTTGATATCAGGAATGGGCGAGCAGCATCTTGAAGTAATAACAAAGAAGCTGCAGAACAAATTTGGTGTCGAGGTAGTATTAAACGATCCGAAGATACCATTCAGGGAGACAATAAAGAAATCCGCCAAAGCCGAAGGAAAGCACAAGAAACAGTCCGGCGGACATGGACAGTACGGTCATGTCTGGGTTGAATTCGAGCCTATCCTGGATGGAAGCGCTGAATTTGAATTTGTTGACAAGATTGTAGGCGGAGTAGTTCCAAGACAGTATATACCTGCTGTTGAAAAGGGACTTAGGGATTGTATAGAAGAAGGCGTATTAGCAGGCTTCCCGGTTGTAAATCTAAGATGCAAGCTTTACGACGGATCCTTCCATCCCGTAGACTCTGCAGAAATGCCGTTCAAGATTGCAGCCGCTCTGGCTTTCAAGAAGGGTATGGCCGCAGCAAGTCCGGTGCTGCTTGAACCGATATACCATGTTGAAGTAGTTGTTCCTGATGAGTACATGGGTGATATAATAGGCGACTTGAACAAGAAGAGAGGAAGAATACTTGGTATGGAACCTTTCGGAAAGCTTCAGAAGGTTTCGGCTGAAGCACCATTGGCAGAGATGTTCAAGTATGCTACTGACCTTAGGTCAATGACTCAGGCAAGAGGAAGCTTCTCGATGAGCTTCTCCAGATATGAGGAAGTACCTGCACAGACGGCTCAGAAGATAATAGATGCAGCAAATGCAGGCAGGGAAAAGGATAAAGAATAGAATAAAAAACATGGCAAATTTTGGATTTGCCATGTTTTTTTTCGTGCGCATATTTAACTTGCCGCTTCATAAACTATAAATGAACAATTTTATAGGCTTTCCGGTGCATATCACCCAATAATAGGAGGATGGTAAATGGTAGAGAGGATGTTAAGTGTTGGCAGCTATGTAACTCTGAATGATGTAAAAAGAATAGTTGATACCGTTAAACACATGGATGATAGCGAACAGCTGGTGGTATCAGTGAATAGCCAGGATTCATACAATGCACAGAATATTTTTTCAGTACTTGAAAAGAATAATTTTGAATGGTCCACTAAAGGCGGACATGACGGCAGGGATTATTACATCATAGCGAAAAAAAGGGTATAAGCCGCAGTGAGGAGGAATAGCATGAATCAGGATAATTATTATGGAGATCTCGAGGACAAACTTAACGATACCAGCCTTTACGGGGAGTTTATAGCAACCTTCCATTATTGGGTAAGCTCTGAGGAACAGAAAAACAAGGTACAGCACTTGCAGGCTATAGGAAAGTCAAATAATACAATATATTGAATGGCTTGAAGCTAGAAGTTCTCTGTTGTGAGAAGCGCCCGTGCGGAGCACAGCTGGCAATAACAGTTTATAGAACTTCTTGCTGAAAACATTCATACGATTTGTTCAATAGTTCATATCCTTACGGACTTTGCCTTCTGCGAAAGCAGAAGGCATTTTCATAGAAAATAGATTTTGTTAGAAAATACTTGAAAACATAATATTAATTCTATTATAATATAATTAAAGGTCAAAGAAAGTCAAAGTCGGAAAGAGTGATGATATGTCAAGAATAAGTGATTTGATAGAAAAATTCATAAGTGACATGATAGAGCAGGGCAACGGGGCAATTGAGATTCAGAGGAATGAAATGGCGAATCAGTTTGACTGTGCCCCATCACAGATCAATTATGTATTGATGACCAGGTTTACAACTGACAGAGGATATTTCATAGAGTCACGCAGAGGCGGTGGCGGCTGTATAAGGATCGCCCGTATAGAGGTTGACAAGGATGAATATCTGCTTAATATGCTTTCTAACAGCATAGGGGACAGCATCAATAAGGAGAGTGCCTTTGCTCTTATAGAAGCATTGTACAAGCAGAAGCTGATTGACCTTAAGATCATGAATATTCTGAAGGCTTCAGCTGATGACAGCACGCTGTCCATGGCGGGGAAACCCTACAGGGACAATCTGAGGGCGGAGATCCTGAAAGCTGTGATAGTAGCAGCTTTGATCCAGTGATTATAAGTATAAAATTCACCTTTTGGGAGGTAAAACAATGCTTTGTGATGAATGTGCAAAGAGACCGGCAACGGTACACATAACCAAGGTTGAGAATGGGAAAAAGACCGACTTGCATCTGTGTGAGCAGTGCGCCATGCAGAAAAACCTGTTAAGCCTGAGCACAAGCTTTTCTGTAAATGATCTTCTTGCAGGACTTCTTAACTCGGGTGGAGCGGCTCCGATAAAGGCAGATATGGTGAATGACATTAAATGCGATGTGTGCGGCTTGTCATATTCCAAGTTCAAAGAGACCGGAAGGTTTGGCTGTGGTAATTGTTATAAGGTGTTCGGAGAAAGGCTTAACCCGCTTTTCAAAAAAGTACACGGTAACACAAGCCATACGGGCAAAATACCAGATAGGGCAGGCGGCAGGATAAAGGTGCTGCGGGAGGTCGAAAAACTAAAACAGCAGCTGGATGAGGCAATAAAAAATGAAGAGTATGAAAAGGCCGCAGCCCTAAGGGATAAAATAAGGGAAATCAATAAAGGTGCAAAGGGGGAAGTGTAATGAAGGGTTGGATGCAGGGTAATGGCCCCCATAATGATATTATACTGAGCAGCCGTATCAGGCTGGCCAGGAATATAGCAGACATTCCGTTTCCTTCAGGTCTGGATGCTGAACGGGCAAAGTCAGTGATAGATATGGTCAGGGACAGTCTTTCAAAAACCGACATGCCGCTGAAGTTCAGGGACTATATCATGAAGGATGTTCCTTCCATAGAGAGGCAGTTCCTTGTGGAAAGGCATCTGATCAGTCCGGGGCTTTCAAAGAACAGCACAAGTGGAGCGGCGATCATAAGCGGTGACGGAGTGCTGAGCATAATGGTCAATGAAGAGGACCATATCAGGATACAGGCGATCCTTTCAGGGCTTCAAATAAAAAAGGCCTGGGAAATGGCCAGCAACATCGATGATGTCCTGGAGCAGGAGCTTGAATATGCATACAATGAAAACTGGGGCTATCTCACAAGCTGTCCGACCAATGTGGGTACAGGCATGAGAGCTTCCGTAATGGTGCACCTTCCAGCATTGAACATTACCGGAAACATGAATAAGATACTCCAGGCAGTGGCTCATATAGGCCTTACAATAAGAGGGCTGTATGGTGAGGGGACTGAAATCGTCGGGAACATATTCCAGATATCAAATCAGATAACCCTTGGCAGGGCGGAAGAGGAAATTGTGGAAAACCTTACTGCGGTAACAAGACAGATAATTGACAAAGAAAAGGAAGCAAGAAAAGTTCTGCTGGGAAACAACAGAATTCAGATCGAGGATAAGATATGGCGCTCCTGGGGTATCATGAAAAATGCAAGAGTGATGAATTCTCAGGAGTGTATGAAGCTGCTTTCGGATATAAGGCTGGGAGTGGATATGGGTATTATTGAAAACATTCCTGCACAGCTTTTGAATGAAATTATGATAGAGACACAGACTGCAAGCATTCAAAAGCACAGCGGAAAGGAATTAAGTCCGGGAGAGCGAGATATAATAAGAGCAGAAATGGTAAGAAGCAAATTGGAATAAATTCAGGAGGATATATTATGGGAGTATTTGATCGATTTACAGAGAGAGCCCAGAAGGTTATGGTTTACTCACAGGAGGAAGCCATAAGGCTTAATCATAGCTATATAGGCACTGAACATATACTGCTTGGACTGATCAGAGAAGGAGAGGGCATAGCGGCCCAGGTGCTCAGGAATAAGGGCGTAGCCCTTGATGCATTCAGACAGCAGGTTGAGAATGTGATCGGCAAGGGAGAACAGGCAGTTGAGCAGGTCATGGGCTATACTCCAAGGACCAAAACGGTTCTTGAATTAAGCGTAGATGAAGCAAGGAACCTGGGACACAGCTATATAGGAACTGAGCATCTGCTTCTGGCCTTGATCCGTGAGGGAGAAGGGGTTGCTGCCCAGATACTGGCAGGATTGGGTCTGAACTTTGATAATGTCAGACAGGAAGTAATGTCATTGCTGAATGATGAAAGAGGGAAAGGAAAATCAACTGCAGCACAGGCCAAAGGATCCAACACCCCAGCCTTGAACCAGTTTGGCAGGGATCTGACTGAAATGGCCAGGGAAGGCAAACTGGATCCAATCATCGGCAGAGAAAAAGAGATTGAGCGTGTGATTCAGATATTGAGCAGGAGGACCAAGAACAACCCAGTACTGATAGGAGACCCCGGAGTGGGCAAGACAGCTATTGCCGAGGGTCTGGCCCAGAAAATAATTGAGAGTAATATTCCTGAGATATTAAAAGGAAAAAGAGTCATTACACTGGATCTTTCCTCAATGGTTGCGGGTTCCAAATACAGGGGTGAATTCGAGGAAAGGCTCAAGAACGTCATGAACGAGATCAGAGAAGCAAAAAATATAATACTTTTCATAGATGAAATGCATACCATCATAGGGGCAGGCGGAGCTGAGGGCGCGATAGATGCTTCCAATATACTGAAGCCGGCTCTTGCAAGGGGTGAAATACAGGCAATAGGAGCAACCACTCTTGATGAATACAGGAAGCATGTAGAGAAGGATCCGGCATTGGAAAGACGTTTTCAGCCTGTGACTGTTGGTGAACCTACGAAAGAGGAAGCGCTGCTTATACTTGAAGGTCTCAGGGATAAATATGAAGCCCATCACAAGGTTAAGATAACTGATGATGCCATAAAGGCTGCAGTTGAATTGTCAGACAGGTATATTGCAGACAGGTTCCTTCCTGATAAGGCCATCGACCTGGTGGATGAGGCCGCGTCCAAGGTGAGGATCAAGATTTTTACCGCTCCCCCGGACCTCAAGAAGCTTGAGGATGGCATTGCAGCTCTCGACAAGGAGAAGGCTGAGGCAATAAGCCTTCAGAATTATGAGCAGGCAGCCCAGATAAGGGATAGTATACAGAGCTTGAAGCAGCAGCTTGAGGATAGCAAGAAGAACTGGAATGACAAGGCTACCTCAAAGGATTCAGTCGTTACTGATGAGGATATAGCAACGATAGTGTCAAGCTGGACCGGGATCCCGGTGACCAAGCTGGCAGAGGAGGAATCTAAGAGACTGCTTAATCTGGAGTCGATACTCCATAAAAGGGTCATTGGGCAGGAAGAAGCGGTATTGGCCGTTTCAAAGGCAATAAGGAGAGCAAGGGTAGGGCTTAAAGATCCCAAAAGACCGGTAGGTTCCTTCATATTCCTCGGACCGACAGGGGTGGGGAAGACAGAGCTTTCCAAAGCATTGGCGGAAGCGCTGTTCGGTGATGAAAACGCTGTGATCAGGGTCGATATGTCCGAGTATATGGAAAAGCATACCGTATCAAAGCTGATCGGCTCCCCTCCAGGCTATGTGGGTTATGAAGAAGGGGGACAACTGACAGAAAAGGTAAGAAGAAAGCCGTATTCGGTCATACTCCTTGATGAAATAGAAAAGGCACATCCGGATGTGTTTAATGTACTGCTTCAGATACTTGATGACGGCAGACTGACGGACGGTAAGGGAAGAACAGTTGATTTCAAGAATACTGTAGTAATAATGACCTCCAATGTCGGTGTAAGTACAATAAAGAAGCAGGCTGTACTGGGATTTGCCACATCAACCAATGAGAGGGAAGACGCTTATGAAAAAATGAAGGGCAACGTAATGGAAGAGCTTAAGAGGACCTTCAGACCGGAATTCCTGAACAGGGTTGATGAGATAATAGTATTCCATCAGTTGGCGGAAGAGCACCTGAAGCAGATCGTGGAGATGATGCTCAGATCACTTATGGACAGGATCAATGAAATGAACATCAGTGTAGAAGTGACTGATAAAGCAAAGGAACTGCTGGTGGATAAGGGCTATGACCAGGCATACGGTGCAAGGCCTCTCCGCCGTGCCATACAGAAGATGGTGGAGGATCAGCTCTCTGAGGAGATGCTCAAAGGCGATATAAAGCCTGGCTCTGATGTACTGATTGATGAGGAGAATGATAAGCTAATATTCAAAAACAAATAATATGTGTAAATCCCCGGCAGGTTTAGCTTTTAACCTTGCTGGGGATTTTTTCAGTTAATGCAATCCGTTTTTTACTGTTCTTACTCCTTTTCATTCTTATCTGCCTTTCTGGCAATTTTCTTGTGGTTATGCTATTGTCAAATATAGTATAATAAAAATAAGCTTTGATGAAAAAAAGTACGAATATTTGGGAATGATTGTATATAGAGTTTACAAAATATGTGAAAGTTCCGATATGATATATGAGAGCACTGGCACATCCGGCGATATGTCTGCTTTTGGTATGAGGTGTAGAAATGGCGAAGATAAGAACGAAATTTGTATGCAACGAATGTGGGAGCGAATCTCCCAAGTGGATGGGAAGATGTCCTGAGTGCGGGCAGTGGAATACCCTTGTGGAGGAGGTTGAGCAGAAGGAAGCCCAGGCTCAGCGAAGGCTTGTGGGAGTATTGGCAAAGCCGGAAGCACTGCCGGATATTTCTGATAATATAGAAGAAAGGCTTAGCACCGGCAACTCTGAACTGGACAGGGTGATGGGCGGCGGTATTGTCAAGGGTTCTCTCATACTTGTCGGAGGAGATCCCGGAATAGGCAAGTCGACCCTGCTGCTTCAGGTATCAAGCAGTATAGGAATCAAGGGTCTCAAGGTACTATATATATCAGGAGAGGAATCAGCCGCTCAAATCAAGCTGAGGGCTTCCAGAATGGGTATCAGCTCCGGGAATATCTTTCTGGTATCTGAGAACAATACACGGAATGTTGATGTGTATGTAAGTGATATGAAGCCTGATATTCTGATAGTGGATTCTATACAGACCATGTACAACCCTGATATATCCTCGGCTCCAGGAAGCGTAAGCCAGGTCAGGGAAGCTACCCTTGGACTGATGAAAATTGCCAAGCAGGACGGCATAGCAACCTTTATAGTAGGGCATGTGACGAAGCAGGGTGCGATAGCAGGCCCCAGGGTTCTGGAGCATATGGTGGATACCGTTCTTTATTTTGAAGGGGAGACACATATGTCGTACAGGGTACTCCGGGCTGTAAAGAATAGATTCGGATCTACCAATGAAATAGGTATTTTTGAAATGGGGGACAAAGGGCTTACAGCGGTAATCAATCCTTCCGAGATGCTTTTGTCGGGAAGAATGAAAGGAGCATCCGGCTCCTGTGTCATTTCCGCTATGGAGGGAACAAGGGCGATGCTTGTGGAGGTACAGGCGCTTCTGAGCCATACCAGCTTCGGAGTTCCAAGGAGGAATGCAACTGGAGTTGATTACAACAGGGTGATGCTTCTTATGGCTGTACTTGAGAAAAGAGTCGGCATGCAGCTCGGCAGCAGTGATTCATATGTTAATGTAGTAGGCGGGATCAAGTTGAATGAGCCTGCGGCGGATATGGGTATAATAGCCGCGGTAGCTTCCAGCTTCAGGGATAAGGAAATTGATGAAGGCACCGTCATAATAGGGGAAGTAGGACTTGCCGGGGAGGTAAGAGCGGTGAACTTTATGGAGAAAAGGGTGAATGAAGCTGCAAAGCTTGGATTTAAAAGGTGTATCATACCAAGGAATAATCTTGGCAGACTTAATGATAAATCAGGCATTGAAGTCATCGGAGTATCAAATGTCAATGAAATGCTTGACATAATTATTGGAGGGTAAAAGATGAGGGATGAAGTGAGCAGAGATGATGGGCTGCAGGGCTGTCTCAGGATGATTGCCCCCGGCACCTCCTTGAGAGAGGGCTTGGAAAGCGTGCTGAAGGCAAAAACAGGGGGACTTATAGTAATAGGTGACAGTAAAGAGGTCATGTCCCTTGTGGATGGAGGCTTTCATATCAATTCGGATTTTTCACCGGCGTATTTATACGAGCTTGCAAAAATGGATGGCGCAATCATACTTAGCCGGGATGCAAAGAAAATTTTATATGCCAATACACAGCTGATACCGGACCCTTCCATACCATCCTCCGAAACAGGCATCAGGCACAGGACTGCGGAAAGGGTTGCAAGGCAGACCGGAGAGCTTGTGATTTCAATATCCCAGAGAAGGAACATTATAACTATTTACAAGGGATATCTGAAATATGTTCTTAAGGACCTCAGTATCATACTTTCCAAAGCTAACCAGGCACTGCAGACACTGACCAAATATAAGTCGGTATTGGACAGGACACTGGCAAACCTTGGTTCACTGGAGTTCGACGATATAGCCACTGTGCTTGATGTAGCATTGGCTGTACAGAAAATCGAAATCGTGACCAGAATAGTAATGGAGGTTGAAAGGTACATTCATGAGCTGGGGATTGAAGGAAAGCTTGTAAGCATGCAGCTGGATGAGCTGGTGTCCGGCCTGAGGGAAGAAGAGATACTGCTTGTAAGGGATTATCTGCCGAAAGATGAGGAGAAGAGCTATAAGGAAGTAATAAGGACCTTGAGGAATCAGTCTTCAGAGGATCTTTTGGAGCTGCCGTTTGTTGCCAAGCTCCTTGGCCTGGGTAACAATATCAATACCCTGGATCTGCCGATATCAACCAGAGGCTATAGGATCCTCAGCAAAATTCCCAGGCTGCCGATGAATATTATCGAGAACCTGGTAGCGGACTTTGAAAAGCTGCAGAGGATTCTTGGGGCTTCCATCGAAGAATTGGATGATGTAGAGGGGATAGGAGAGGTAAGAGCACGGATAATAAAGGAGAGCCTCAAACGGGTGTATGAACAGATACAGACTGAAAGACATATTTAGTGATTATTAACACAACAACACGAGGCACTATGTAAATAAAAACCCTGTACAATGTCATCAGACATTGTACAGGGTTTCATTTCATTTAGAACAGATTGTAAATGCCAAGGGTATGCATCTTTTCATACTCCTTTAAAAGTACATCGTACATACTGATATCCAACACATTACATAAGGCTGCCACATAAAAGAGATTGTTTCCAAGCTCTTTTTCAATGACTTCCCTGCAGTTGGAGCACAGTCCTCCTCTCAGATGAGTATCCATATAGTTCTTCAGGTCCTTCAGGGTTACTTCATCATCATAATTCTGTTTTTTTGAGTTGATTTCAATACACCCGCAGGAGGTTACCGCCTTTACTACGGCTCTATTCACCCTTGATTGAGACTCCTGATACTTTGTCAGTACATCAAGAATGCTTTTGTGGCGTACTAATAGCTCTCCAACGCTGTCCTGGAAGTGATCGTAAAGCAAATCTTTCATGAGGTATCACTCCTATATAAAAGTAAACATAAAATATAGTAAGTTATTCAAAACCTTTATTGATAAGAAGCTGTTTCAATATTGTTCTACATTCATTATAAATATTAGAAATTCCAATGTCAATTTATAATTGCAATGTGGACATTCCATTGTCAGTAGAAAATTATGGTAATTGTAATATTTCATGATTCAGGAAATCTGATTGGAGGTAAATTGATGTTTAATATAGGTGACAAAGTATTTTATCCCCGCCATGGGGCAGGAGTCATAGAAGGAATAGAGGAGAAGGAGGTGCTGGGGGAAAAATGCAAGTATTATGTTATCAGGATAGCTTTAGGTGACATGAAGGTCATGGTGCCTCTTGACAAAATGGAGGCTCATGGCATTAGGGCTATAACAATTAAGGACAAGGTTGACGATATATATAGTATATTGTCTGGTGAAACAGGCAGTATGTGCAAGAATTGGAGCAAACGGTACAGGGATAATGAGACAAAAATAAGGAGAGGAGATATTTACGAAATAGCAGAGCTTGTAAAGAACCTGACTGTCGCCGACCGTGAAAAAAAGCTTTCAACAGGCGAAAAAAGGATGCTTGAAAGCGCCGGACAGCTTTTGATCAGTGAACTGATGCTTATACTGGACGAATCCTTTGAAATAGTGGAAGAAGCAGTACAATGCATGATAAAATGACAGCAAAGAATGGAAATACAGCAATATTATTATATAAATGGCTAAAATTAAGTGGTAGTTGTTATTTTGTAATGGTAATATATCTGATATAATATAATTGGTTTACAATTGCTTAAAAAGTATCAAAATGGATATACTTATAAAAGGAGGTGAACTTATTGATGAGGAAAATTTTTGTTTGGGTGTTAATGGTTTTGGGGGTTGCTCTGGGTGCAGAAATGTCGTATCTTCTTACAAGCTATTTTGGGTTAACACAGATTTTTGGCTATGATATTTCAGGGGGAAATTCATTTGTTTTTCTATTATTAGGCGGGGCTATTGGTGGAATAATATTTTATTTAATATCTTCCTGGCTTATTAATATAGGTAAGGAGTCTACCACTAGAGTTGAGAAAATGCTTCAGAAAGTACCTACCGGTGAAATGCTGGTTGGAGCAGTGGGCTTGATCATAGGTCTTGTCATTGCATATCTTATAAGCAGTGGTCCTATAAAGCTGATACCGTTTGCATGGTTGGGTACTCTGTTGTCAATATTGATTTATTTGCTCCTGGGATACCTGGGAGTGAGTATAGCGACTAAAAAGAGGGAGGACCTTATTGGATTGCTTCTCCCATGGAAGAGATTGATTCAGAGGGATAAGGATAAACTGACAACAAAAGTAGATAATGTTGTACAGCCAAAAATTCTCGATACTAGTGTTATCATAGATGGAAGAATAGCAGACATATGTAAGACAGGGTTTGTTGAAGGCCCGCTTATAATACCTGCATTTGTTCTGGAAGAGCTCAGGCATATTGCCGACTCCTCCGATGCATTGAAAAGAAACAGAGGCCGCAGAGGTCTGGATATTCTGAACAAGATCCAGAAGGAACTGGAAATTAACGTTGAAATCGTGGAAAAGGATTTTGATGAGCTCTCGGAAGTTGATACCAAGCTTTTGAAGCTGGCACAATACATGAATGGAAAAGTAATCACCAACGACTACAATTTGAACAAGGTGGCAGAATTCCAGAGAGTACCTGTTCTGAACATCAATGAGCTTGCAAATGCAGTCAAACCTGTTGTACTGCCGGGTGAGGAAATGGTGGTGCAGGTTATCAAGGATGGTAAGGAATTTGGGCAGGGGGTTGCATACCTTGATGACGGAACAATGATAGTAGTTGACGGTGGGAAGCGTTTTATCGGCGAGACTATAGAAGTTGTCGTGACAAGCGTTCTTCAGACTGCCGCCGGGCGGATGATATTTGTAAAACCAAAATCTGCTGTTGATAAGGTATCGTGATTATTGACTATATAAAATGTGAGCAAACGTTCTGAGTACATTCTTCGTGTGTTTATTGCTTGCTTGTTTATTAATCGCTGGTTTATAATATACCCAGGGTGAAGTATTTCACTCCGGGTATATTAATTTGTGTATAAATAATTATTGTACATATTTGCTTGTATATAGAGCGGCAGCAGTCACATTTTTTCATGAAAGGACTGGATGAAACGGGAATGAACACTGCAATTATTTTGGCAGCAGGAAAGGGCACAAGGATGAATGCGAGTATGAACAAGCAGTATCTTATGCTTAAAGACAAACCGATACTGGCGCACAGCATTGAGATATTTCAGAAATGTGACTTGATTGATGAAATAATAGTCGTATTGAATAAGGATGAAGAAGCAAGCTGTAGAACAAATGTTATAAAGAAATATGGTTACAGCAAGGTGAAAGAACTGGTTGCGGGCGGCAGCGAGCGGCAGCATTCGGTTTATAACGGATTAATGCACGTCAGCGGCAATTGTGATACCGTATTGGTTCATGACGGGGCCCGGCCTCTGCTGACCGAAGCTGTAATTAAACGCTGTATAGATGGAGTAAGGAATTTCGGTGCGGTATCCTGCGGCGTGCCTATTAAAGAGACTATAAAGATAATCGATGAGAACCGGAATGTAAAGGTAACGCCCAGAAGGGACAGTATATGGATAACACAGACACCCCAGGCCTTTAAGCTTGATATACTTGTAAAGGCGCATCTTAATGCCCTTGAGGAGGGAATAACCTGCACTGATGACGCAATACTCGTCGAACAGCTTGGAATAAATGTGCACATGGTTGAAGGAGATTATGAAAATATAAAGATAACCACCCCTGATGATCTGATTATTGCAGAATCAATACTCAATTACAAAAGAAAACTCCATAGGTAAGAAAATTGGAAACAAGAGGCAGGTTCATTTGTTTGCAGACAGATGGACCGGCCTCTTTTTTTTTCTTACTTACTGTTAATGTGCTTTCCCAAAGCCGATATTGTGAAAGGGTATAGAATATATTAATTTAATTTTACAAAATCATGGCAATATTACATTTAACCCTCCGGCAGTGGGCTTTAGATTCATTTTTATCACTTAAATTCGTTAATTCATGGTTAAGTGGAAAAATGTATAATAAAATCAGAGGATAATGCGATATTCAGATGTGAACAAGGATTTGTTCTTATTCGGCGTTTTATCTGTTATGGTACTCTATTACCTGAATATTTTTTTGCTTCGGCGTGAGGATAAGAGCAGTCTGTATTTCGTATTTATGTGCCTCATATTTGACAACTCCAGTCAGCAACGTGGGCGAGCTGGTGCCCTTAGGCTTGTTTATACTGCTGTTTTTACAATCCTTTGTCCTTGCAAGAAGGTTCTCAGAGGCATTCAAGGATGTCCGCGCCCTATCTCAAAAGCTGCTGAACAGGGGAAGGTATTCCGGAGGACAGGCTGGAGGATATATTCAACCGGAGAGTGCGAAACATATAGGAGGTGATTTGAGTTGATAAAGGTGATTATCATAGATGATGAGCAGCCCTCTGTCGACAAGCTGGAAAAGCTGCTCAGGGACAGCGGCCTGGCATCGGTGGAAGGAAAGTTCACCGAGCCGCTGGAAGCGCTGGAGTTTCTGAAAGAAAACAAGGTGGATGCCGTATTTCTGGATATCGAAATGCCTGATATGGACGGTATTGAGCTGGCAAGCCACATTGTGGACCTGCAGGGAGGGACCGACGTCGTCTTTGTAACGGCTTATAACCGATACGCAGTGGAAGCCTTCTGTCTGAACGCCCTTGATTACCTGATGAAGCCGGTGACGGCTGAAAGATTGAAGGAAACACTTGACCGGATTATAGAGGGGAAAGGCCTTCCCATGCAATCCGAAGAAATGCAAGTCCGGTGCTTCGGCAGATTCAGCGTAAGCGCCGGAAGAGAAGGCGTAAAGTTCCGTACCGAAAAAGCGGAAGAGCTCCTGGCTTTTCTGATCGACAAAAGAGACTGTTTCGTCAGCAGGCGGGAGATAGTCGACAGCATATGGGAGGAGTTTGACGGAGACAGGGCTTTGGCACATTTCAACACCACCCTCCATTATGTTAAAAAAGCATTGCTGCTGTATGGAATCCGGATACCTATCACCTATGACAGGGGAGGTTATAAATTCAACCTGAAAGCCCTGACCTGCGACTACTTGAAATTTAGCAGCTTTGTAGAGAAGTCTGAAGACGCCGGACCGGAAAACATCCTGGAATATGAGGAAACGGCCGGACTTTATACGCGGGAGTATCTTTCGGGATGGGAATACGGCTGGGTGGAAAGAAAGCGGCTGCTCCTGGAGGAGCAATTTATCCGCTTGCTGCTTGAAATAGCGGAGTATTATAAAGGGACGGGAAACTATCGTAAGGGTATCGACTGGTTGAAGGCAGGGCTTATGAGGGAACCGCTCCACAGGGAGCTGAACTACCGTCTGGCGGAAATCCTGCTGCTGGCCAATGAGCGGATGCTGGCCGTAAAATACTATGAGCTTTACAGTAAGGAACTGAAGAAAAAGCTGAAGCAGCAACCGGATGACGCTTTCAGGAAGCTGCTGCGGTAACCCCGGCTGCGGTCGGAAAGCTTCGGAAAAAATTTTTTATAGGGAAAAATGCCATTAAGCACCTGAACCCCCTGAAACGTAAGGGATTCAGGTGTTTTTTCCTTTAATAATCCGTTGAGCCGGGGTTAAGTGGAAAATTGTAGAATGAAGAAGGAAAGGTAGATTTTTCATACATACTGGTACCCGGCTTTTGTGAGGACCCTGCGAGGCATACGAGCTGTATGCAGCGTAATTACGACGGAAGGTCTATTTTGAGCAAAAACGTAAAATTATGGAAGGAGACCAACTATGAAAAAGAAGAGAATTTTCAGACTTGCCGTCAGCATCGCACTGGCAGTTTTCCTGCTGACGACAGTCAGCCTGCCAGTCATGGCGGCAGGAACGCATGAGGTCAGCACCGTATTTGGCCTCTACGATCGGATCAATGCCTTAGAGGACGGCGACACAATAAAACTAGCGGCCGATATATCCATCCCAGGAAACAACTTCATGGGCAACTTTGATGGCAAGAACGTCACATTCGATTTGAACGGGCATAATCTCAGTATCGGAGGCATATGGGTAGGCGACACCTCCAGGGGTGTGATCAGTATAATCAACACGCATGCTGAATCCGGCGGTGCAATGACTGTAAACAGTTACTTAAACATCTTCGGTGGCAGCAGCATCGCTCCGGTCAACGGCGGTGTGCTGAATGTGAATAACGGACAGGTGTCCGTCTCCGGAGCCGGCAGCAGCGCGACCGTTAACAATGTAAGCAATATATCCTACGGCGTACTTGCTGACGACGGCGGCCATGTCACCGTAAACGGAGACATCACTGTGAACACAATTTATACTGGCATCTACGGCGCAAGCGCGGATGGAAACGGGAGCATCGTCACCGTAAACGGTGACATCACGGTGAACGGCAGTTCTTGCTATGGCGTGCGTATGGACAACGCCGGCTCCGGCTCGGAGGTCACCGTAAACGGCTCTATTGAGGCCAACGGCAGTAACTCCTATGGTGTTAGTGTTGAATCCAGCGCCGACACGACGGTTACCGTGACCGGCAGTGTTTCGGCTGCTAATAGGGGCGTATCCATCAACGGCGGCAGCGGCAACACGGTCACGGTGGACGGCAGCGTCACGGCGACCAACGGAACGGGCGCATCCATCGGCTTCGGCTCCGGTCACTCGATCACGATAGGCAGCGACGTCACTGTAAGCGGAACCAATTCCTATGGGGCATTGATCACCGCCTCCAGTAACGGCTCGATAGCGGTGGGCGGCAGCATCTCGGCCACCGGCTCAGGCACTTACACTTCCGGCGCTTACATCTCCGGCGGCGGCACGATCACAGTGGACGAAAACATCCTGGCGGACGTCTACGGCGCTTACATCTACGGCGGCGGTACGGTCAAGGTGGGCGGCGACGTCTCGGCGACCAGCAGCGGCGCGTATATCTACGGCGGCGGCACGGTTGAGGTGACCGGCAACCTCTCAGTGAACGCGCCCAGTGACACGTATACATACAGCGGTACGTATATTTCAGGCGGCGGCACAGTCACGGTAGACGGAAACCTTTCGATCACCAGCTCCAGTTCCGTACGGGGTGCCAATATCTATAACGGCGGCACGGTTACGGTGGACGGTGATGTTTCGGCAACCAGCTCCGAAAGAAGCGCCACAGGCGTGGAAATCTATAATGGCACGGTCACAGTGGGCGGCGACGTCGAGGCAACAGGCGCCTCCTCCTCTATCAGGGGCGTGTCTGCTTCCGGTTCCGGCTGGATGGTCACGGCGGGCAACGTCTCGGCGGCGGGCGGCACCGATAATACCGGCGTGGCGGCCTCTGGCTCCGGCACTGCCACAGTGGAAACCATTGACGCAGCCAGTTACATAAAAATATACAATTATCCGGAAATCACATTCAGTCCCGGCGGCGGCACGCTCAATGAAACGACCGGCTACTTTGAATATGTAAACGGCAGCACCGCCATCCATGTCAAGGGATGGGCGCTGGATGTCGACCACAGCCCGGGCGGTTTGGCCGGCATCGGCGGAACAGCCGTCACCACCGGCACATATGAGGCGGGTGCGGTCATCAGCCTCATTGCCGCCGATACCGTCACGGGGTATGACTTTGACACATGGACCTCCCCGGCCGGCGGCAGCTTCGGGGATGCGGAGAGCGCCTCCACGACCTTTACAATGCCTGCGGCCGACACCGCTGTCACGGCAGAATTTCAAACGGTTCCGACCTATGCCGTTACCGATTCTTCCGCAATGACCGGCGGCAGTGTCGCAGCCTCCCCTGCGCCGGCGGAGGAAGGAGACACGGTCACACTGACGGTCACGCCCAATGCAGGTAAGTTATATAAGAACGGAACGCTTAAATACAACGACGGCGAGGATCATTTTCTCATCGTCACGGGGAACACCGCCACGTTCACCATGCCTGCTGAGGACGTGACGGTGTCAGCGGATTTTGAAGATATCACCATGCCGACCGTCACCACGACAATCCTGCCCGCCGGCACGGTGACCGTAAGCTATTCCCAGCAGCTTGCCCACGGCAGCAACGCCTCCGCTGCGTGGAGCGTTACGTCAGGCAGCCTGCCCGGCGGGCTCTCCCTTTCGGCAGGCGGCGTGATCTCCGGCACACCGGCATCGGCGGGCACGTACACCTTCACAGTCCAGGCTGCAAACGCCGGAGGCAACGACACGCAGGAATTAACCCTTGTTGTTGTGCCGGAAGAGCCGGTGATCACCACAGCAAGCCTGCCCTATGCCACGGAGGGCGAGAATTATTCCTTCCAGCTCGAGGCCACTGGAAAACCCGACATTTATTGGTATATTTCAAGCGGCAGTCTGCCCGACGGACTTTATCTGGATTATTGGAACGGCACAATCTACGGTACGCCCTCTGTGGAGATTGACGCGGACACGGATTATACCTTTGAGCTTACAGCATACAATGATTATGGAAGCGATAAGAAAGATTTCACGCTCACGATTCATCCCGCACCTGAATATGTTTTAACCCTGCAGGCCGGCGCAGGCGGCAGCATCGCAACAGGGGAGACCGGAACCTATGAAGCGGGCGCCGCGGTCAGCATCGGCGCCGAACCCGGCACCGGTAATGTTTTTTCCGGCTGGACTTCCTCGAACGGCGGCAGCTTTGATGACGCAAGCAGCGCCTCCACCACATTTACCATGCCGGCGAATGCAACCACCGTCACAGCAAACTTTGCTGCCGGCTATGCCGTAAACATTCCGTCCATGACCGGCGGCAGCATCACCGCTTCCCCGGCGCTTGCGGCGGAGGGGATCACGGTGACCCTGACAATCACACCGTCTCCGGGAAAGCAGCTTCAGGTAGGAAGCCTGAAATACAGTTACGTCGGTACGGATTATCCCCTTACCGTTACTGGGAACACCGCGTCCTTTGTAATGCCGGCAGCCGATGTAACGGTATCAGCGGTGTTTGAAGCGAAGCCCGCGATTGAGGCGGGCAGTGCTTCCGAGTTTTCTGACGCGCTGGATAACATCGAAGACGGCAGCGTCATCAAATTGACGGACAGCTTTACCTATATGGACCCGGTCGAAATCGACGGGATCAACGTCACCCTTGATACGAACGGCTATATATTGAACCTGACTGTTGATGGCTTGAACACAGCGCTGACGGTGGAAGACGGCGGCAATTTAAACCTTGCCGGCTCCGGCGAGCTTAATATAAATGCTGATTATTACGGCGTTTGCGCTTATAACGACGGCGGCGCGACCGTCACCAGCGTCCAAGCGGACGGCGACTACTCTTATGCCGTGTACGCCTATGACGGCGAGGTCGAGGTCACCGGTGACGTTATGGCGGAGGGCGAAGAAAGTTGTGCCGTGTATGCCTACGACGGCACGGTCACAGTAATCGGCGATGTAACGGCAAACGGTGACGATTCATACGGCGTGTATGCCTACGACGGCGGAAATGTCACGATAGGCGGAAATGTAACGGCAAACGGCGATGATTCATACGGCGTGTATGTCGAATACGGCAGCACGGTTACAGTGGGCAAAGCCATCTCTGCGGTATCATATATCGTAATATATGACTACAGTCAATGGGATGAGGTATCCCTCAATATCGGAGACGGTACGCTCAATAGCACCACCGGTTATTTTGAGTACTCCGTTAATGGCAATACCGTTTTCGTAAAGGCCTGGAACCTGTCGGTTGAGGCCGGCACAGGCGGCAGCATCGACGCAGATGCTTCAGGCAAATATGAGACGGGCGCGGTCATTCCGATCTCGGCCACCGCCTCAAGCGGCTATTCTTTCGAAGGCTGGACTTCCACCAATGGCGGCACCTTCGATGACGCAAGCAGTGCTTCCACTGACTTCACCATGCCTGCGGCAAATGTGACGGTGACGGCAGAGTTTGAAGCGATACCGCCCGTCAGCCACACAGTCAGCGTCTTGGCCAATCCCGCTGCAGGCGGTGAGGTTACGGTTATGGGCGGCAGTACGCATGCGGAAGGAACATCGGTTACAGTGGAAGCAACAGCCAACAACGGCTATACCTTCTCCAGCTGGACGGATGGCGGAAGCC
>Ga0196971_1000697_pt1 | contig 21322 bp, 18 predicted proteins | sample S1v_1013CmetaG_FD_148660 | JGI IMG/M metagenome (GOLD analysis project Ga0196971, IMG submission 148660) | Soil microbial communities from Anza Borrego desert, Southern California, United States - S1+v_10-13C | ecosystem: Environmental > Terrestrial > Soil > Desert | place: USA: California...
GACCGGTTGCCAGCTGCATGAAGTATCGACGGGTGTTTTGCATTGCAGCTTCCTTTCCTCTTTACAGGCGAATGTCGATTGTGTATCTTCCGTGACCCCTTGCCGCACGGCAGCCGGGGCGGTCTGTGTTGTTTCGCGCTACCCGCTCCCCCTTTGCGACCACGCGGCAGGAGGGCGGTTTCATCAATGCTATACTGAGGCGAAACCGTGCATTTTATCAAAATAAGCATGACAAAAGGGTTTCGGCAGCCCCGTTGCATCGCTTCACCCGCGGCACCTCGCGGGTCAGACGAATGTCTCGACGGGCCTGGCCATTTCACGCCGAAACGGAAAAATCGCCCATGACTGCACTCAAGATCTATAACACGCTGTCGCGTGAAAAGCAGACTTTTGTCCCCATGCAAGCCGGTAAGGTCCGCATGTACGTTTGCGGAATGACGGTGTACGACTACTGCCATCTCGGGCATGCGCGCGTGATGGTCGTGTTCGATATGGTGCAGCGCTGGCTGCGCGCGTCGGGTCTCGACGTAACCTATGTCCGCAACATCACCGACATCGACGACAAGATCATCAAGCGCGCCGTGGAAAACGGCGAACCGATTTCACAGCTGACGCAGCGCTTCATCAACGCGATGGATGAAGACGCCGCGGCGCTCGGCGTGCAGAAGCCCGATCATGAACCCCGCGCGACGCAATACGTTCCCCAGATGCTCGGGCTGATCGAGAAGCTGGAACGTCATGGTTTGGCCTACAAGGCGACCGACGGCGACGTCAACTATTCCGTGCGCGATTTCCCGCACTACGGAAAACTCTCCGGCAAGTCGCTGGACGACCTGCGCGCTGGCGAGCGTGTCGAACTGAACACCGGCAAGCGCGATCCCCTCGACTTCGTGCTGTGGAAGGCTGCCAAGGAATCCGAGCCCGACGAAGTCAAATGGGAATCGCCCTGGGGCAAGGGACGCCCGGGCTGGCACATCGAATGTTCGGCCATGAGCAGCGAACTGCTCGGTGAGCAGTTCGACATCCACGGCGGCGGCGAAGACCTGCAGTTCCCCCATCACGAAAACGAAATCGCCCAGTCCGAAGGCGCGCACCGGCACACCTTCGTCAACTACTGGATGCACAACGGCTTCATCCGCGTCGACAACGAAAAGATGTCGAAGTCGCTCGGCAATTTCTTCACCATCCGCGACGTGCTCAAGAAGTACGATCCGGAAGTGGTGCGCTTCTTCATCCTGCGCGCGCACTACCGCAGCCCGCTCAATTATTCGGACGTGCATCTCGACGATGCGCGCCATGCGCTCACGCGCCTGTACACCGCATTGAAGGCCATCGAGCCGGACGAGCAGCCGCTCGACTGGAACGAGCCGCACGCCGTACGCTTCGCCGAGGCGATGAACGATGACTTCAACACGCCGATCGCCATTGCCGTCCTGTTCGACCTTGCCAATGAAGTCAACAAGACCAGGTCGGCTGCACTGGCACGCCAGCTCAAATCGCTCGCCGGCGTGATCGCCTTGCTGCAGCGTGCGCCGCAGGAATTCCTGCACGCCGGTCCGGCGGATGAATCGGGATTGGACGAAGCGGCCATCCTCGCCCAGATCGACGCCCGCACCGCGGCCAAGAAGGCAAAGGACTTTGCCGCAGCCGATCGCATCCGCGCTGAGCTTCTCGCAAATGGCATCGTGCTCGAGGACAAACCGGGCGGCGTGACGGAATGGAGAAGGGCCTGAGCGGTATGGCGACATCCAGTCAAACCGCTGTCGCGGCCGGCGTGCCTGTTTACTGGCACGACGCCAAGGAAGAGCTCATGAAGCGCGACCGCATCATGCGCAAGCTCATTCCGCAATTCGGCGACATGCATCTTGTCGGCCGGAGCGAAGCCTTCACGACACTGGCGCGCTCGATCGTTAGTCAGCAAATTTCCGTCAAGGCCGCCGACGCCGTCTGGCAGCGCTTCACCGAAGTGTGTCCCAAGTGCACGCCGGCGCAAGTCCTCAAGGCAGGGCCGGACGCACTCGCCGCTTGCGGATTGTCAAAGAGGAAAGCCGAATACGTTATCGATTTGGCAGAACATTTCAAGGCCAAGCGCGTCCATGCAGACAAATGGGCGGAAATGGACGATGAAGAAGTCATCGCCGAGCTGATCCAGATCCGCGGGATCGGCCGCTGGACAGCGGAGATGTTTTTGATATTTAATCTGCTCCGGCCGAACATATTGCCTTTGGACGACCTTGGGTTACTCAAAGGCATCAGCCTCAATTATTTTTCCGGCGAACCGGTATCCCGCAGCGATGCGCGCGAAGTCGCCGCAAACTGGGAACCGTGGCGCACTGTAGCGACATGGTATCTGTGGCGCAGCCTCGATGCCGCGCCGGTAGTGTACTGAACTCCATCTCGTGTTGACCAAGGAGGCACGATGAGCAAAACAACATTTCTCGGATTTGAGCAACCCATTGCCGAACTCGAAGGAAAAATCGAAGAACTGCGTTTCGTGCAGGACGATTCCGCAGTCGACATCTCCGAAGAAATCGAACGCCTCTCCAAGAAAAGCCAGCAGCTGACCAAGGACATCTACGCCAAGCTGACTCCCTGGCAGGTATCGCAGATCGCCCGCCACCCGCAGCGCCCCTACACGATGGATTACGTGAATGAAATCTTCACGGACTTCCACGAACTACACGGCGACCGCACCTACGCGGACGACCTCTCCATTGTCGGCGGCCTGGCGCGCTTCAACGGCCAGCCCTGCATGGTCATCGGACACCAGAAGGGCCGCGACACCAAGGAACGCGCGCTGCGCAACTTCGGCATGCCCAAGCCCGAAGGCTATCGCAAGGCGATGCGTCTCATGAAGCTCGCCGAGAAGTTCGGCCTGCCGATCTTCACTTTCGTCGACACGCCCGGCGCCTTCCCCGGCATCGATGCCGAAGAGCGTGGCCAGTCCGAAGCCATCGGCCACAACCTGTATGTGATGGCCGAACTCAAGGTGCCGCTGATCGCCACCATCATCGGCGAAGGCGGATCGGGCGGCGCGCTCGCCATCGCCGTCGGCGATGCCGTGCTGATGCTGCAATACGCCACGTATTCCGTCATTTCCCCCGAAGGCTGCGCCTCCATCCTCTGGAAGACTTCCGAACGCGCAGCGGACGCCGCCGACGCGCTCGGCCTGACCGCGCACCGCCTGAAAGCGATGAACCTCATCGACAAGATCGTCAACGAACCGCTCGGCGGCGCGCACCGCGATCCGAAACAGATGGCCGCGCTGCTCAAGCGCGCACTCGCCGATTCGCTGCGCCAGCTGCAGGGCATGAAGCCGAAGGAACTGATCGCAGCCCGTCACGAAAAGCTCATGGCCTACGGCAAGTTCAAGGAAATCAACTCGCCGGAATGATGTCGTGACAAACCGGCAGGCAGCGTCCGTCGAGGACGCTTTCGAACGCGCGCTTGGAAGCATCCTCGCGCGCGTTTCTGTTTTCAAGGGCCGCATCGCCGTCGCCTACAGCGGCGGGCTCGACTCGGCGGTGCTGCTCCATCTCGCGCAGCGGTACACCGCGGCGCTCGGCCTTGAACTGTTTGCCTTCCATGTCCACCACGGACTGAGCCCGAATGCCGACAGCTGGCTGGCGCATTGCGAAGCACAGTGCGCCGCAACCGGCATCCGCTTCGATGCGCAACGCGTGGTACTGCAGGCCGCGCAGCGCGACGGCATTGAACAGGCGGCGCGGGCCGGGCGCTATGCAGCGCTTGGCGAACTGTGCCGCCGGTACGATGCGGCCCTGCTGCTCACCGCTCACCATCAGGACGACCAGGCGGAGACGGTGCTCCTGCAGTTATTGCGCGGGGCAGGGCTGCCAGGCCTGTCCGGCATGGCAGTTGTTGGCGAAGCACATGCACTGCTGGGCGCGCCACTGCCGGTCCTGGCCCGGCCGTTGCTCGAGGTGTGGCGCGCCGAGCTCGAAGTCTTCGCTTCCCGCCACGGTATCCGGTATGTCGAAGACGAATCCAATGACGACGTCCGTTACGCGCGAAACGCATTGCGACACAAAGTCATGCCCGTATTGGAAGCCGGTTTTCCCGGTTACCAGGAACGCGTCGCACGCACCGCACGGCACGCGCAATCGGCGCAGCAACTGCTGGATGAAATCGCCGCACTCGACTGGCAAACGTGCGGCACGGACGATCGCATCGACATGAGGCGTTTCCAGACCCTCAGTGAAGCGCGCCAGGACAATCTGCTGCGCCACTGGTTTACCCTGCATCGCATGCGCATGCCCTCGACGGCGTGGCTCGCCGAAATGCGCGCGCAACTGCTGAATGCGCGCGAGGATGCGCAAGTGTGCGTGATCCACCCAGACTGCGAAGTGCACAGGCACCGCGGACAGGCTTTCCTGGTCCCGCGCATGCCGGCGACGGATTCCCACGACGCGGGGCAAAGCTTCCGCTGGCAGGGCGAACCGCATATTGCTTTCGCGGAACTCGGCGGCACCCTGCATTTCGACCCCGCACAAGAAGGAATTGCCGCCGCATGGCTGGTGCAACAGCGGCTCGAGATCCGGCGTCGCCAGGGCGGAGAAAAGCTCAAGCTCGCTCCCGGCCGTCCTACGCGCAGCCTGAAACAGCATTACCAGTCCCTCGACATCCCCGCGTGGGAGCGGCCGCATCTGCCCGTCGTCTTCGCGGGTGGGCGCCTTATCTATGCGGCAGGCATCGGCATCAACCGGGGAGGGCTGCCGGAACAACAAGGCGAGCAGGTCCGCTTGCGTTGGGAACGGGACAATATTTAACGATTCGCAATATTTTTATCGGTTTTTGGCTCGCAAAGCCTGCATTTCGTCGGTCGCCCACTTGCCATCCTGCGTTGCAGCATGTAAAGTAAAGGGTTGATTTTTATCAAAAATTTCTTCAGCTTTCTTCATTTCTCAGCGCACTTTCTCATCCGTATGGCTTTAATCGTCCACAAATACGGCGGCACTTCAATGGGCTCGACCGAGCGCATCAAGAACGTCGCCAAGCGCGTCGCCAAGTGGCACGACGCTGGTCACCAGATCGTCGTCGTGCCCTCGGCAATGTCCGGCGAAACCAATCGCCTCATCGCCCTGGCCAAGGAAATCATGCCGCAGCCGGACCCGCGCGAACTCGACATGCTGGCCTCCACCGGCGAGCAGGTCTCCGTCGCGCTGCTGTCGATGGCGCTGCAGACCATCGGCAAGCAGGCCGTGTCGTACGCAGGCTGGCAGGTGCCGATCAAGACCGACTCCGCCTACACCAAGGCCCGTATCCAGTCGATCGACGATGCGCGCGTGCGCAAGGACCTGTCCGAAGGGAAGATCGTGATCATCACCGGCTTCCAGGGCGTGGACGATCTCGGCAATATCACGACGCTGGGCCGCGGCGGTTCCGACACTTCCGCGGTGGCTGTTGCAGCCGCCCTGAAGGCAGCGGAATGCCTGATCTACACCGACGTCGACGGCGTCTACACGACCGACCCGCGCGTCGTCTCCGAAGCGCGCCGCCTGAAGACCGTCACCTTCGAAGAAATGCTCGAGCTCGCCTCGCTCGGTTCGAAAGTCCTGCAGATCCGATCGGTGGAATTCGCCGGCAACTACAAGGTGCCGACCCGCGTTCTGTCGTCGCTGACCGACCCGCTGATGCCGCTGGAAGAAGAAGCCAATTCCGGCACCCTGATTTCGTTTGAGGAAGATACACACATGGAACAAGCCGTCATTTCCGGTATCGCGTTCAATCGCGACGAAGCGAAGATTACCGTGCTGGGCGTGCCCGACAAGCCGGGCATCGCTTACCAGATCCTCGGCCCGGTCGCCGATGCCAACATCGAAGTCGACATGATCATCCAGAACCAGTCGGTCGACGGAAAGACGGACTTCACCTTCACCGTCCCGCGCGGCGAATACGTCAAGGCCATGGACGTGCTCAACAAGAGCGTCAAGGAGCACATCGGCGCAGCCAACATCGTCGGCGACTCGAAGGTGTCAAAGGTCTCCGTCGTCGGCGTCGGCATGCGCAGCCACGTCGGCATCGCATCGCAGATGTTCCGCACGCTGTCGGAAGAGGGTATCAACATCCAGATGATCTCCACCTCGGAGATCAAGATTTCCGTCCTGATTGACGAGAAGTACATGGAGCTGGCCGTGCGCGCGCTGCACAAGGCATTCGACCTGGAAAAAGCTTGATCCTTCTCAGCGGAAATCATTGTTTCATTGACCAAGTGCGCGTGAGCAGCTATCATGCGTGACTTCACTGAAGCGGGGAGTTGATCCCCGCTTGACGTGTGGAGACGTGGCCGAGAGGTCGAAGGCACTTCCCTGCTAAGGAAGCATATGGGCTTAAACCTGTATCGAGGGTTCGAATCCCTCCGTCTCCGCCAGCATTCCGATGCAAGAACAAGGCCCTGCGGGGCCTTTGTTTTTTTCGGGATGCTGCCGCAATTCCCTCCAAGTCTCCTCCCGATCCTGTTCATCCCGGTGCCGATCCCGGCATCGCTGATACCGCGCATTCCTCGTCGGTCGCACTAATGCTTAGCGCTTATGCCAAAGCGCTAAGAAATGTTGAATGAATAACAATCCCTGCTTATTCTCCGCGCTCCTCTAATTCAAGGATGAATACCCATGCGGAGAATCAAAGCCTTTATTTGCCATGCGATGCTTGGCCTAGCTGCATGCGGATTAAGTGCATGCGGCGGTGGCGGTGGTAGTGATGGCGGCGGCGCCGGTGTTGCCGGCGCATCGGACAGCTCGTGGCTTGTCTTCACGCCTTCGTCTATCAATCGGATGAGCTATGTCGGCGAATCACAGGCCGTCAATGTACACGTAACATCGCGCAAAACCATTCCCGAGAAAATCAATATCGGCATCATCGATGGCAAGGGTGTCTTCACGACCGACGTTGTCATCAACGCCATCAGCGCGATGGAATATAAGGCTACGCTGCGTATCTCGCCTTTGCTGCCCTTGGGCACCTACACAGGCTCGATTGAAGTGCGTATCTGCCTTGACGATCCTATGGTGTGCCAGAAGCCGGTCGACGGGTCGCCATGGCAAGTTCCGTACAAGATCGACGTCGCGAGTGGAGCCGACCTCCGGCCCCTTGCCGCCTGGCCGCAGGCGCCGGCATGGTCGACTTATAAAGGGAATGCCTCGCATACCGGCTTCGTTCCCGCGACGACTGATTTCGCAGCGTTTTCACGCAGGTGGTTATGGACCGACCCGGCTGTTCCCGCCCTGCCAGTATCCTCCGTTGCAGTCGACGCAGGCGTCGTATTTGCCGTAACCGGCATCCGCTTCGGCTCGGATTGGACTCTATGGGCTATCAGCGAAAGCAGTGGCTCGGTATTGTGGAAGCACGCGTTCGGCAGCCTGTTCAACGTCAACCCGCCAGCTGCGTCGAACGGCAAGGTGTTCGTGACGTCCACTGGTAATGAAGATGGGTTCTTCTGGGTGTTCGACCAGAAGTCGGGCGCGATGCTCAGCAAGCAGGCGAGGAGTTCGCAATGGCAAACTTACCTTGCTCCCACGGTGCTCGGAGCCGAGGTGTATACCGGAACCGGCAGCGACGGCGGCATGACGAAATTCGATATCGCCACAAACACGTTCGGATGGACGATACCGTTGCCGCGATATGACGGATGGACCCCCGCAGTCGATGAAACCCATGCATATGCCTATGTCGATTCCAGCCTGCACGCAGTACGCAAGACCGACGGCATTATCGATTTCAAGATCGCCGATCCTCGGTCAAAATGGGCAGGCTCTACGGTCAATGCCGCGCCCGTGCTGGGAGTCGACAAAGCCGCGTATGTCGTGCAATACGGCCCGAATAATGGAGGTAGCGATGCCCGGCTGATTGCATTTGACCTCGCCAAACGCAACATCAAGTGGCAGTTGTCCGGCAGATTCCGCAGTAATCCGGTATTGGTTGATGATGTGCTCTATGTTGTCAACGACAGTTTTCTCGAAGCCCGGAGCGCCCAAGACGGTGCGGTGCTGTGGGCCTGGGATTCGCGGGATGGATTAGATACCCGCTTCCAGGCTGTGAACGACATCGTCGCCACCAAAAATCATGTCTTCGTGAGTGGAAAAAACACTGTCTACACGATCGACGCCACGAGCCATACAACGGCCTGGAGATATCCTCAGTCCGGCAAGCTGGCGATCTCGGCCAACGGCGTGCTCTATATATCCGCGGCCAGCGGCCAGCTGGTTGCAGTCAACCTGAAATAAGGAAGGGGTAAAGAGCGCGGCGCGATGTCCGCGCTCTGTTTTGCACGCCGTTCTGAAATCCGGTCACGGCTGGTTCGCCAGATACTCCACCAGCTTCTTCGCCGCCCCCGGCAAGTCTTCCGAATTCCGGAAACACACCAGCAGCATCCTGTCCGCCCATTCATCCGCAAGCGGGACGATCTCCACCGGGGCCACGTCCATATATCGCTCGGCTGCCTGTCGGGGCACGATGCTTATCCCGACGCCGTTGGCCACCATCTGACACACGCCTTCCAGGCTCCTGAGCCTGACCTTGAGCTTCAGATGCCTGCCGGCCCGTGCTGCATGGCTCGCGATGTGCTGCTGCAGCGCGGTGTCGCCGGACAGCCCGACGAAGTCGTAATCAAGGCAGTCGATGAAACCGATCTTGCCGTCTTCTGCGCGGGTGGTGAGCGGATGCCCGCGCCGCGCAATGGCGACAAGCGGGTCGGGCCTGAACGGTACGGTCTGCAACGAGGGCGATGGGACGGCGCTCGAAATGATCCCCACATGCCAGCTCCCCGACGACACCAGCCGGACAATGTCCATGCTCGGCCGCTCTTCAAGGTCGATGCTCACATTGGGATGCTGCAGAAGGAATCGGGACAGCAATGGCGGCAGGAATTCGGAGGCGGACGAGGTATTGCACAGCACCTTGATCTGCACTTCGCGTCCATCCGAGAAGGCCGACATGTCCGACTGCAACTGCTCAACCTGGAACAGGATTGTCCTCGCATGTTCGAGCAGTGCGATGCCGGGAGGGGTAGGGCGCACGCCGTCCTTGCTGCGCACCAGCAGCTTTTGTCCCAGGCTGTCTTCCATCTCGGCCACCCGGGCGCTGGCCGATCCGGTGGAGAGATGCGAGGCCTTCGCGCCGGCGGTGATGCTGCCCGCGTCGACGATGTTCACGAACAGGCGCAGGTCCACCAGATCGAATCGCATGACATCCCCATTCAAGGTCGAACAGCCTGTTCGGCGGGTTTGGAAAATCCAAAGCGACAGTTTGGGAATGACCACTTTTCCAATCCGGCGCCGGGGGTAAGAATACCACTGCCGACTTTCTGTACGAGTGAACTCATGACTGCATTCATCGCCCTGGTTTTTGTCCTTGCCGGAATCGTCAAAGGGGTGATCGGAATGGGATTGCCGACGGTTGCCGTGGCATTGCTGAGCATGGTGATGGCGCCGCAGGAGGCCGCTGCCATTCTTCTCGTGCCCTCGTTCGTGACCAACGTGGTGCAGCTTCTTGCCGGGCCGCGCCTGAGCCATCTGTTGCGGCGTTTTGCTCCGCTTGTGCTGGGCATCTTCGCCGGGACGTGGGGCGCCGCCTTGCTGGGAATCGGCCAGTCGGCGAGCATCGGAACGTTCATTCTCGGCGCGGCGCTCGTCACGTATGCCGTACTTGGCCTGCGCAACATGACGTTCTCCCTCGGCGGCCGGGCAGAGCGCGCCTTGTCGATCCCGGCTGGTGCGCTGACCGGCGTGATCACTGCGGCGACCGGAGTCTTCGTGCTGCCCGCGGTGCCTTTCCTGCAGGCGCTAGGGCTGGAGAAGGATGACCTTGTCCAGGCGCTCGGCATTTGCTTCACCGCGTCCACGATCGCTCTCGGCCTGGCGCTGGCGGGGACGGGCAGCCTCCAGGTTGCGACAGGTGCCTTGTCGATGCTGGCCGTCATTCCGGCCGTCGCCGGCATGTGGCTGGGCCAGCTCCTGCGCCAGCGGATCAGCGCGGCGCTGTTTCGCCGCTGGTTCTTTACCGGTTTGCTTGTTATCGGCGTTACGTTCCTCGGCAAGTTTCTGCTCGGGTAATGTGTTGGCAAACATTTAACTCATTCGGGGAAATTTTCTCTCTTGCCCTAAATCCGGTCTCCTAGCCGCCGAAAACAGTCCGAGAAGGGCATTCCTGCGGCCTAAAAAAATTGAAAAATTTTTTTGCAAAACCCTAAAGTTTGTAAAAACGCTGCCGATAAACAACACATCAGTGGTATTGGGCACTTGAGAGAACCCGGCGCAAGCCAAATTAGTGATCAAAAACGCTTAAAAAAAGAATAACTTAATAAAAAATTTCCCATCGGTAAGGGAACTTCGGGCGCCGGTGCTCATCTGCCAGGAACCCAGTCCCCAAGCCGCTTTCCGCGCGATTGCATCGTCGCGGCTTGTGCGTTGCCTGGTGTTTGTAGGACAAACACCGACGGCGGCGTGCGCGCGCGTCTGTCTTCAAATATGGCGCTAGTCCTATTTTCGTAAAGCAACTTCCCTCTGAGAATGCTCTTACCGCATGGCAAAACTTGCCCGGTTTACGCAGAAAAAGAGGTGAAAATGAATACGAACGACATGATGGCCGAAATTCGTGATGCCAACTTGAGCTACCTGATGCTCGCTCAACAAATGATCCGTTCGGATAAGGCAAGCGCCATTTTCCGCCTCGGCATCAGCGCCGAAATCGCCGACATGCTGGAAGGGTTGAACAATGCCCAGATCCTCAAGCTCGCCGGGACCAACATGATGCTGGCGCGCTTTCGCTTCGATGACGGCGCCATCCTGGGTATGTTGACGAATTACAACAAGGACCGTGGCCTCGCCCACACCCACGCCGCGATTCTCATGGCCGGCCAGCAACTCGAAGAAATTTCCTGAGAGAATATTCCCTTCAGGTAATACACTATCGGTTGTTCACGATGGCGCGAGGCCGGTATGACTAAAAAAAGCGTAGTGACAGAAGCCCAGGAGATCCAGCTTGCGATCGAGCTCATCAACCTGGGTGCGCGTCTCCAGTTGCTCGAGTCCGAGACGAACCTGTCGCGCGAACGCCTGCTGAAGCTATACAAGGAGCTCAAGGGTGTGTCGCCGCCGAAGGGCATGCTGCCGTTCTCGACCGACTGGTTCATCACCTGGCAGCCGAACATCCATTCTTCGCTGTTCATCAATATCCACAAGTATCTCGTCGAGCATGCCCAGGTGTCGGGCATCGAGGCGGTGATGAAGGCATACAAGCTGTATCTCGAACAGGTCGAACCGGAGCCGAGCGGCGAGCCGGTCCTGTCTCTCACCCGTGCATGGACTCTGGTGCGCTTCTTCGAAAGCAAGATGCTGGAAACGGCCACCTGCAGCAAATGCGGCGGCGATTTCGTTGTCCACCGGCTGGACCTGCACCAGGATTATGTCTGCGGCCTTTGCCACATGCCTTCGCGCGCCGGCAAGACCAAGAAGCTGAAGGAAGAGGCGGCTGCTTCTTCCTCGGCGCAGGCCTGATCCCAGGCCGAGGCTTTCCCCGGGGTTGTCATGCATAGCTGGCGCTACGGCGCGGGTTCTCCGCGCCGCGCTTCCTTCACGCGTATTCCTGCCGTTCGCGCACTCTTCGCGCAGGCCGCCGGCTTTGCGCTGGTGCTGATACTGGCACACGCGCTGCCACAGATCGCAGGTATCCAGCTTACGATTGCCGTTGCCGCTGTCGTCCAGGGCATTGTCGCAGCCGCGCTGGCCCGCATGCTGCACCTCGCGCCATGGTGGGTGGCGATCGGGCTGTGCTTTCCGGTCGCACTCCTTGCATCGAGCGCCTTGCCATTGCCGCCGTTCGCCTATCTCGCGGGCTTCCTCATCCTGCTGGTCCTGTACTGGTCGACCTTCCGTACCCAGGTGCCGTTCTATCCCTCCAATCGCGCTACGTGGCGCGCCGTGGCGCAACTGCTGCCGGCCGGGCGGCCGCTGCGCATCGCCGATGTCGGCAGCGGCTTCGGCGGCCTGGTCATGTATCTCGCGGGCGAGCGTCCGGAGAGCGAGGTGATCGGCATCGAACTAGCGCCGCTGCCGTGGCTGTGCAGCCGGCTGCGCGGGCCGGCCGCAGGCAGTGCCGGGCGCTTTGTCCGCCGCGACTACGAAACCGTCGACTTCGCGGACTTCGACGTCGTATTTGCCTATTTGTCACCAGCCGCGATGCCCGCCCTATGGCAAAAAGCCAGGGCGGAAATGCGACACGGTGCGCTGCTGTTGAGTTATGAATTCGCCATCCCCGGCGCCGAACCGGACGTGGTCGTCCATCCCTCGGATGGCGGGCCGGCCCTCTATGGCTGCCGCATCCAATGAAACCGGCGTGCACGGCTCAAGTTTTGTCCGCCGGCGTCGTAACCGATATGAAGGCCCTCCCTGGGCATACATATTGGTTGTGAAGCACAGGGCGAATTGGCACAATGTTGACCTGTAGAAATACATCAATAACGACCGGAGTTTAGCCCTTGCTAGTCATTGTCGGATATCTCATTGTCATCGGATCCGTATTTGGGGGTTTTCTCCTGGCGGGCGGGCATCTTGCATCGCTTTTCCAGCCGGTCGAACTGCTCATGATCGGCGGTGCGGCAGTCGGTGCCTTCTTCGTCGGGAACAACAGCAAGGCGATCAAGGCCACGCTGAAGGCACTGCCCAGTGTGTTCAAAGGTTCGAAGTACACCAAGTCCTTGTACATGGAACTCATGACCCTGCTGTTCGAAATCCTCAGCAAGGTGCGCAAGGAAGGCCTGATGTCGATCGAAGGCGACATCGAGAAGCCCGAGGAAAGCCCGATCTTCAGCAAGTATCCCGGCATCCTCGCCGACCACCATGTGATCGAGTTCATGACGGATTACCTTCGTCTCATGGTGTCGGGGAACATGGACGCCTTTCAGATCGAAAACCTGATGGACAACGAGATCGAGACGCACCATGCGGAAGGCGAGATCCCGGTGCACTGCGTCGCCAAACTCGGCGACGGCATGCCGGCGTTCGGCATCGTTGCCGCGGTGATGGGCGTGGTGCACACGATGGCCTCCGTCGGCCTGCCGCCGTCCGAGCTCGGCATCCTGATCGCGAACGCGCTGGTCGGCACCTTCCTCGGCATCCTGCTGGCCTACGGTTTCGTGGGGCCGCTGGCCAGCGTGCTCGAACAGAAGCTGCATGAGTCCACGAAAATGTTCCAGTGCGTGAAGGTGACCCTGCTGGCGAGCCTGAACGGCTATGCGCCGGCGCTGGCCGTCGAGTTCGGGCGCAAGGTGCTGTTCTCGACGGAGCGTCCGTCGTTCAGCGAGCTGGAAGATCACATCAAGCAGGCCAAGTCGAAGTAATCGTTCAACCGAGGACCAGGAAGCGAGATGGCTGACGAAGGGCTACGCCCCATCATCGTAAAGCGGATCAAGAAGGGCGGCGGCGGTCATCACGGCGGCGCCTGGAAGATCGCGTACGCCGACTTCGTGACGGCGATGATGGCCTTCTTCCTGTTGATGTGGCTGCTGGGTTCGACCGCCAAGGGCGACCTGCAGGGTATCGCCGAGTACTTCCGCACGCCGCTCAAAGTTGCGATGTCGGGCGGCTCGGGCGCGGGCGACAGTTCGAGCGTGGTGCAGGGCGGCGGCAAGGACCTGACGCGCAAGGACGGCCAGGTCAAGAAGGGCGACGATCCCGACATCAAGAAAACCTACAACTTGCAGGCCGCGCATCTCCAGCAGGCGGAGAAGGAACTGGAGAAGGCGGAGATGGCGCGGCTGCGTGCGCTCAAGTCCAAGATCGAGGACGTGATCGAAGCCCGGCCGACGCTGCGGCAGTTCAAGAAGCAGCTCTTGATCGACATTACAACAGAGGGCTTGCGCATCCAGATCGTGGACGAGCAAAATCGTCCCATGTTTGCACTGGCGAAGGCGGAGCTGCAGCCTTACACGAAAGAGATCCTGCTGGAGATCGGGCGCGCGCTCAACGATGTGCCGAACCGGATCAGCCTGTCGGGGCATACCGATGCCACGCCTTATGCGAGTGGAGAGAAGGGATACAGCAATTGGGAGTTGTCGGCGGATCGCGCCAATGCGTCGCGCCGCGCACTGATTGCAGGCGGCATGGATGAAGCAAAGGTGTTGCGCGTGGTAGGCTTGTCGTCGGCCGTATTGTTCGACAAGCAGGACCCGTTCAATCCGATCAATCGCCGGATCAGCATTATCGTAATGAACAAGAAGACGGAAGAAACCGCATCCAGGGACGGCGGGACCGTAGAGGTCGCCAACGAGACGCAAGCCAGGCAGGAAGTGACGGGCACCGCCGCTCGGCAAGAATGAGTCGCATGCAGCTGAAACGATTAGCGCTGTGGGGACGGGACAATGACAAGTGAAAAAAAGGTGGGTTCGCAGGTCAGGCATCTGCTGTCCAACCTGTCGGACCATGGAACGCAGCACCTGACCGAAGTCGAGACCGACCTCGTGCAGACCAGCTTCCTGCTCGGCGAGGCGATCGAAAAGCTGGGCGCAAGCTTCATGGCGATCCATGAAGCGATCACCGCCCAGCAGGAGGCCATCGACCTGCTGCTCTCAGGCACCAAGCCAACCCCCGAGATCGCCGAGCAGATCAAGGCCAAGCACTCCGAGATCGGCAAGCATGTGAGCGCCGCCGTCACCGGACTGCAATTCCAGGACATGACCAGCCAGCTGATCGGCCGCACCGTGCGCCGCGTCACCGGCCTGCGCGAGGTCCTCGGCGGCATCGGTTCGGGAAGTTCGACCATTTCGGAGAGCAATGCGGAAGAGATCGTCGCCACGCTCAACAGCATCAACAAGGTGCTCGAGGAGCAAAGCGTGAAGCTCGAAAGCGCGCTGTGGAAGGCGGTCTGCCAGACGCACATGGAAAGCGGCGACATCGAGCTGTTTTGAAGCTGACAAGGATATACGGGCAGCCAGCCCGGACATGAAGAAAGCAGGAGTTAATGCAATGGCAAAAACGATATTGGCAGTGGACGACTCGGGCTCACTACGGCAGATGGTGGTGTTCAGCCTGAGGGCGGCCGGCTACCAGGTCACCGAGGCAGTGGACGGGCAGGACGGTCTGGACAAGGCGAAAGAGCAGGTGTTCGACCTCGTGCTGACCGACCAGAACATGCCGCGCATGGACGGGCTCACGCTCATCCGCAACCTGCGCGGCCTGCCCACCTACCAGAAGGTGCCCATCCTCATGCTCACCACCGAGTCGAGCGACGAGATGAAGAACAAGGGGCGCGCGGCCGGCGCGAACGGCTGGCTGGTCAAGCCGTTCGACCCGCAGCGCTTGACCGAGGTCGTGCGCAAGGTCATTGGCTGACAAAGTACGCGCGCGGCCGCGACGAGAACAAGAGCAAAGATCACGGAGTCCTAAATGACCATTGACATGAGCCAGTTCTATCAGGTGTTCTTCGATGAAACCGAAGAACTCCTTGCAGAGATGGAGAAGCTGCTCCTGGCGATCGATGTGTCGGCGCCCGACGAGGAGGACCTGAACGCCATCTTCCGCGCGGCGCACTCGATCAAGGGAGGCGCCGGCACCTTCGGCCTGACCGACCTGACCGACGTCACGCACGTGCTCGAGTCGCTGCTGGACAAGATCCGCAAGGGCGAGATGTCACTGCTGCCCGAGCACGTGGATGCCTTCCTCGTGGCCAAGGACGTGCTCAAGATGCAGCTGGACGGTCACCGCCTCCATACCCCCGTCGACCAGGAAGCCGTGGTCGACGCGCGCATGCTTCTTGAATCGCTGTCGGAAGGCGGGGTGCCCAAAGCATTGCCGACCGCTTCGCTGGACATCGCGCCGCGCACGCCGGTACCGCCTCATCCGCCGCTGACCGGCAAGGTGCACCGTTTCCGGATCGAACTGCCGCAAGTGCCCGATCGCGACGTCGAGGCCATCATGGCCGAGCTCGGCCTGCTGGGGCATATCAGCAAGGAAATGCTGCCGGATAATCGCGCCGTGTTCACGCTCGATTGCAACGGCGGCACCGATGACATCATCGCGATCTGCTCCTTCATCCTCGACCCGAACGACCTGAAGATCACTGAAGAATCCGTGCCGCAGCAGGGGGCGGATTCGGCGGCCAAGGCGGCCCAGGAAGAGGCGCAAGGCTACGGTTTCTTCGACAACTTCCAGACCCACGAACAGTCCGTCGCCGAGAAGGCCGCCAAGGAAGCTGCGCAAGGCTACGGCTTCTTCGACAATTTCGAGACCCACGAAATGAAGGAGTCGAAGGGAGGCGCAAGCCAGCCGGCGGCGCCCGTGCAGGAGGCTGCCGTGCCGGCGCCGCAGCCCGCGACTCCGGCCCCAGCGGAGAAAAAGCCGGTGGCGCGACGCGAGCCGGCCGCGGCCGGACACAATTCCGAAACGACTTCCATCCGCGTCGGCATCGAAAAGGTCGACCAGCTGATCAACCTCGTCGGCGAGCTGGTGATCACGCAGGCGATGATCGAGCAGCGTACCAACACGCTCGATCCCATGATCCATGAGCGCCTGCTCAACAGCGTCAGCCAGCTCACCCGCAACACGCGCGACCTGCAGGAAGCGGTGATGTCGATCCGCATGATCCCGATGGATTATGTATTCTCGCGCTTCCCGCGCATGGTGCGCGACCTCGCCAGCAAGCTGGGCAAGCGTATCGAATTCGTCACGCATGGCGCGGCGACCGAGCTCGACAAGGGCCTGATCGAACGCATCGTCGATCCGCTGACCCACCTGGTGCGCAACAGTATCGACCACGGCATCGAAATGCCGGACGTGCGCCGCGAAGCAGGCAAGAGCGAAACCGGCCGCCTCTCGCTGTCGGCGGGGCACCAGGGCGGCAATATCGTGATCGAAGTCACGGACGACGGCGGCGGCCTCAACCGCGAAAAGATTCTCGCCAAGGCGAAATCGCAGGGCTTGCCCGTCACCGACTCGATGCCCGATTCCGACGTCTGGCAACTCATTTTCGCGCCGGGATTCTCCACCGCCGAAGTGGTGACCGATGTTTCCGGACGCGGCGTCGGCATGGACGTCGTGAAGCGCAACATTACCGCCATGGGCGGCGCGGTCGACATCCGCTCGGCCAAGGGTTTCGGCACGACCATCTCGATTTCGTTGCCTCTGACGCTGGCGATCCTGGACGGCATGTCGATCAAGGTCGGCGAAGAAATCTACATCCTGCCGCTGGGCTACGTGGTCGAGTCGCTGCAGCCCGATCCCGCCGACGTGAAAGAGATCTCGGGCCAGGGCCGGGTCGTGAAAGTCCGCGGCGAGTATCTGCCGCTCATCCCGCTCTACAAGATGTTCGGCATCGAGCCGCGCTTCACCGACCCCTCGCAGGGCATCGTGGTGATCCTCGAATCCGAGGGCAAGAAGGCTGCCCTGTTCATCGATGACCTCGTCGGACAGCAGCAGGTCGTCGTGAAGAATCTCGAATCCAACTACCGCAAGGTTGCGGGCATCTCCGGCGCCACCATTCTCGGTGACGGCGGAGTGTCCCTGATTATCGACGTGGCCGCGCTGCTGCGTTCAAGCCGTCAGCTTGCTGCCGACGAATCCATTTTTTCCTGACAAGAGATAGAACCATGACACAGACCGCTCAATCGATTGCAACCGTCAATGGTGACAAGGCCGACCGCGACATCGCCGGTCAGGAGTACCTTGCATTTACCCTTGGCAAGGAAGAGTACGGAATCGACATCCTGAAAGTACAGGAAATCCGCGGGTACGAAACCGTTACCCGCATCGCGAACGCACCCGACTTCATCAAAGGCGTGGTGAACCTGCGCGGCATTATCGTGCCGATCGTGGACATGCGGATCAAGTTCCAACTCGGCGAGCCAACCTACGACCAGTTCACCGTCGTCATCATCCTGAACGTGGCAGGACGGGTGGTAGGCATGGTCGTCGACAGCGTGTCAGACGTGACGACGCTGTCGCCGGAGCAGATCAAGCCCGCGCCCGAGATGGGAACCGCGCTGAACACCGATTACCTGATCGGCCTGGGCACCATCGATCAGCGCATGCTGATCCTGGTCGACATCGACAAGCTGATGTCGAGCGCGGAAATGGGGTTGATCGAAAAGATCGCCGCATGATCGCTGCATAAGAGGGAACAGAAGTACCAGCAGTACCAAGCCGCGCAGACGGCAAAAAACAAGACCAGAAGAGACCGAAGGCCCGTTGACAACGTATCGGCGGACCTCACCACACACTGAGGGTAGGGACGATGTTTACAAATTTGACGATCAAGTCGCGGCTGGTCTTCGTGATCAGCTTTCTTTCGCTGCTGCTTGTGGGTAGCGGCATCATCGCAATTGTCAGCCTGAGTTCGGCGAACAATTCCCTGAGGACGATCTACGACGACCGCCTCATTCCGATCGGCCAGCTGAACACGATCGTGCGCCTCATCAGCGACAACCGCATGGCTGTCGCCGAATCGATGAACGGCGATCCCGCTGTGGTCAACAAGACCATGGACGCGGTCGACAAGCGCGTAGCCGAAGTGTCCCGCATCTGGGAAGCGTACATGGCGACCGACCTGACCGAGCTTGAGCGCACCCAAGCCAAGAAGGCGCTGGAGAGCCGCACCAAGTTTGTCGAGGAAGGGCTCAAGGCGACCGTCGCGGCCTTGCGCGGCGCGAACGTGCAGCAGGCGATGGAACTGATGCAGGGGCCGATGAGCCAGACCTTCGCCGGTTTCCAGGCGGACATCGATGCCCTGATCAAGACTCAGGAAGAGGTCGCCAAGAAGGAGTATGAAAAGACCCAGAGCATGTACGTGATGGTGCGCAATGTGTCCATCGCGGCCATGCTGTTCGGCGTCACGCTCTCCGGCCTGATCGGCCTGTGGCTGATCCGCGCCATTTCGGTGCCCCTGAACGAAGCCGTGCGCGTGGCGCGCAGCGTGGCCGAGGGCGACCTTTCCCAGAACATCGAAATCACCTCGCGCGATGAAACAGGCCAGCTCCTGGCGGCCCTCAAGCTCATGAACGACAGCCTCGCGAACACCGTGGGGCAGGTGCGTGTCGGCACCGAATCGATGGGCGTGGCCTCGCGTGAAATCGCGCAGGGCAACGCGGACCTGTCGGCACGAACCGAGTCGCAGGCCAGCTCGCTGGAGGAAACCGCGTCGTCGATGGAAGAGCTGACCTCGACGGTGAAGCAGAACGCCGAGAACGCACGCCAGGCCAACCAGCTGGTGGTGTCGGCATCGGATGTGGCGGTGCGCGGCGGCGACGTGGTGGGGCAGGTGGTGGAGACGATGGGCTCGATCAAGGAGAGCTCGCGCAAGATCGTGGACATCATCGGCGTGATCGACGGCATCGCGTTCCAGACCAACATCCTGGCGCTGAATGCGGCAGTGGAAGCAGCGCGTGCCGGCGAACAGGGCCGCGGCTTCGCGGTGGTGGCGGCCGAAGTGCGCAACCTGGCGCAGCGTTCCGCGGGCGCCGCGAAAGAGATCAAGCAGTTGATCAGCGACTCGGTGGAGAAGGTCGACGCCGGCAGCAAGCTGGTGGATCAGGCGGGCCAGACGATGGATGAGATCGTGACCTCGGTCAAGCATGTGGCCGACATCATGAACGAGATCACCGCGGCCAGCCAGGAGCAGAGCTCGGGCATCGAACAGGTCAACCAGGCCATCAGCCAGATGGACGAGATGACGCAGCAGAACGCCGCACTGGTCGAACAGGCCGCAGCGGCCGCCGACAGCATGCAGACACAGGCGGCGGCACTCGCACAGGCCGTGTCCGTGTTCAAGCTGAGCCTGGCCGAGCAGGCCGCCCAGGCCACACTCGCATCCGCCCCGAAGCCATCAGCGGCTGCAAAGGCATCCTTGCCGGCCAAGCCGGCGGCCACGCGTGCGGTCGTCGCGAAGGCGGCGACACCACCCGCCGCGAGGGCCAAGCCCGTCGTGCCGGCCGGCACGGGCGACGATTGGGAAGAGTTTTGAGGCAAGCGCAGAGCGGGCATTCAGGGCAGAGGCCGATTCGGTCCGACCGGGCCGGACAGGCCATTCAACAGCAACAATAAGGGAGCACCAATATGCTCAAGATCTCTGACATCAAAATTGGTACACGGCTGGCGCTTGGATTCGGCCTGGTGCTCTTCTGCGCGACGGTCCTCCTGGTGCTCGCCCTGTGGCGCATGAGCCAGCTCAACGGGACGACGGAACATATCGTCAACGAACGGGTGACCAGCCTGACCAGCGGCATGGAAATGCGCGAGGCGGGCTGGAGCCTGGCGCTTTCCCTGCGCAAGGTCGCCACGCCGACCGACGCGACCGAAGGCGAGCGCGAACTCAAGCGCCTCGACGTGCTGGTGGATGCCTATTCGAAGGCCGAAGCAACGCTGCAGAAATACACGGACGATGCGCAATCCAAGGCATTGCTGGCGGCGTCGGTCGAGCACAAGCAGGCCATCTTCCCGGTCATCGAAAAGATCAAGGGGATGGTCAGCGGCGGGAACTACTTCGATGCCTCCGCCATCCTGAAGTCGGATTTCAATCCCTTGCATGAAAAGTGGATGACCAGCCTGGTGGCGCTGGCCGACTTCCATCAGAAGGAAATGAAGTCGACCTACGCAGAATCGCAGGCGAGCTATGGCACGACGCGCCTGGGCATGCTCGCAATCGGCCTCCTGACGATCGCTCTCGGTGCATTCGTCGCCGTGTTCATCACCCGCACGATCACCGCGCCGCTGCGGGAAGCGGCAAAGGTTGCCGACACGATCGCAGGCGGCGACCTTACCGCAAGCATCGAACCGCACGGCAATGACGAGGCAGGGCAGCTCGTCAACGCGCTGCGCAAGATGCAGGGCAATCTGGTCGATACGGTCAACCACATCAAGCAAGGCACGGAAACCATCTCGCTCGCCTCGCGCGAAATCGCGACCGGCAATGCAGACCTCTCCGCGCGCACGGAGTCGCAGGCCAGCTCGCTGGAGGAAACGGCATCGTCGATGGAAGAACTGACCTCGACGGTGAAGCAGAACGCCGAGAACGCACGCCAGGCTAACCAGCTGGTGGTGTCGGCATCGGACTATGCGCTCAAGGGCGGCGACGTGGTGGGGCAGGTGGTGGAGACGATGGGCTCGATCAAGGAGAGCTCGCGCAAGATCGTGGACATCATCGGCGTGATCGACGGCATCGCCTTCCAGACCAATATCCTGGCGCTGAATGCGGCAGTGGAAGCAGCGCGTGCCGGCGAACAGGGCCGCGGCTTCGCGGTGGTGGCGGCCGAAGTGCGCAACCTGGCGCAGCGTTCCGCAGGCGCCGCGAAAGAGATCAAGCAGTTGATCAGCGACTCGGTGGA
>Ga0196971_1000698_pt1 | contig 21316 bp, 18 predicted proteins | sample S1v_1013CmetaG_FD_148660 | JGI IMG/M metagenome (GOLD analysis project Ga0196971, IMG submission 148660) | Soil microbial communities from Anza Borrego desert, Southern California, United States - S1+v_10-13C | ecosystem: Environmental > Terrestrial > Soil > Desert | place: USA: California...
ACATCGCCTAAAATCGTGATCACATGTGTTACCTATGTCTCCCGACAGGTGTTACCCATGTGTCCCGGCTAAACACGCAGCGAAACCCACCATGCGCATCCTCCTCAGAGCGCGCGGTGGGTTTCGCTTCGCTCTACCCACCCTACGATCCTAGATTTCCTCGACGGTAAACAGCCGGCGATGTTCGCGCATCGCGTACCGGTCCGTCATGCCGGCTATATAGTCGGCGACCTTGCGCGCCTGCAGCCGTACCCGCTCGCTGTCGGCGCCATGTGCATCACGCAACCCGGTCTGGTAATCCGGCGGCAGCAGGCGCGGCTCCCCCATGAAGGCATCGAACAGCTCGCGAATGATGCGCCGCGCCTTGCTGGTCATGCGGTTGACCTGGTAATGCTGGTACAGGTTATGGCGCAGGAAATGCTTCAGTTGCGAGGCTTCCCGGTTCATCTTTTCGGAAAAGGCAATCATCGGCGGCGCATTGCGCACATCCTCGACCGACTTCACCTGCGCTGCCGCGATGCGCTGGCGTGAGGTATCGATCAGGTCGACGATCAATGCGTTGATCATGCGGCGGATAGTTTCATGGATCGCCCGCCGCCCGGCGATCCCGGGATAGACACGCTCCACTTCGCGCCTGTGCCGCGCATAGAAATCCACTTCATCCAGCTGCACCGTCGTCAGCAGGCCCGAGCGCAAGCCGTCATCGATATCGTGGTTGTTGTAGGCGATCTCATCGGCCAGGTTCGCCAGTTGCGCTTCGAGCGTGGGCTGCTTCTTGTCGAGGAAGCGCTGGCCGATGTCGCCCAGCATCCGCGCATTCGCCGCCGAGCAGTGCTTGAGGATGCCCTCGCGCGTTTCGAACATCAGGTTCAGGCCGTCGAACGCGCCATAGTGTTCCTCGAGCTTGTCGACCACGCGCAGGCTTTGCAGGTTGTGCTCGAAACCGCCGTAGTCATGCATGCAGGCGTTGAGCGCCTCCTGGCCGGCATGGCCGAACGGGGTATGGCCGAGATCGTGCGCCAGCGAGATCGCTTCGACGAGGTCTTCGTTCAAGCGCAGGTTGCGCGCGATCGAGCGCGCGATTTGCGCCACTTCGATGCTGTGCGTCAGCCGAGTGCGGAACAGGTCGCCCTCGTGATTGACGAATACCTGCGTCTTGTATTCGAGCCGCCGGAATGCGGTGGAGTGGATAATGCGGTCGCGGTCGCGTTGGAATTCGGTGCGCGAAGCCGGGGCCGGCTCGGCGAAACGCCTTCCCCGCGATACCGCGGATCGTGCGGCATAAGGTGCGAGGTTGGCTTCGAAATCCATTTACTGTACGCAGGCTTTCAGAGTGGCCATCAGCAGCTCCTGCGGTACCGGCATGATGACCGAGGTGCCGAGGGGCTTGAGGAGGATGAACTTGATCTGCCCGCCCTCGTTCTTCTTGTCCACTTCCATCAGTTCGAGCCAGCGCTCGGCGCCGAGGTCCGGCGCGGCGACCGGAAGCCTTGCCGCCTTCACCAGGGCCGTCAGGCGCGCGCTGGTCGAAGCATCGATGAAGCCGAGGCGGTGCGACAGGTCGGCCGCCATCACCATCCCGCATCCGACCGCCTCGCCATGCAGCCATTCGCCATAGCCCAGCCCCGCCTCGATGGCATGGCCGAAGGTATGGCCGAAATTGAGGATCGCGCGCAGCCCGCCTTCGCGCTCATCCTGGCGCACGACGTCGGCCTTGATTTCGCAGGAACGCTGGATCGCGTATGCCAGCGCCGCCGGGTCGCGGTCCACCAGCTTGCCGATATTCGCCTCGATCCAGTCGAAGAAGGCCGGGTCGATAATGGCCCCGTGCTTGATTACTTCCGCCAGCCCGGCGGACAGTTCGCGGTCAGGCAAGGTGTCGAGGGTGGAGGTATCGGCGATCACGGCTTGCGGCTGGTAGAACGCGCCGATCATGTTTTTGCCGAGCGGGTGGTTGATGCCGGTCTTGCCGCCGACGGAGGAGTCCACTTGCGCCAGCAGGGTCGTCGGTACCTGGAGGAAGGGAACGCCGCGCATGTAGGTCGCGGCGGCGAATCCGGTCAGGTCGCCGATCACGCCTCCGCCCAGCGCCACCAGCGTCGTCTTGCGGTCGCACTTCTGTTCCAGCAACACGTCGAACACACGCATCAGGCTGGCCCAGTTCTTTTCCTCTTCGCCATCCGGGAGGACGACGGTCGTCACCTGTTTCCCGGCACCTTGCAGGATGGCGGTCAGGCGCTCCAGATAGAGCGGTCCGACGGTGGTATTCGTCACGATCGCCACCCGCTGGCCGGCAACGTGGCGCGTCACGAGGGCGGGATTGGACAACAGTGATTGCCCGATCGAAATGGGGTAACTGCGATCACCCAGGTCGACTTGCAAGGTGATCGGCGAAGTGTGCTGCGCGCTCATAAATGTCAGGGATTCTGGTTCGGCTTGTCGTCCCCAGGCTGGCCCTTCCAGGCCATTTCAAGCTGGGAAACGATGGTTTGCACCAGAGATTGTACGTTAGGACGGCCGGTTTCGATGACAAAGTCGGCAACTTCGAGGTAAAGCGGCTCCCGCTCGCGCGAGAGCTGCTCCAGGCGCGCACGCGGATCGGCCGTCTGCAGCAGGGGCCGGTTCTTGTCGTGGCTGGTGCGTTGAAGAATGCTGTTGATGCTGGCACGCAGGTAAATCACGGTGCCGCGCGTCTTCAGGTATTCCCGGTTTTCCGGTCGGAGGATTGCCCCGCCTCCGGTGGCCAGGACGATGTCCGACTGGGAAGTGAGGTCGCGGATCACCTCGGATTCGCGCTGGCGGAATCCGTCCTCGCCCTCGAATTCGAAGATCAAAGGAATCGAGGCGCCGGTACGCGCCTCGATCTCATGGTCCGAATCGATGAACCTTTTGTTGAGTTTCCTGGCCAGGGCGCGGCCGACTGTCGTCTTGCCGGCGCCCATGAGGCCTACGAGAAAGATGTTTGAAGTCAATTTGCTACGTTACAGGGGTTTACTCCGTAGGGGCTGGGCGTACCCGGCGGTTGCACCGTCGAGTCTGAAAAATCGGCCGCCAACACCGGAAGAGTATACGTCGAGGTCGTGTAAGTGGCCTCGGTGCCCGAAACAGATCCGGTCACGGTCAGGCGGACATTCGTCCAGTTACCCCGATCTTTTGGATACAGGATGGAGATCGATGCCGTTCCTGTTGCATCCGTTTTACCGCTCGAAGTTACGGAAAGCGGGATACGGGGCTCAAGTGCACCGCTGTTGTTGTAATCTTCTCCGTTGTCCAGAATACCATTGTCATTCAAATCTTCATTGGCGCAGGTATAGGGCGGGTCAATGGTATAGACCCAGCCAGCTTTGTCTGTAGCCGGATTGGAGTCGAATTCATATGAGCCCTTCATGTACGCCATCGCCTTGATCGATGCTGTCACCGTCACCTCCGGTACCGGGTTACCCGTCGCATCCGTCACAAACACACTGTAGTCCTGGCGATATGTGGACGAGGTTGGCGCAACCAGCGTGTTGCCCGTACCTGCCGTGATGAACAGGGACTTGCGCGATACGCTGAGGGTCGCAACCGCAGTTTTCGACGTACCCTGGATGCGAGCCTGGATTTGCACGCCGCCTGCGGGTGTCGTCGCCGGGCCGGCAGCGAACGTCACCTTGGCGCTGCCGTCGGAACCGGTCGTGACCACGGACGGGTTGGAGAGCGTACCGCCGCTCTGGTCGGCCAGGATCGAGAACTCGACCACTGCGCCCTTGACGAGGTTGTTGTTCGCCGTACCATCACGCACCACGACCGTCAGGACGCTGGTATTGCTCTGGCCGGTGCCGCTCGGGCTGACAACCGACGGTTCGGACTGGATGTTGATCGTGGCGCTGGACGTCAGCGGTGCGACGAATTCCAGGTTGGTTTGCGCGGTCGGGCCGTTCACCACGGTGGCGGTGATGGTCGCGATGCCGACGGTATCCGACTTGATGTAGGTGTCTTGGGAGTTGCCGGCGGTAACCGGAATGCTGCTGTTGCCCAGCGGCGACGAGCAAGCGTTGTCCGTGTAAATCTGGCCGCGGGAAGAACTGATGTTGATTGATCCGTTCTGACCGACGCCTGCATTTTCGTAACGCGCGCTGATCTTCGTGCAAGACGAGATATTGGCGACCGAGCTGGCTGCCGTCACCGTCAGGCTTAGCGTATTGACGCTGAAGCCATACGAGAAGTTGGCGCCCTGGGAGGATGCAACCAGGGTATCGCTGCCCGATTGAGAGCCGGTCACCGTCACCACGACCTGCCCTTGCGAGTTGGTCAAAGGCGCGCTCGCCGAGCCGCCGCCGGACGACTTGATCGCGATGCCATTCCCCTTCGCGGATGCGACGGCGACCGGTACACCGATGATCGCGACACCTGCCTGGTCACGCACGGTGATGGCGAAATCGCCTGTGCTGCCGGAGGTCACCGTCGCGGGGCCGGTAATTGCGACCGAAGTGCCGACCACGTTGACGGTGCCCGTCGTCGTGATGTTGCCGGCCTTGGCGGTCACGGTAATCTTGCGATTGGTGCGGTCGCCGGAGGTGCCCAGCGACGCGGTGGCCTTGCCGTTCGCGTCGGTGGAAGCCGAGACCCCGGTCAGCGCGCCGGAATCGGCCGTAAAGGTGACGGGTACCGAAGCGATCGCATTGTTGCTCGCGTTCTTCACCAGGGCAGTCACCGTGACTTCAGTTCCTGCGGTTCCGGAGGAAGGCAGCTCCGGGCTGCTGAAGAGCAGCGATATCGATGCCGGTGTCGTCGCAGTCGACCCGCTCGATCCCTGCACCGTGCCCGGTGATCCGCCGCCGCCGCCGCATGCCGCAACAGCCATTGCCATCAATCCACCGGCTGCATAGCGGAGGAATTTTTGGACTGAAGTCCCGATTGCCCCTTGGTTCATAATGCCCTACCTTTAACGTTTTTCGAGTTATTGCTTGTTTTTGTCTTAGCGGGTCGCAACGCGATCCGCGACAATCTTTGGCGTAATGAAGATCAGCAGCTCCGTCTTGTCGTTGGTTCTTCCTTGCGTCTTGAACAGGTGACCGACGACCGGAATATCGCCGAACACCGGAACCTTGGACTCCTGCTCGCGTTCGATCTGCTGGAAGATACCACCCAGCACCACCGTGCCGCCATTTTCCACCAGCACTTGCGTCTTGACATGCTTGGTGTCGATGGCAAAACCGGCGCGCGTTTCGACGCCGACGCTGTCCTTGTTCACGTCGACATCGAGGATGATGTTGCCGTCGGGCGTGATCTGCGGCGTCACTTCCATCTTCAGGTTAGCCTTGCGGAAAACGATGGAGGTCGCACCGCTCGACGTCGCAACCTGGTACGGCAGTTCCGTACCCTGTTCGATGACCGCCTTCAGCTGGTCCGCGGTAATGACGCGCGGACTGGAAATGATCTTGCCCTTGCCGTCGGCTTCGAGCGCCGACAGTTCGAGGTTCAGGAAGCGGTTTGCCGCAGCGGAGAACAGGCTCACCGCCAGGGTGCCGGGGGCAATGCCGTTGATGCCGGCGGCGGGCAGGTTGATGAACTGGCTGTTGTTGTAGCCGTTGTCCTCTTCCTCGACCTGTCCGGTCTGCTCGCCGACGCCGGTCATGTTGCCGGTCACCGCAAAGCGGGTGTTGCTGCCGCGCCTGACCTGCCATCCGGTGTCGCCGCCGCGCAGGGTGCGCAGATCGGTGAAGCCGAGCTTGGCGCCGAGGTTCTTGCTGAACTTGTCATCGGCTTCGACGATCCGTGCCTCGATCAGTACCTGCTTCGATGCGATGTCGGTCTTCTGGATCAGCTTGCGGATCTCTTCCAGCTTCGAGGCGATGTCAGTCACGAACAGCTGGTTCGTGCGCGCATCGATGACCGCGCTGCCCCGCTTGGAAAGGATGCTGCGCTTCGCGTCGCCGCCCTCCACCCCGAGCACCTGCTTGAACGCCTCGGCCTTCTGGTAATTCAGCTGGAAGGTCTCGGTCTTCAAGGGCTCCAGTTCGGAAATCTGCGCCTTCTGTTCGAGCTCGAGTTTTTCCTTCGTCAGCAGTTCATCCTTCGGCGCGATCCACAGGACGGAACCGTTCTTGCGCATGTCCAGGCCCTTGGCCTGCATCACGATGTCCAGCGCCTGGTCCCACGGAACGTCCTTCAGGCGCAAGGTCACGTTACCCGTCACGGTGTCGCTGGTGATGATGTTCAGGCCCGTGAAGTCGGCGATCACCTGGAGAACGGCGCGCACTTCGACGTTCTGGAAGTTCAGGGAAAGGCGCTCGCCGCGGTAGCCCTGCGTGCCCTGCACGAGCTTGTTCGGGTCTTCCTTGATCGGCTTGACTTCGATGACCAGTTGCGTGTCGCTCTGGAAGGCGCTGTGTTCCCACAGGCCCTTCGGCTCGATGACCATGCGCACGTTCTCACCCTGGGGCGAGGTCGTGATGGTGTGCACCGGCGTGGCGAAGTCCGACACATCCAACCGGCGGCGCAGGATTTCGGGCAGGCCGGTTTTCAGGAAATCGACAACGATGTTCTGTCCTTGCTGGCGAACGTCGACCGCAACCTGGTTGCTCGGCAGGTCAACGACGATCCGGCCTTCGCCAAGGACGCCGCGGCGGAAATCGATATCACGAAGGACCTGCTTGCCAGGCGCGGGTGCAGGCGAAGCCACAGGGATGCCGGCCGCGTTGACACCGGTGGCAATGCCGCCGGAACCATCGATGGTGACGATGACGGTATCGCCTTCCACCACCGTCGCGTAATTCAACGGACGCAACAGGTTGAACACGAGGCGGGAGCGCTCGCCAGCCTGCACCACGTTCACATTCCTGACGTCGCCCAGCCCGATCTCCTGCGAGACCTTGCCGGTGCCGTTCGCCGTTCCGGAAAAATCGAGCGCGATGCGTGCCGGATTCGTGATGGAGAAACCGATCGGCGGCTTGCTGAGCGGCTTCTTCAGCTTGACCTTGACGATGACATTGGCCCCTTGCTGGTTGGCGCCGATCGATTCGATCGCGTTTTCCTGGGCATGGGCGATGCAGCATGCAAGCGAAACGCATGCGACGGCAAGCTGGCGCAAGACCCTGTGCATGCCCGCCGCGGACCCGCTAAGGTACGTATGTGCTGCCTTCATTTTTTATTCTCCTGCAACTCTAACTTGGCATTGCGTTCGGTCCACTCGCCTGCTGCGTCGCGCACGATCTCCTTGATCTCGACCTCGGTGTCGGTGATCTTCGTGACCATGCCGAAATTCTGTCCGACGTAATTTCCGACCTTGGCCTGGAAGACCGTCTTGTCGACTTGCAGAAGCGCGTAGCTCAGCCCGGGCTTTTCCAGCGTGCCGACCATCTTGATGCTGTCGAGCGGATAGCTTTCCAGCGGCTCCTTCCGGCGATCCAGGTCGGGCTTGATGCCGCCGCCCGAGGACGCCTGCATCTTCGCCAGCGCCACCGAAAGCTTGGCCGCATTGTAGGGGTCGAGTTCTTCCTTGCCGGCGTAGGTGAAGGGGACAAATTTTTTCGGCTCGGACAGTTTCTGCGCCGTGACGGGCGTCTGCGCGCGCACTTCCTTCATCCAGTCGCGCACCTCCTGCACGCCGCCGTCACCGCAGCCCGCGAGGGCAGACAGCATGGCCAGGGAGATGATCCTTGCCGAGGCGTGGGCAGCCGTCATTTTTTCGCTCCTTTCGCCTTCTTCGCTTTTTCTTCTGCCGCCTTGCGTTGCGCCGCGACTTCCTCCTTGTCGAGGTAACGGAAGGTCTTGGCGACCGCCTCGAGCGTCAGGCCGCCATCCTTGCCGGCAACCAGGTTCATGTTGCCCAAGGTGACGATACGCGGGAGATTGGCGACGTCGCTGGTGAAGGAGCCGATGTCGTGGTAGTTGCCGGTCACCTTGATGTCGATCGGGAGCTCGGCGTAGTAATCCTTCACCACGACCTGTCCGGGCTTGAACAGCTCGAACTGCAGGCCGCGGCCCAGGCCGGCCTGGTTGATGTCCGACAGCAGCGCGTCCATCTCGGCCTTGCTCGGCAACTGCTTTTCGAGCGTGGACACGTATTCATTCACCTGGTCGCGCTGCTTGCGCAGGCTCTCGAGGTTGATCGCCTGCTGTACCTTGGTCTTGTACGCTTCGCGCAGCTTGACTTCTTCCTGCTCGCCGGCCTCGAGCTCTTCCTGCTGTCCGCTGAGATACAGGAACCAGGCCAGCACGATCACGCCGAGGAGCACGCCAATGGCGCACAGCAGCTGGGGAATGATGGGCCACTGGCCAGGGTCGCGTCCGTTCAGGCCGCGGAACTGGTTCGCTATCGTATCCCCGATTTTCTTAAGGTCTGCCATAGTGATCCTTCCTGTCAGGGCTGCTTCTTCGGGGGTGTCGCCGCATCCTGCTCCTTCTCGCGCGGACGCTTGATGCCGACATTGACAGTGAAGTCGAACACCCTCTTGGCATCCTTGCCCTGGCCGACGTTGGTCGAACGGATTTCGATCAGGTCCGGGCGCTCGAGCCAGGGGGAGTTGTTGCTCAGGTTGCGCAGCAGCTCCGATACGCGCTCGTTCGACTGGGCATAACCGCTCAGGGCGACGCGCTGGTTGTCCTGCTTGAACGAGCGCAGGTAAATGCCCTCGGGGACTTGCTTGACGAGCTCATCCATCAGGTACACCGGCTGGTTGCGGTCGCTCTGCAAGTCTTCCACGGCTTGCTGGCGGGCTTGCAGGGCTTCGATCTCCTGCTTCAGCGTCGCAATCTCCTTGATTTCCTTGTCGAGCTTGGCGTTTTCTTCCTTGATAAAGGAGTTGCGCTGGTTCTGGTTGGCGATCTTGGCGCCGATGAAGACCGCATAACTGACCGCGATCGCCAGGCCCATGACGGATCCCAGTGCGAGCAGGCGGAGGAAAGCGAGCTTGCGCTGTTTGCGCTTTTCCTCGCGGTGGGGAAGCAGGTTAATGCGGATCATTCGTCAAACCTCCGCATGGCCAGGCCGCACGCCACCAGGTAGGCCGGCGCTTCGGCGCGCAGCTGCTTCTCCCTGATCGTGGACGCCAGCTGCATGCCCTTGAAGGGGCTGACCACGGACGTGGAAATCTTGGCGCGCTCGGCCACGATCTCGACCAGGCCCGGGATGACCGCGCAACCGCCCGCCAGGAAGATCTGGTCGATGTGGGTGTAGGGTGTGGATGTGAAAAAGAACTGGATGGCACGCGTGACTTCAAGCGCGGCGTTTTCCAGGAAGGGCTCCACGAGTTCGCGCTCGTAGCCGTCCGGCAGGTCGCCGGAGCGCTTCTTCGACTCGGCGTCTTCGAACGAGAGCCCGTAGGCGCGGACGATATCCTGTGTCAGCTGGTTGCCGCCGAAAGGCTGCTCGCGCTCGTAAATTGTCTGTCCGTCCTGCAGGACAGACACATGCGTGACCTGCGCACCGATCTGAAACAGTGCGACGATCTGACCCTGGCCGCCCTTGGGCAATTGCGCAGTGACGCGGTCGACCGTGGCCCGCGCGGCATACGATTCGATATCCATCACCGTCGGCTTGAGGCCGGCCGCTTCCGCGACCGCCACACGGTCTTCGACCTTTTCCTTGCGCGTCGCGGCAATAAGAACTTCCACATCGTCCGGCGCATTCTGTGCCGCGCCGATCACGCAGAAATCGAGGCTGACTTCCTCGAGCGCGAACGGGATGTACTGGTTGGCCTCGCTCTCGACCTGGACTTCGAGCTGGTCTTCCGTCAGGCCGGCCGGCAGGATGATCTTCTTGGTGATGACCGATGCGGGCGGCATGCCCAGCGCCACGTGCCTGGCCTTGGTGCCGCTTTTCTTCCAGACGCGGCGCACCGCCTCCGAAACCTGTTCGATGTTTTCAATGTTGCCGTCCACGACGGCGCCGCGCGGCAAGGGCTCGTTTGCGATCCGTTCCAGCCGGTATTCGTTCTTGCCCGTTTCCGACAGTTCGACGAGTTTGACGCCCGAGGTACTGATGTCCAGGCCGATCAACGGTGGATTCTTCTTGCCGAGTAACGATCCGAGATCAATGGCCAAGGGTTTTTCTCCCCGAAAATGTGGCGTATTGCGTGAACGCACCACTTATTTTTGTGTCGAAGCAATTGGATAATGTGGCGCTTCAACAAAAATCCGTTTAAAAACCTATATTTAGGTGATATATATCCAACGTTACATTAAATCCTAGCAATAAGCTTCAACTAGTGTAAAGCGATTTCCGAGAGGAAATTTGTAACCAGTTGCCAAAAGCCCACGCGGTGCCGGGACAACACTTGACATCCTGCTAATATCCGTTCATGTTGCCCCCCGCTATAATTCAGCAGTTCACTTTTCTCCTTCGGCTTCCCCTGCATGTCCAGCAATAAACCTGTCACCGACGCTCCCAAAGACGCGTCGAAGCCCCGCTTTTCCATGCTTGCGCGTCTCGCCCTTGGCCTTGTCGGGGGGCTCGCCGGACTGGCACTCACTGGCGTGCTCATCGTCTGTTTCGCCCTGGCGATGGCTTACCCGAACCTGCCGGAACTCGACACCCTCACCGACTACCGGCCCAAGATTCCCCTGCGAATCTACTCGGCCGATAACGTCCTGATCGGGGAATTCGGGGAGGAGCGCCGCAACCTGGTACGCATCAAGGACGTGCCGGACATCATGAAGAAGGCAGTCCTCGCGATCGAAGACGACCGCTTCTACGACCATAGCGGCGTCGATTACGTCGGCATCATGCGCGCCGCGCTGCATAACCTGACGAACAGCTCCAAGCAGGGCGCCTCCACCATTACCCAGCAGGTGGCCCGCAACTTCTTCCTGTCGAGCGAGCAGACGCTCAAGCGGAAGATCTATGAAATCCTGCTGGCCTGGAAGATCGAGCAGAACCTGTCGAAGGACCAGATCCTCGAGGTGTACATGAACCAGATCTATCTGGGACAGCGCGCCTACGGCTTCTCGTCCGCGGCGCAGATTTACTTCGGCAAGAAACTGGCGGACATCACGGTCGCAGAGGCGGCCATGCTGGCCGGCCTGCCCAAGGCCCCCTCGGCTTACAATCCGGTGGCCAATCCGAAGCGTGCCCGCGCGCGCCAGCAATACATCCTGCAGCGCATGTTCCAGCTCGGCTACATCACGGAGCCGCAGTATGAAGCCGCCCGGGACCAGGTGCTGAAGATCAAGACCAACAGCAGCGAGTTCGGCGTGCATGCCGAATACGTGGCCGAGATGACGCGCCAGCTCGTCTACGAGCAGTTCAAGGAAGAGACGTACACGCGCGGCCTGAACGTCTACACCACGATCACCAAGGCAGACCAGGACGCCGCTTACCTCGCGCTGCGCAAGGGCGTGATGGATTACGAGAAGCGTCACGGCTATCGCGGGCCGGAAGGCTACATGGAGATTCCGGCGTCCAAGGAACAGGCCGACCATGCGATCGAGGTCGAGCTGGCGGAGCATCCGGACAGCGACGACATCGTGGCGGCGGTGGTCCTCGAAGCCTCGCCCAAGAGCGTCAAGGCAGTGCTGTCCTCCGGCGAGGAAATCACGATCACCGGCCCGGGGCTGAGCTTTGCGACCAATCTCTTGAGCGAGAAGGCGCCGCCGGCAAAGAAGGTGCGGCGCGGTGCAATCATCCGCGTCACGCAGGATAACAACGCCTGGACGATCACCCAGATGCCGGAAGTCGAATCCGCATTCGTGGCGGCCAATACCGAGGACGGCGCCATCCGTGCCCTGATCGGCGGCTTCGACTTCAACCGCAACAAGTTCAACCACGTGACGCAGGCATGGCGCCAGCCGGGCTCGTCGTTCAAGCCCTTCATCTATTCCGCGTCGCTGGAAAAGGGCATGTCGCCTTCCACGATGATCGCGGATTCGCCGATCAGCTTCGATGCCGGACAGACCGGCGGGCAAGCCTGGGAACCGAAGAATTACGACGGCAAGTACGAAGGCCCGATGCCTATGCGCAAGGGCCTGGCCAAGTCCAAGAACATGGTATCGATCCGCATCCTGCATCGGATCGGCGCCAAGTACGGCCAGGAGTATGCGACGCGCTTCGGCTTCGAGGCGGAGAAGAACCCGCCCTACCTGACGCTGGCACTGGGCGCCGGCGCGGTGACGCCGCTGCAGATGGCCGGCGCCTACGCGGTGTTCGCCAACGGCGGCTACAAGGTCAGTCCATACATCATTACCAAAGTGACCGATACCACCGGCCGCGTACTGTCGGTGGCCATGCCGGACAAGGCGGGCGACGAGGCCAACCGCGTGATCGACGAGCGCAACGCCTTCCTGATGGACAGCATGATGAAGGATGTCGTGAAGCACGGCACGGCGACGCGCGCGCTGTCGATGAAACGGCCGGATATCGCCGGCAAGACCGGCACCACGAACGATTCGATCGATGCGTGGTTTGCCGGCTATCAGCCGAAGGTCGTGGCGGTGGCGTGGATCGGTTTCGACCAGCCGAAGAACCTGGGCAACAAGGAAACCGGCGGCGGCCTGGCGCTGCCGATCTGGATCAGCTACATGTCCAAGGCCTTGAAGGATGTGCCGGTCGAGGAACGCCCGGTGCCGGAGGGGATCATCCAGGTGGGCAACGAATACTATTACGCCGAGAATCCGCCGGGAACCGGGGTGCGCAGCCTGGGCCTGGGCAACGGCACCGGCGCCGAGGAAGAGAAAGCGAAGGATGAAGTGAAGAACGAACTGTTCTGAGCGACAGCTTCCTTGCGAGAGGCCGGTATCTGCAACGCGGAGCCGGCCTTTTTTCCTTACTGCCCGCCCAGCGACACAGCGACGCCGCCCTGCTCAGCAACCATCCGCGACAGCGCGGCGAATAGCTCGGACTGATCCCGGGTGTTCAGCCACTGATCGTTGATCCGCTTGTAGTGGAAACCGCCGGAGCGCGCCGCCACCCAGATTTCCTGCATTGGCGCCTGGCTGTTGACGATGATCTTGGAACCGTTGTCGACGAACTCGATCTCCAGCACATTTCCGCTTCGGCTGCATTCCACGTCCAGGTCGCTGTCATTCGCGGCGCGCTCCAGCGCCGCCTCGATGGCTCCCAGCGTCTGGTCCGCCAGCGCCAGGAATTCGGTTTCAGTCATGCTACACTCCAAGGGTTCCCAAAACCGTGATTCTAATCGTGAAGTCAGTTCTTGACCTGTCGCGCGTTGCCGGCCTGTCCATCGCGATCCTGCTGGCAGGATGCGGCCAGAAGGGCCCGCTCTACCTGCCGGCCAAACCGCCCGCCGCAACACCAATGACAACGCCGGCGCCCCAGCAGGCGCCCGCACAACCCGCCGCGCCCGCTTCCAGATAGTTGTTTCTCATACCATGTCCCACTTTTCCTACAAGAACGGCGCACTGTGCGCCGAGAACGTCCCGCTGACTGAAATCGCCCGCCAGTTCGGCAGCCCGACCTATGTGTACTCGAAGGCTGCACTGGTTGAGAACTTTTCGGCCTATGCCAACGCATGCCGCGAGAACCGCCGCGATGAAAGTGCGGCCCTGGTCTGCTACTCGGTCAAGTCGAACTCCAATCTCGCGGTGCTGAACCTGCTCAGCAAGATGGGTTCCGGCTTCGACATCGTGTCGGGCGGCGAGCTGCTGCGCGTCATCGCCGCCGGCGGCGATCCGCGCAAGGTCATCTTCTCCGGGGTAGGAAAGACGCACGAGGAAATGAAGCTGGCGCTGTCGCACGACATCCTCTGCTTCAACGTCGAATCGACGGCAGAACTGCAGCGCCTCAACGAAGTGGCCGGCGAGGTCGGGAAGCAGGCGCCGGTATCGCTGCGCGTGAATCCGAACGTGGACCCGAAGACGCATCCGTACATTTCCACCGGGCTGAAGGAAAACAAGTTCGGCATCGCTTACGACGAAGCATTGACCGCCTACCGCACGGCAGCCGCGCTGCCGCACATTCGCGTCGTCGGCATCGACTGCCATATCGGCTCGCAGCTGCTGGACGACGCCCCCCTGCTCGAAGCGCTCGACCGCCTGATCGAACTGGCCGACCGACTTGCCCAGGAAGGCATCGTGCTGCATCACCTCGATATCGGTGGCGGCATCGGCATCACCTACGACAAGGACAAGCCGGTTGCGATCGGCGATTACCTGGGCCGTCTGTTTGCGAAGATCGACAAGTGGCGCCTGCACCAGTACAAGGGCGCACCGATTCAGGTCATGTTCGAGCCCGGCCGCTCCATCGTCGGCAATGCCGGCCTGTTGTTGACCGAAGTGGAATACCTGAAGCACGGCGCGGCGAAGAATTTCGCCATTGTCGATGCGGCCATGAACGACCTGATGCGCCCCGCGATGTACGAGGCATGGCACGGCGTGCAGCCTGTGGTGCAGCGTGTGACCGCGCCGAAGGTGTATGACATCGTCGGCCCGGTGTGCGAATCGGGCGACTGGCTGGCGCGCGAGCGCTCGCTGGCCATCGAGCAGGGCGACCTGCTTGCCATCATGTCCGCCGGCGCGTACGGCATGACGATGTCTTCCAACTACAACACGCGCGGCCGCGCCGCCGAAGTGATGGTGGACGGCGACAAGGTGCATCTCATCCGCCGCCGCGAAATGCCGAACGAGCTATTTGCGCTCGAGACGCTGCTCCCGTAATCCGTGAGGCGGCGCCGGTTGCATCCGGCGCCGCTGCAGCCACGGCTGCACCACATTCCAGTGCAGCCGCACAAGCAACAGCAGTGCGGCGATACTTCCGAACAGGGCCGGCTCGGCAAAATCGTTCTTGCCCGCCTTCATCCACCAGAAGTGCAGGATGCCCAGCGCCGCGATCAGGTAGACCAGCCGGTGCAGGGATTGCCAGCGCTTGCCGCCGAGGCGCTTCACCATGCCGTTGGTGCTGGTCACCGCCAGCGGGATCAGCAGCACAAAAGCGGTAAAGCCGACGGTGATGAAGGGCCGCTTCACCACATCCTTCAGCATTTCATTGAAATCGAAGAAGTGGTCGAACCAGAGGAAGGTCGTGAAGTGCAGCGTCGCATAGAAGAAGGCGAACAGGCCGAGCATGCGCCGCAGGCGGATCAGCCAGTGCCATCCGGTGAGCTTGCGCAGCGGCGTCACGAGGAGCGTGAAGCAAAGGAAATACAAGGTCCAGTCGCCGGTGTTGCGGGTGATGAACTCGATGGGATTGGCGCCCAGCCGGTCGGTGAAGGCGAACAGCACCAGCCGCGCAAACGGCAGCAGCGATGCCGCGAAAAGCGCGGCCTTGGCCAGCGCGATCTGTCTTGCGGTAATCATCAGTAGAACTTTTTCAGGTCCATGCCGGTGTACAGCGATGCGACCTCGCTGTAACCATTGAACATCAAGGTCTTGCGCTTGCGCGTGAAGAAGCCGTCTTCGCCGATGCGGCGCTCGGTCGCCTGCGACCAGCGCGGATGGTCGACATTGGGATTGACGTTCGAATAGAAGCCGTACTCCTGTGGCGCCGAGATGCTCCACGCCGTCTGCGGCTGGTCCTTCACGAAGCGGATGCGGACAATCGACTTGGCCGACTTGAAACCATACTTCCACGGCACCACGATGCGCACCGGCGCGCCGTTCTGGTTCGGCAGGACTTCACCATACATGCCGAGCGTCAGCAGCGTGAGCGGATGGCTGGCCTCGTCGAGGCGCAAGCCTTCGACGTAGGGCCATTCAAGCACCGGGCTGCGCAGGCCGGGCATCTGCTTCCTGTCGGCGAGCGTGACGAATTCGACGTACTTGGCGTTCCCGGTCGGCTCGACGCGCTTGATGATTTCGGCAAAGGAATAGCCGATCCAGGGAATGACCATCGACCAGCCTTCCACGCAGCGCAGGCGATAGACGCGCTCTTCCAGTGGGGCCAGCTTGAGCAGGCTGTCGATGTCGAGCGTGAGCGGCTTCCTGACTTCGCCCTCGATCGCGATGGTCCAGGGCCGGGTGCGCAATGAACCCGCCGTGCGCGCAGGATCGTCCTTTTCGGTGCCGAATTCGTAGAAGTTGTTATAGGTGGTCGCGTCCTTGTAGGACGTCGGCTTGTCCATCACGACGAAGCCGGGATTGGGCTTGGCGGCGAGTTTCTGTCCGCCCGGCGCCTGCGCGAACGCGTCGAGCAGCGCACCGCCGGCGATGGAGCCGACGGCAAGCTGCCGGATGAATCTGCGGCGCGATTCGAAGATCGCACGCGGGGTGATTTCGGAGCCGAACGGGATATCGATTCCGTTCGGATTGCGCTTGATTAACATACCGGCTCCCGTGAAGGCTGTGGTAGCGCTTTGTCTATCCTGACGGCTCCACCTTACAACAAATTCACGCCGGCCGTTTTTTACAGTGCGCCGTAGGAGTGCAGGCCGGAGAGGAACATGTTGACGCCAAGGAAAGCGAAGGTCGTCACCAATAGGCCGGCCAGCGCCCACCAGGCGGCCACCTGGCCGCGCAAGCCCTTCATCAGGCGCATGTGCAGCCAGGCGGCGTAATTGAGCCAGACGATCAGTGCCCAGGTTTCCTTCGGGTCCCAGGACCAGTAACCGCCCCAGGCTTCCGCCGCCCACAACGCGCCAAGGATGGTGGCAATCGTGAAGAAGGCAAAGCCGACGGCGATTGCCTTGTACATCACGTCATCGAGCAGTTCCAGCGCCGGCAGGCGGTCGACGAAGATGCCCTTCAGCTTCAACAGGTAGGCCACCGCCACCATTGCCGCGAGCGCGAAGGTGCCGTAGCCGACGAAGTTGGCCGGCACGTGGATCTTCATCCACCAGCTTTGCAGCGCCGGCACGAGCGGCTGGATCTCGGCCGCGTCGCGGCTGACGGTGTACCAGAGCAGGAAGCCGACCGCGGCGGAAATGACGAGCAGCACGAAGGGGCCCAGCTGCCGGGTGGCGTAGTGCTCTTCGTAATACAGGTAGAACAACGCCGTGATCAGGCAGAACAGCACGAAGACTTCGTACAGGTTCGACACCGGGATGTGGCCGACGTCAGGCCCCACGAGGTAGGACTCGTACCAGCGCACCAGCATGCCGGTGAAGCCGAGCACGACGGCCGCCCAGGAGAGCTTGCTGCCGACGGCGCCGCCGAAATCCGAACGCAGCGCAAGCCCGCCCCAGTAGAACAGCGTGGACAGGAAAAACAGCGTGCTCATCCACAGGATGGCGGATTGGCTGGACAGGGCGTACTTGAGGAAGAACTTGCTATTGGCAGCTTCGAGCGAGCCGGCGTAAAGGGCGATCGCGGCGAGCGACAGTGCGGCAAGGACGGGCATCAGCCACCGCACCTGCTTCCATTGCCAGCCCAGCCAGGCGAAGGTCGGCGCGGCCAGCAGGAGGATGCCTTTTTCGTACACGTCCATGTACTCGCCGAAGCGGTTCAGCGCGAACAGGGCGCCGGCGAGCAGCGCCGCGCCGTAGAGCCAGTCGACAAGCGTCAGGCGCTTGAAGTAACCGGGCGGCGGGGAATACGTTTGCGATTGGGTTTGCGATTGCGTCAGTTCCATCATGTCCTCCGAAGCGCGTGCAGCTTACACCGATTGCTTGAGTTGCGCTTTCAATACCTCGAATTCCTTTTCGAAATCCAGCGTCTTGCGCTGCGTGCTCATGGCCATCAGTGCGTGGGTGCCGTTCGCGTCCGGCTTGAGCCAGATCCACAGGCGGCGCTCGCGGATGTAGAACATCGCAAACACCCCCAGCACCAGCAGCAGACATCCCAGGTAGACGACGTTCTTGCCTGGCGAGCGCGTCACTTGCAACACAGAAGCTTTGACTTCCTCGAACTCCTGCAGTTGCAGGTAGACAGGCGCGCCGTAGAAGCTCGCGTCGGAGAGTGCGTTGATGGCAAGCTGCAGGAAGCGCTCTTGCTTGTCCTCCGCGGAAACAGGTTTCAGCCCCGCCTTCTCGCGTGCCGCCTGCCACAATTCCCACATCGTGCCGTTCAGGATTTTCATGAACACTTCCGCGGCCTTCTGCTGCTCGGCCTGCGGCACCTGTTCGAGGAACTTCGAGACGGCGACATAGCCGGCTTCCTTGCCGTTGCCGGCAAAGATCTCCAGCCCGCGCCGCGCCGATTGCTGCAATTGCTCGCGCAGCGCGTCGACGCCTGGTCTCGTTGCGGGCATTGCGCGTTGCGCGTAGCGCCGGGCCGCGATATCAAGCAAGCCGGGGTCGCCCAGAGCTGCGCGCAGGCGCATCCATTCCTGCACGGTATCGTTGTCGTCGGCGGGAATGCGCAGGTAACGGAATGGCTCGTTCGGCGTCTCACGCATGCCGGTCAGGAAGACGTAGTTGCCCTCGAGCTGCACCGGCTGCATGTAATTGTGATACTCGCGCGCCTGCCCCGTCTTGTCCCGCAGCTTGTACTGGACGCTGGGGCCGACGTTCTTCAGGTCCTTGTTGTTCGGATTCTTTGCCGCCGAGCCCAGCTGCTTGTCGAGACCCGCGGTGAACCGTTCGTTGAAGCTCTTGTCGGGATCGACGGCACGCACGTCCTGTCCGCCCTCTGCAAGGTTCTCCACGTTGAACGGCCTGAAACCCGACCATTCGACGGTGTACTCACCCTGGCTGTCCTTGCCCAGCGGCGTGGTGCCGCCCACTTCGCCGGCGAGCGGGAAAGGCGTGGCCTGCGCGCCGGTCATCGGATACGCAGCCAGCTTGAGATTGCTGCCGCCGTCGTCGAAGCTGGATTGGTAGACGGCGATGCCCTTGTAAATCAGCGGCTCGTTCACCTTGATCGTGGCCTCGAAGGTCTTGCCCGTCTCGCTGTCGCGCACCACGACTTCGCTGGCGAACAGCTTCGGCATGCCGGTCGAGTAATGCTCGATGATGAATTTCTTGAGATGGATAGAGAACGGCAGTTCTTGCACCAGCACGCCGGCCTGCTGCGGAATCATGGCCGTCGTGCTCGTCGAGCCTTCGGGGATGAAGGTGTTTGCACGGAAAGTCGGGTTGCCGGTGCCGAGGCGGTGCTGCTCCGGAATCTCCGAGATCACGCCCGAGCCCGCGAACGGTGTCTTGCCGTGGAACCATTGCTGGAAGCGGATCGGCAAGTCCGAGTCGAGAAGACCGCCGATGCAGATGATGACGATGGCCGAGTGCGCGAGGATGTAGCCCCATTTGTTGGCGGCGCCATGCTTGGCGGCGATCAGCACCCCATTTTCCTTCGGCACGGTGAGGGACTTGTAGCCATGCCCGCCGATCCGGAGCGCCAGCTCCCGCGCCAGCGCGTCGATCGGCCTGCCGCTGCTCCATTCCATCTTGTGATGGAAATTGCGCAAGGATTGCTCGCGCACGTTTTCGCGCCAGCTCCGCATGTCGCGCAGCATTTTCGGTGTGTTGCGGACAATGCACAGCGTGGTGGAGACGACCAGGAAGGCCATGATCAGCAGGAACCACCACGCCGAATACACCGTATACAAGCTCAGCTTGTTGAACACCTCGAACCAGAACGGACCGAACTGGTTGACGTAGTTGGGCATCGGCTCATTCTGCTTGAGGACGGTGCCGATGACCGAGGCAATGGCGATCAGCGTCAGCAGGCTGATCGCGAAACGCATCGATGAAACCAGTTCGACGGCATCCGCCAGCCAGCGGCGTTCCGTCTTCAGCTGCAATCCGGAGGTGCTTACATTCATTTTTCTGTGCCTGAAATGAAAAGGGGGTGGCATCTGCCACCCCCTCCATTTATTTTTTTCTGCTACTGCTGGTCTTACTTCAGGCCGGCGATGTAGTCCGATACGGCCTGGATTTCATCGTCGGACATGCGCTTGGCGATGGTCGTCATCTGTGCGCTGTTCTTGCGCGCGCCCTGGCGGAAAGCGGTCAGCTGGGCAGCGGTGTAGTCCTGGTGCTGGCCGGCCAGGCGTGCAAACTGTGCCGGGATGCCGGCGCCGCTGGCGCCGTGGCAGCCCGCGCAGGCCGGCACGTTCTTCTCGGCGATGCCGCCGCGGTAGATCTTCTTGCCCGCTTCCACGGTTTCCTTGTTCTTCGCGGCGCCCGGCTTGGATTCCTGCTTGTCGAGGTAGGCGGCGACGTTCTTGATGTCCTGCTCGGACATGCCCTTGGCGATGCCGCTCATGACCGGGTTGTTGCGTTGCGGAGTCTTGAAATCGGCGAGCTGCTTGGCGAGGTATTCGGCGTGCTGGCCGGCCAGCTTCGGGTTCTGGACGATGGTGGAATTGCCGGCCGCGCCGTGGCAGCCTGCGCAGGCGATCACGCCGCGCGAAGCGTCGCCGCTGTTGTACAGTTGCTCGCCCTTCGCAGCATCAGCTGCGGGCGCCTTTTTCTCTTCTGCAGCATAAGCGATCGAGGAAACCGCCAGCATCGCAACGAACAAGGACTTCACAAACGGGGAAAACACACGGTTCATTCAAACACCCTGAGGACTTGATATTTTAAAATTCTGGCTAACTCTGACTATCGGGACAGCTCAAAGCCAAGTGCGTTGTGCTTTTGCGGCGCAACAACACAATAACCCCTTATTGTACAATAGCTTTCAAGCATTTCTCCCTTCTTTCGCTGCATTTTTCGGCCTCTCTATGTCCCTACTTTGGCAAGCCCGCTTCTTCACCACGGTGAACCACCTCCGCGATTTGCCAAACACGCAAGTCCCTGAAATCGCCTTTGCCGGCCGCTCGAATGCGGGCAAGTCGACCGCGATCAACATCCTGTGCAACCAGAAGCGGCTGGCGTTCGCCTCCAAGACCCCCGGTCGCACGCAGCACATCAATTACTTCTCGATCGGCGGCGCCCACGTCGGCCAGCACCGGAAAGACCCGACCAAGGTCGATGAAATCACGGCCTTGCTGGTCGACCTGCCGGGCTACGGCTATGCCGAGGTACCCGGCGAGGCGAAGAATCACTGGAACGAATTGCTCGGCACCTACATCCAACAGCGCGAGCAACTGGCGGCGCTTGTGCTGATCATGGATGCGCGCCGCCCCTTCACCGAGCTCGATGTGCAGATGCTCGAATGGTTCGCGCCGACCGGCAAGCCTGTCCATTGCCTGCTGACCAAGGCGGACAAGCTGAACCGCAACGAGTCCACCAATGCCTTGCGCCAGGCGCGCACGGTGCTGCAAAGCTACGCCGATGAGGAGGGACAGGCGTTCCCCTTCAGCGTGCAACTGTTTTCGGCACTGAAACGCGTCGGGTTGGATGAGGCAAATGACCGTATCCTTGATCTGCTTGGCTTGAGCGATAGCAGTGCCGCCGTGGATGACGGCGATCAATGAAGGAAACCTGCGGGCAAAAAAAACCCTGGAGAAAGGGGAAGATCTCCAGGGCAGTAACGCCATATCGCTAATGCCACGATAGGCCCCGCTCAGGGAGGAGAAGCGGGAGGTGAATGATCACCTATTCCTAAGAGTGATCGCCTCCGG
>Ga0196971_1000699_pt1 | contig 21234 bp, 21 predicted proteins | sample S1v_1013CmetaG_FD_148660 | JGI IMG/M metagenome (GOLD analysis project Ga0196971, IMG submission 148660) | Soil microbial communities from Anza Borrego desert, Southern California, United States - S1+v_10-13C | ecosystem: Environmental > Terrestrial > Soil > Desert | place: USA: California...
TCCGCAGCCTGGGGCGGCCCGCGGGTCCGTGAGATCGCCGTCCTGCCGGAAGTGGTCAGACTGGCCACCGTGACGCCCGCCATCGGCCTTGAGGTGGAGACGCTGGAACCCCTGTCTCCCCACCTGCGCGACGGCCCCCATTTCCTGATCGCCGGTCCGCCGGAGAGCGGAAAGAGCACCCTTCTGCGCACCTGGCTGCTCGCTCTTGCTGACCGCTTCACGCCGGCCGAAGCTACCTTCTACCTCGTCGACTTTCGGGGCGACGGGCTTGAGGCCTTGCAGAACCTGCCCCACGCGCGTCCCCTCATCATGGGCGACGACGCCCTCACCGAGGCCATCGCCGAGATTGACCTGACCCTAAAGGAGCGCCGCCAATTGCCCGACGCCGCCGCACCCTCCGTCGTCCTGGCCATCGACCACTTCAGTGCCTTTCGCGATGGCGCAGGGGCCATCAACCAGGAGGAACTGGAGCGCCTGGTGCGGCGGGAACGGGGCCTCGGCTTCCACCTGCTGCTGGCGGGCGCCACCGACGACCTGAGTTCCGCCTGGGATGGTGTCGCCAAGGCCCTGAAGGACGGCCAGACGGGCTTCATTCTAGGCAGTGCCGACCACAGCGACCTCGCCCTGCTGGGCGTGCGGGTACCTCACGGCGACAGCGGGAAGCTTCTGCCTCCCGGTACGGGCTACTTCAGCTGCCGAGGGCGGGCCCGCAAGTTCCGGGCGGCCGTATCGGATCTTCGTGTTTCGCCCTAAATGAAAGGGGAGTGTCCTCCTTGGGAGAGCGGATTCATGTGGTCCCCGGCAACCTGGAGTCTGGCGGTGCAAGCCTGCGCAAGCTCTCCGCCGAACTCCGGAGCCTCGCAAACACCCTGAGCAGACAGTACCAGTCCATGGACTGGGACGTGCGAGTGCGTGAGATGATGGCCCAGCAGATCACGGGCGCCCTACGCACCACCGAGCGAATGGCCGTGGAGGCGGAAAGCCTGGGCCTTTACCTTGCCAGGCAGGCCCGCACGTACGGCGAACTGGACCAGATGCTGGCCCGCTCCAGCCGCGATGAGCTGTCCACTGCCGCCGCCAGCCTGCAAAACGTGCCCGGTGCAGCGGCAGCAGCAGTCGCAGCCGCTGCCGCCTCGGCGGGCGCCATGCATGTCGCCCTCGGCGGCGCCCTGGGCAAGCACGAAGAGATCGCCGCCAAGTCCTGGTGGACCGCACCGCCCAAACCGGTCAGCAACCTCTACGCACCCAGGCCCGAGGCCCCGCCGGCCCCCACGACCACCGGCCTGCCCACGCCGGAGCAAGTCAAGTACATGCAGTGGGTCCTCGGCATCGACGAGGACGGCTACGGCGAGAAGACCAAGGCGGCCGTGGCGGGGCTGCAACGCCTCAAGCAGATCGGTGTCGATCCCGAAGTGATGATCGGCCCCGCCACCTGGAAGCAGCTTGAGGCATTTGCGCTGTATCGGGTCACTCCGGTCGGCGAGCCATCCGTCCGGTTCGGCAGTCCGCTGGGCTTGACGGAAGGCGAATCGCTGAAGCTCACCAGCCACTGGGGCGATCGTCCCGAGGACTATATCGCTGGCCACAGCCACTGGGGGCTGGACCTCATCCCCTCGACGGGACGCATCAGCCCAGTGACATCGGCCACATCCGCCACCGTCCTGTACGCGGGCGAAGATCCGCGCACCACAGCCGAGCACGACGCAGGCTTTGGCAACGTTGTCGTTACGCAGGCGACTGACGGCACTGTATGCATCTATGCACATATGGAGCCCAACCTGTCCGTCAGGGCCGGGGATCAGATTGCAGCCGGTGAAAAGCTTGGGACCATGGGCAACTCTGGCGCGTCCGCGGGTGCCCATCTGCACTTTGAAGTCTGGCGCGGAATCAGCGGCGCGTTCACCAAAGGCGGCGCCGGTGACTGGTACGCTGCCCTTCGATCCACTCGGCCCCAGACCTCGTTCAACCAGGACCCGCTCCACTGGTTTGACCCCGGTATCAGCAGCACCATCGTGAACCGCTAGATTCAGAGGGACTGAGCATGGATCGCATCCTTGTGCCGCCGGATGACCATGAAGAACTGGGGGAGTGTGGCAATGCGCAAGGGGGCAGTTGCAGGCCTGCTGATCGCGATTCTGGTCGCAGTCGCCGGCTGTGGGGATGAGGGAGTCAGCAGCCGTCCGGAATCAGTAGATACCGGCCTCAGCGGAAGCGGTGCACTGGCGCGACGTAGCCAGGCACCGCCTTCGGTATCCGCACCACCCGCCCCGGAACCCACACTCGCTGTGACTCCGCCGATTCCGGCTTCCGGTGATCTGGTGATCTTCGATCTCAACGGCCAGTTCTACGCCGGCACCACATCCGCAGAACCCCGTCTCCTCGGGAACCCGAAAGTGGGCAAGATGCGTTTGTCGGCCGATGGAGAGTGGATGCTTCAGCGCCGCTCGCCGGCGGTCAGAGACCCTTATTGGCTGGTGCCTACCCGGGGTGGCGTGGAGAAACAGGTGAAGGTACACCTCCCGACGGATGTCGTCTGGCGTAAAAAGGCCGGCGATATGGTCGTGGCCGAAGACCGAACCGAGGGGAGTTGCACACTCTTCACGCTCTCCCTGAGCAGTGGCGCCACGCGAGAGTACGGCACATTTGCCTGCAACCTCCTTGACGTCTCGCCCGACGAACGGTATGCGCTGACGGTGAGCGTGCAGGACTTCAGAAGTGTGCAGGTGGTCGATCTGCAGACCGGCAGTATCGTGACCACGTCTCACAAGCCTGAGCCTGGCCAGTTCGTCCGCTGGATTCCCGACGGGCGGCTATTGTTACACTACCGCGGCAGCATCGGCATAGCTGACCGCGACGGCAACATGTCGGGCTCCCTGAGTGCGGACGAGAGCGGGCTTCTCTTCCAGGGCGTGACGGTCGACCCCTCTGGCCGGTGGGCCGCAGCCAGCTACGGCATGGGAGAGAAGACGGTCGGGATTGGTCTGTATGACCTGACCACCTTCAAGAAGATGCGGGACCTCCCCATCAACCGGGACCACTCCGTCTACGGCTGGTCCCCCGACAGCCGCTTCTTCGCCACGGGTCCCACATCCGGTGGGGACGTAACCGTCTGGGATACCCAGTCCTGGACCGCCGTCAACATGGGTTCATTCCTGAAGGGCAAGTACGACGAAGGCGAATGGAGCGCGACTGGCCACCGGCTTCTGCTCCGAAATCTGGGCGATAGTACGGTTGTCATTGCCGACATCGATGCACGCGCCATCACACCCATTAAGGGCTCTAGGGGCGCCATTTCGTCGACCTGGGCCTCGCCCCCTCGCTGACATCAGAGACCGGGACGGGCCACTGCACCATTGCGGTGGCCCACCCGCCTTCTACTCCACCAGCTAAAACGGTTCCCGGAGAAATAATAGAAATAATACTAATTTCTGCCTAGACACTTGATGACATAGCTGGAAATGATTAGAATAGTACCTAGGTGCTCACAACGCAGAGGTGGAAGGCATGAACGTGCTTGAGACCCGGACCTGGCGGATCGTCTCCTTCGGCAACACCAGCTCCGCAGACGCCCGCATTTACATCGCCGTGATCCCTGACCATCTGCACCGGGCCTGTCAGCTGGTCCTCCCCATTCTGGAAGATCAACGGGTTGACCACCGCTACGCGAAGGAACCCACTCTGCTGGATACATACTCCGGCGCAGACTGGTGGGCCGGCAAGGCGATCATCGCCGATCCCCACCCCGACCAGTGGGAGAGCCTCGTCGCTGAACTGGACCGGTGCCTGGTGGGCCAGGGCCTGGAAGGCCCGGCCGTCATCGCGGGGGCACGGCCCTATGGGGGACAGAGCGGCCTGCTCTTTAGCCGGCGGGAAGCAAAAGCGGCTGACGCTGCGCAGTCCGGAGATTCACGCCGGCAACGCTTGACACAACTGCTCGGTCAATAACAAGGGGGGACAGGCGTGACCGCTGCAACCTTGCTTGCCCTGGCCTGCACGGGCGACCCGTTGCTGGACGGCCTGCTAAAGCAGTGCCGTACCATTCGCCTCGCTTCCGACACGGGCGAGACACCGGAGGATGCCCTCCGGCTGGCGGCGACGCACGGGCCGGCCATTCTGTTTGTCGGCCCGGCTCTGGGCGACCTCACCCCCGTCTACCAACAGGCGGCCGGCGCCACGGTAGTCTGCCTCACCGAGGGTCCTACCGCCGGTGATGGCTGCCACGGCAACCCCCTCACCGCCGACCTCATCGACAACTGGGTGCGGCAACGGATGCTGGGAGAGGCAGCCGGACTTCAGCCCGCCCCCAAGAAGCCCACCGCAGGCTTCAAGGTCCCGGCCATCTCGGAGCAGACACCCAAACAGCCGGCCAATCCCCCGGCGACGGGCCCTGTCCTGCCCCCAGCTGTGTCGCATGGCCCCGTCAGCGTCCTGAGGCAACGGATTGTGGCTCTGTGGGGAGGCAAGCCCGGCTCTGGCCGTTCCACCCTCGCCGTCGGCCTGAGCGATCTCCTCAGTCAGCTGGGCGGAGTGAAGGTCTGCACCGTCGATCTAAACCCGTACAACTCATCCCTGGCCGTGCTCACAGGGAAGGAGCAGGAGGTGCCCAGCTGGGTCAACCTCGCCGAGGGCCTCGGTCGGGGCGGCCCCAACCTCTCGGAGGCCCTGCGCTGGGTGAAGCCCAACTGGGCCGTGCTGACCGGCACGGACGGCCGGCCTGACTGGCTGGAGCTGCTGCAGGAGCCCACCCTCCACTGGCTGATCGCCGAGCTGAGAAACCAGTTTGACTACATCCTCCTCGACCTTGACACTCGCCGGGGTGCCTTGACCGATGCCGCTCTTCGGTGCGCCCAGACCGTGATGGTGGTGGTCTCCCCGGATTACCCCGATGTGCTGGATACCCACCGGGCGATCGGCACCGCTGCCGATCGGCACGTTCTCGACCGGGGACGCTGCCGGCTGATTCTTAACCGATGGGTGGAGACGCCGTCCCTGTCCGCCGGAACCGTCTCCGAGTTCCTCGGCTTGCCCCTGGGGGCACGTATCCCGGCCGCGCCCGAAGCGGTCATTGAGGCGGCTACCCAGGGGATGCCAGTCACGCGCCTGACGACGCCGGGGGCGAAGGCCGTGACTCAGGGGATGACGCAGGCCATGCATTTCGTGGCCGAGGCTGTGGCCGGGCCTGCGCCTGCCCGCACAGGTGGGCTGCTGAGCGGCCTGTTTCACCGATAGAGCCTGAGAGGAGTTGTGGGGGGCTTGAAGGCCAACTTCGGTCGCTATGCCCTTGCCGGGGCTATTCTGTGTGCGCTGTTGGCCGCCTGGGCCAACTGGCAGTTCCTGAAGAGTGGGGAGCAAAAAGAGCCGGTGGTCGTAGCGGTTAAGGAGATCCAGCCCTTTGCGCCCATTCCCGAGAACGCGGTGGAGCTGCGCATGGTGCGCAAGGGCACCGCTCCCGCCGACTCGGCCCGGAGCCTCGAAGCGGTCAAGGGGCAGTACAGCCGGGCCCTTCTGCTGCCCGATGACACGCTCCGGACAGCCCACCTGGTCTCAGCCAACGGCAGCAACCTGGCTGCCCGCCTCTCGCAGTCCAAGGCCTACGGCAAACGGGCCATGGCCCTTCAGGTGAACGCCGCCACCGGTGTGGCCGGTACCCTGCGCGAAGGCGATCCGGTGGATATTCTCGTGGCCATTCAGGGCGCAACCACCAAGGCAGGTCAGGCCAGCACCCTCTCCAAGATCATCGCCCGGCGGGTGCCGGTGCTGCTAGTTCAGACCAACAAGGACAGTGGGATCGGCAGCAGCAGCCAGACCACCGTGGTTCTCGAGGTGACGCCTGACAAGGCCGAAGAGATCGCCTTCGCCCAGGCCCAGGGCCAGATCTGGCTGCTGACCGCACCGTATGAGGCTGCCGGAAATGAGGGCCCTGATACGCAAGGCGTCAATCTGGAGACCTTCCTGGCGAAGTACCGGGGCACAGCAACCGCCACACCCGAGCCCGCCGCCGCTGCGGCTGCTCCCAAGCGGTAAAGGGGGAGTGAGGTCATGAGCGCAGGATTCATCACCGCCGTCTGGAGCCCCAAGGGCGGCGTCGGGAAAACGCTTCTCTCCACTGCTGTTGCCCTTCAGTTGGCTCAGAAACAGCGAACGGTGATTGTCGATGGCAACCCCGACAACCCGGACCTCGCCACGCTGATGCAGGCCCCTGGTACACCCAACATCTGCGGGTGGCCCGGCCAGGTCAAGCCTGAGGCCGTTGAGGCCCATCTGGTGCGCCGCAGCAGCCGCCTCTTCGTCCTGCCCGGGCCTGCCCGCTACGTCGATGAAGGCGTCCTCACGAAGGAAGTCATGGAGGATGCCCTTCGGACGCTGAAAGCCGCCGGCATGGCCGTGGTGGTTGACCTCTCCTGCAGCCTCCGGGACTCTACGCTCATGGCACTGGATCTGGCCGATCGGGTGCTCATCCCCGTAACGTTGGACCTGCTCTCCATCATCCCCCTGGTGAAGCTGACCAAGGAGCAGGACATCCTGAAACTCCCCATCCACAAGTTCAAGGTTGTCATCAATCGGCACACCGACACCAAGGAGATCACCCTGGATGATATCCGCGAGTACAGCTTCTGTCCTGTCGCAGGCGTGATCCCCTCGTCGAAGGTGGCTGCCGGGGCGATCAACAGTGGCAACTGCGATGCGGCATTGGGGCCCACATCGCCCGTCGGCAAGGCGGTTGCCGGATTTCTGAGCGAACTGATGCCGGCTGAAGAAGCGGTGGGGGTGGGTAGATGAGCCGTTCCCTGCTCCGCCAGCGTGGCGGTCACGCTCCGGAGCCCAACACAAAGACTGAGACGCAGGCACCGGTACCGGAGAGTTACCTGCAGCAGCGGGCCGACGCCGCCATGATCCAGGACCCCAAGGCTCAGTCGGACTACGCGGCCCTCCGGGACCGAGTGCGTGACCAGCTTCTGCTGGAGATCAACGGCGACCTGCTGCTCCGCCCCAACGACTCCAGCCTGCTGATTGTGGCCCGCCAGAAGCTGCACCAGATTCTCGAGCGCGACGGCACAGTGCCCGCTGCCTTTCGAGAAGGAATGGTCACACGCCTCGTGCGAGACCTGGTCGGCTTCGGCCCCATCCAGCCCCTGATCGATGACCCCGACGTGACCGAGATCATGGTCAATCGGTTCGATGACATCTGGGTGGAGAAGGCGGGACGCCTCCATAGGGTTGGCCACGCCTACGAGTTCGAGAATGACCGGGCCGTGCGCCACTTGGCCGAGCGGATCGCCCTGCCCTTGCGGCGCCGCATCGACGAGCGGCACCCCATTCTCGATGCCCGCCTCCCCGACGGCAGCCGTGTCTGCGCCACGCTGGGGCCGCCGGCGCTCAACGGCTGCGCCATCGCCATCCGCAAGTTCAACCCCCGCATGCTGGGCGTGGACAGCCTGCTGGAGAGCGGCACCATGACCGAGGAGGTCCGTTCCTTCCTGGAGCGGGCCGTGCGGGCCCGCTGCAACATTCTGGTCTCGGGCGGCACCTCCTCGGGCAAGACCACTGTGCTCAATACGCTCAGCCGCTTCATCCCTGACGATGAGCGGGTGATCACCATTGAGGACTCTGCCGAACTTCAGCTGCAGCAGCCGCACCTGCTGCGCTACGAAACCCGTCATGGGAATGCCGAAGGCCAGGGTGAGATCACCATTCGCGATCTGGTCCGCACGTCGCTGCGGCTGCGGCCTGACCGCATCGTCGTCGGCGAAGTCCGCGGCGCCGAGGCGCTCGACATGATTCAGGCCTGTAACACGGGCCATGACGGCGGATTCAGCACGCTGCACGCCAACTCCACCCGCGACGCCCTCTCCCGCCTGGAAACCATGGTGCTGATCGCCGACAGCGGCCTCCCCCTGCGGGCCATTCGCCAGCAAGTCGCCTCCGCCTTCGAACTGGTGATTCAGTGCGTGCGCCTGCGCACCGGCGTCCGCCGCGTGGCTGATGTGGCCGAAGTCGACCTCTCGGAAGAAGGCGACTACGTGCTGCGCAGCCTGTACCGCCTCAACCACGCCACCGACAGGCTGGAGGCCACAGGCACAGCACCGGCCCGGGTGACGCAGCGGTATCTCTGGGGGAGCTAGGGGGTGGGCGAGTGGCGCTTCTGGCCGTTGTCTTCACGTTCCTGACCTGTGCCTTCGCCCTGGCGGCCGTGCTCCATCGCCGTGCCCGGTCGCGGCTGACAGCCCGCATGCTGCTGGCGCGGGATCCGCTGGAGCAGCAGGCCACCACGGTGCAGGTCCGCGGCCTGCTGGAGCGCATGGAGCGCCGGGCCCATGCTGCAGGCCTCAACTGGACACGCAAGTCCTTCCAACTGGTCTGGGGCATCGGCCTGGGCCTGGGTCTCTTCTTCTTCCTGACCGATGACATGACGATGGCTTTGGTGCTCCCGTCGGCGGCGCTTGGCATTCCGCTGATCTGGATCAACTACCGGTCTCGTCAGCGGACCGAGGCTTTCGCCACGCAGTTGCCTTCGGCGCTTCAGCTCATGGCCAACTCTGTGCGGGCAGGGGGGAGCCTCTATCATGCCGTGGGCGCCGTCACCCGCCAGATGCCGGAGCCGATCCGGTCCGAGTTTGCCCGGGTCGAGAGAGCCATTGGGCTCCAGGTGCCCGTGGCCGACGCCCTGGCCAAGATTCAGGACCGCATTGGTGTGCCCGAGTTTGCCGGTGTGGTCATCGCCTGCAAGGTAGCAGGCGATGCCGGCGCCGATCTGGACAAAGTGCTGGAGTCCATCGCCCGAGAGTTGGTGGAGGACCGCCAGTTCATCAAGGCCATGGAAGGCGCCAGTGCCGAAGGCCGTTCCAGCGCCAGACTGGTCACAGGGGTACCCATCTTCCTCATCGCCGTCATCTCCTTCTTGAACCCGCGCTACTTGCTGGACTCCCTGAAGGACCCGGCTGTCATCTGGCTCTATCTCTTTGCCGCCGGCATGATCGTGTTCGGCTGGTTCCTGATCAAGAAGATCACCGACGTGCGGAACTGGTAGGAGGGGTGGGCGAAGATGGCCATCCTGTGGACGTTTCTGACCGTGCTGTTACTCGGGGTGGCTGTGCGGGAGATGCGCCTGGCCCCCCGGAGGCGGCTGCAGGCTATGGTGGACCGGGTCGGGCGCATGGAAGTGGACCTGCCGCCCAGCCAGAAGCTTCTGACCTGGGCAAAGGACCGGGTGGTGCAGAGGCTTCCGCTGCTCACCGGGACAGGCAGCATTGAGGAGTTGCGATCCCTGGTGCTATGGGCCGGGCGGCCATTTGGGCTGGGGGCCGAGGAAGTTTACTTCCTTCAGATTGTCACCGCCGTCGTGGGCGGGCTCTTCTTCACAATGTCCTTCGACTGGTACTTCGGCATAGCCGGTGGCATCGGCGGTATGCTGGCTCCCCGGTGGTGGCTGCGGGGCAAGGTGGCGGAGAATGATCGGGCCATTCGACACGACCTGCCCCAGTTCGTGCACCTGCTGGCCACCAGCCTGGAGGCCGGGTTGAGCCTGACCGAGGCCGTGCGGCGGGTGACGCGCGAAAGCCCGGGCTTGCTCTCCCGGGAGATGGAGCGAACCATTCTGGAGATCGCTACGGGCAAGCCGGCCCAGCGGGCCTGGATGGATCTGATGGCCCGGACGACGTGTCAGGAGCTCAAGGAGATCGTCACCGCCATCATGCAGAGCCAGGAGTACGGGGTGGCCATCGCTGAGCAGCTGCGCTTCACCATGCGGGCCATCCGCCAGCGCAAGCAGCAGCAGGCCCAGCAGAAAGCTCAGGAAGCGGCGGTGAAGATGCGGGTGCCCATGGTGCTCTGCATCCTCGTTCCGACCATGATCATCGTGCTGGGGCCTTCAGCTCTGGCCATCATGCGGGTCTTCGGAGGGTAGGCATGCTGCGTTTGTGGTGGCGCTTTCGATCGGAGCGGCGAGGGAGTCAGGTCGTTGAGTTTGCCCTGATTGGACCCATTCTGATCTATCTCGTCCTGTGCATTCCCGTCTTTGCCATGTTCGCCCGCACATGGATCGTCATCTCGGGGGCGGCCCGGGAGGGTGCGAGGTCGGCATCGTTCTACGGAGTGGGTAACCGCGAGGGAACGGCGAAGGAGGTGGCCGCCAGTGCGGTCTACCTGGAGCATGGCGAGTACTTTGAGTGGACGAGGGACGTGGAGGCTGACGTCTCCGGTGGGATGGTGACGGTCAGGGTCACCTACTGGCAGCCCACCTTCCTGCCGGGGCTGCACCGCATCCTAAACCCAGGCGCCTCCGAGCGGGGGGCGACCGTGCCCCTGACAGCGACGGCGACGTTCAAGGTGGAAGAGTGAAGACATGAGAGATGAGCGAGGGTCCGCATCGTCGTTCTTCCTTGTCGCTTGCTGGACGCTGATCTTGGCCGGCCTCATTGTGGCCGCCGACTTAGGCCGGGTGTTTCTCTACCGTGAGCAGATCAGTACAGCTGTGGATGCCGCCGCGTTGGCGGGGGCCCAGCATGTGGTGCGGATGGTCAAGGTTACGGTGGAGCGGCGCAAAAAGGACCTCATCAAGTGTGCAGAGTTGCCGGAAGGCGACGAGTGCAACGAGTATATCTACGAAACCCCAGCGATCCCTGCTGCGCCTTACCCTCTCGATTACCGCCGACAGTGGTGCGTGGGCGGCTGGGAGTGCACAAGCGTTACCTGGGACTGTTGGCTTGAACCCAAAGGCGGAGACTGGAATCAAGTTGCGGCGGTTGCCCGAGCTATGTTCGCGGAGAACGCCCGTGGGACGGCATGGGAGCCCTACGTGCGCCTCAGCGAGCCGTTGATTGGGTCGCCGCGATCGGGCACATGGGAGTTCCATGTAACCCACACGGCCCGGGTAGAGGTCCCTACACTTCTGTGGGGATCGTTGGGCAAGCAATCTTTGACGGCCTCGCGGAGTGGCAAGGGACATATCTCGGTTACGGCCATGCCCAGGCCAGTTCAACGTCCACCCGGGGCCACTCAGGAGACGGCTCCTGTGCACTGCATGCGTTGATGGGGTGGATTGAAGAAAGAGAAGGGGTGGGGGAGATGGAGTGGATGACGACCTTGGCGAAGCGTTTTGGGTCAGAGGAGAAGGGCCAGAACATGACTGAGTACGGCTTGATTCTGGCTCTCGTGGCCGTAGCCGTAATCGGCATCATCGCGAAGTGGGGCCCGAAGCTGGCTGAGAAATTGGGAGCGGTATGTGCCAGCATCGGTTGCTAAGACGAAGGGGCCCCGCCCTCGTCGGGGGTGGGGCCCTTCCAAGCCTAGCTCAGGGAGGGTGTTTTACGTGAATTTCTGGCGCCGACTCTGTGCCGCTGTTTTGGTCTGGTCAGTCCTGGCTGGGGCGGGCATCACAGCACTGGCAGATGAGGTCCCCAACTTCGCCACTTGGGAAGAGTGCATCGACGCGACTAACAAGCCCTGCTACCAGACGGGGCCGGACAGTACCTGGGAGCCCGACATGGACCCCGCCCTCGGTGGCGGTGGTGTGGACTACGACCCAGAATACTTGGACCGCACCGGACGGTCGATGCCACTCGAGGAGAGTGGCACCGTACTCCATCCCGTGGTAGCTGTGGACTTTGAGGAGGTCACCTTTCCGGATGTGCAGCCGGAACTAGACGTGGCCATCGGCCGCGTCCGCGTACCCATCAGGTTTGTGAGTGAGAAGATGGGTGCAGTCGTGACGTGGGACCAGGACCGCTGGACGGCAACTTTTGTCCGCGATGGGCTCAGCGTCCTGATGCAGGTGAACAACCCCATCGTGCAGATCAACGGGCAGTTCAGAACGTTGGATGCGGCGCCGGTTATCAAGGACGGGCGGATTATGGTTCCCATCCGACACATTGCCGAGGTCTTCGGAGCCACAGTGGACTGGGTGGGTGATACAGCGCCGGCTGTTTACCCCAGGTACACAGGTAAGTATCAGGTCTGGATATGGATTCCCTGGGGGTACTGGGGCACAACTGGATTGGAGACGCGTCTGCAATCCGGGCTGTACCGTCGAGACTGAGCAGGGCTCAGCCGACGCGGCTAAAGCAGCACAGGAGGTCATCATTTGCGCAGAGGCATAGCTCTACCGGTAGTACTTGCCGTTATCCTCGCGTCCAGTAGTTGTGGAATCGAGGCAGCTACACCAAGCATAGGGTGGGCGACTCGTGGAGGTTCAAGCGAGCACCGTAATGCCTCCACCGAGGCGTTCGGGGAACTCCAGTATGCTTGGGAGTTAGACGACATCGTAGATGGCAGCGGACGAACAACCAACCTCGGACAGAGCGCCAGCCAGCCGCTTTTCGTGGGCGGTGTCATCTACCATCTCACGGAAGAAGGACTTTGGCGGATCCGGTTGGATGAAGAGGGAAATGCTCTCCCCGTTCGGCTTGCGGGAAAAGAGATGAACCGAACACCGGCGTCTCCTACAGGCTTCCGAGCACCGACAGCTGGGCTAACATACGCCGAGGTAAGGGGAAAGGAGGTCCTTTTCTTCGGCACAGGATCCAATAAGGTGTGTGCCCTTGTGATTGACACGGGTGGCCTCACCTGCCAGCAGTTGCTCGGAATCGAGCCGATTGTCTCGACTCCGCTGGTGTTTCCAGAACACGACATAGTGGTCATGGGAGACAAAAGCGGGCGGCTGTGGGCCATCAAAGGGCTTTCGTCGGGCGATTCTCTCCACTTCCCTGTTCCCATTACCATAGGAGGCTCTGCCACATGGATCACGTCGAGCCCTACGCCGCTCACCAACGAAGGGGCCATGGAGTTCATCTTCTCGGCTTACGTCCCCGGTGGTGGGCAAGCCCTGGTGGGCAGGGCCAGAGTAGAAGTGACACCCGACGGAAAGCCTCGATTGGTGGTGCCTCAAGGGACCACGTTCGACTCGGGCGCCCCGACGGATGGGCGGCTCTGGATCAAGAGGTTGGCCAATGGCGAGGGCATGGCCGACGGCTTCGCGGTAATCGGCTCGCAAGGATACGCGTTCGTCAACGATCTGAAGGGGCAGCTATTCCGGCTCGACCTGGAGAGCGGCTCGCTCCCCTCCATAAAGGCGCCAGGGGACGGGAGCGTAAGCCTGCCCCGACCCGGAGTCCGCTTCGCCAACGACCTTGCCGCCGTCGCAGCGGACGGGGGGACTGCCTACTTCTCCATGCGAAACTACGGAACGGCCACCTCGGACTATGTAACGCCAGGTTCTGTAGTACGGATTGACGTGGCTGATTGGGACCGCTCCAAGAAGGATCAGCAACCGCAGGAAAAGCGACTCCCTGAAGATGCCTGGGCCATCAACACGCCTCCACTCCTTTGGGATGACCGGGTCATTGTCGCCACTACTCGTGGTCACGTTTATGCCCTCAACCGTCACACGCTACAACCTGCGGAGTTTGTGCACAGCAGCCTCCCTGCCGGCTACAGGAATTCGCCGACTGGCGACGGAAGCTCGATGTGGCTACTCAAACACAACGAAGGCCCCTTCATGGCCAAGCATAGCTACCAGCCCCTCTCGGGCGCCGGGGTGCAGCCCATCGTGGCGTCGGGCGGAACTGGCCAGACCTACCTGATCATGGGCGTCAACTACTGTGAGGGCGGGAACCCGGACGTCCCAACTGGCTGCGACCCGGCGAACGCCAAAGGTCGGCTTGTTGCATTCCGCGCGTTGACCGATGACCCGTATGTCGCCAGAGTGGCCTGCCCTCGTTCGGCCATCGACTGGTTTGACTTCGTGGCCAACGTCGGCTTCACCTCGACCGCCAAAAAGCCCCTTACCCAGTCAGTGCTGCTCAGACTGCAGCGGAGTGGTCAGACCGAGCGCGTCGAGCGTGTTAGCGTGACCCTCCAGCCCGGCGGCAAGCAACTGATTTCCAGAACGGTGACCGACCTGGCACCAGGAACCTATACGTTGACGGCCAGTTGGGATTTGCCGGGGACCTATCGGGACAAGAACTGGAACAACAACGTGGCCTCCTGCCAGGTAACAGTTGAGGCCTGCGAGTTCTGCGATGTACCTCCTCCGCCCGAAGGCGGTAGCGTTCTTCTCGGCGATAGCTGAGCAAAAGGGACCCCCTCGGTCTTGAGGGGGTCCGTTCCAGTTCACTTACTCATCACCTTATAGACCTCCGCCGACACGCTGGCAATCGCCGTATCGGCTTCCTCTTCCGTCCCCCCGGCGGTCATCACGACCAGCAGGTAGGGCTTCTCGCCCATCACCCAACCGCCATCGTGGTAGTACCCGGCGTACGACCCGAACTTGTGCAGATACTTGACCCCATCCGGCAGCCCGGCCGCAATCCGGCCGTCGTACGCCACCTCTCGCAGGGGCTGAAGCATCTTCTCGGCAAAGACCGGATCCTCCCGCGACAGCTTCTCCAGGTACAGCCACCAGCCCAGCTCCGACAGGGCCGTCACCGACGGGCTGCCGTCGGGCTCCCGGTACAGCTCTCCGTCGATCGACCGGGTGAAGGCCCGGATGCTCTCCCACCCCAGGTGGCGGCCCAGCATGTTCACCGCCACGTTGTTGCTGTATCGCAGGGCCCGACCCACCAGGTTCTCCACGGGGTACCATCCGCCGAAGGGGGATGTCTCAAACGCCCCGCCGCCCGGTGACTCGAAGTCCGCTTGGGTGTACTGAATGGCATCGCCCCAACCCAGCTTCCCCAGCCGGTGCAGCTCCACGGCATACAGCGTGACCGGCATCTTGATGGTGCTGGCGGGGTGAAACCGGTCCTGCTCGCCCCGCATCCACCGCTGGCCCGACTTCAGGTCATGGACCACCACGCTGTACCGCCCGGAGAACCCGTCCATCGCCTTCGCCACGGCGGCCTCCAGGGCAGGGGCCTTCTCCCACACCGGTACCTTCGGCGCCTGAACCACTACGGGAACCGCGGGAGCCGGCGGCAAGACCGGCGGCGAAGCTGGCGATGGCGACACGTCGGTCTCCACCGTCTGCCCCGGCCCAGGCTCCGCCTGGACAACGGGCGGCGTCCGACCAGAAGCAGAGGTCGGCTCGCTCAGGAGGAGCCTGCCCCCCCCGTATACTGCCGCTGCCGGTAGAACGACCAGCAGAGTTGCTGCAATCAGACGTGTGACTCGCATAAGGCCCGAACCTCCCCCAAGGACTCCGATTCCATTCCTTATAACGGAGTGGATGGGGAAAAGGTTTTGGGTCGAAGGTCACTACTTTACCACAATAGACTGAACAGCCTTGAGTTCGGCCTGGCGGGCCAGATCGATGGCGTCCGCAATGGTCTTCAGGAACTTCTGCGGGTTGTGGAAGCCCATGGAGTTCTCTGCCGAGCAGAGATCCCAGTAGAACTGGGCCTGGCGGTGCAGTTCCCGGGCCTCGTCCAGCGCCTTCGCGTCCACGCCGGGCACGCCCTTGGCCTTCTCAATCGCCTTAATCGCCCCTTCCAGTGCCGCACCGGCCCGGTCAAGCCCTTCCTTTACCCGATCCTGGGTGTAGAGGACCCGGTCCTGCATCTCCTTCTCGCCCTGCTTGTGGCACTGGGCGCAAGACTGCGCAAACGTGCGCAGGGGGGAAGTCCACCAGTGGGAGGTGATCTTGCTGCTGCCTTCCTTCATATAGGGCATGTGGCAATCCGCACAGGAGAGGCCCGCCTCCTGGTGGGTGCTGCCCTGGAACATTTCGTACTCGGGATGCTGCGCCTTCAGCATACCGCCGTCGGTCTGAGCATGCTTCCAGTCAGAGAAGCCCTGTTCCTTATAGTAGGCGTACATGTCCTTGGCCTCAAAGCCCTTGTCCCAGGGGAAGGTGACCCGCGCCTTGTCCTTGGGGTTGAAGAAGTACTCCACGTGGCACTGGGCGCAGACGAGCGAACGCATCTCCTGATTGGTGGCCTTCTCCACCGGCGTGCCCAGGCGGGCCATGGCCTCCGTCAGAGCCGGACGGGTAATGCGCAGCTCCATGGTCTCTGGATTGTGGCAGTCAGAGCAGGAGATAGGGTGCTTGAAGACCTCCTTGTTGGTGCCTTCCAGCAGCTTGGTGCTGAAGAAGCTATCGCCCATCTTCTCAAGCAGCTGGGGCACCTCCGCCGACTTGCAGTACATGCAGGTCAGATTGGTGGCGGCGCCGATGCGCTGCGTGCCGGCGGTGCCGTTGCCGCCGATGACGTCGTCGTTGGTGTAGACGTGACCGCGGGCTTCGTTATACTCCTTGGAGAAGGGCATTCCAGCCCACAGCGTCTTCGTGTACGGGAATTGATCCAGGCGGCTCTTTTTCTTTTCCGAGGAGGCGTACTTCAGGGCAGGTTCATTCATTTCGCCGTTCTTCATGTAGGAGTCATAGGTCGAAGGAAAGAGGGCCTTCCACGCGGCGGGATCGGTGGTGTTCATGGGCAGTCCCGTGCCGGCAGACCTCTTCTCAACAACCGGCTGCTTGGACGCAACAGCGTAATATGTGCCGCCGCCAACAACAGCGATCGCCAAAATGGCAGCCAGGCCCATCACCCATAGGCGCTTCATGTCATACGTTCCTCCTTATTAGTTCCGCAGGGGTGTCCCGTGAGGTGTCTCACGGTGGCACTCGAAACAGAAGCGCCCGGACTGGTCATGTCTGACGTGGCTCTCGCTGATCAGTTTCGCGTGGCACTGCTCGCAGCGCGATTGAATGATCTCCCTGGCCTCATGGTTCGGTTTGATAATGTCGGGCGTGGAATCGGTCATGAAAACCCACAGGTGGCGGCTGGCCGTTTTGATCTCGTCGACGGGCTTGGCGAAGAAGCCGGTAGGGCTGTGGCAGTCAAGGCATGCCAGGTCGCGGTGCGCGGATACAGCATGGGTTTTCACCTCGTACCCCATGACGTGACAGGTGCCGCAAGCCTGCGGCGAACCCATGGTGCTGCCCACGGCCGGCACTTGCAGGGCAAAGGCAAAGAGCAGGAAAACCCCCGCGGCGGCGCCCAGAACAAGCAGCCCCCGCAGGGTCCATTTGCGCGTCATCTCTTCACCACCCTTCTGGCCGTACTGCTCCCGGTCTGGACCCATCTTATCCAACCGAGTGGCATCGCCGCTATCCGGCGGGGGCAATAGAAGCGTAGCCCAAAAGCGCTAAATTAGTGTGGGTTGCGGAAGGGCCCGTCTCGCACCTGATCTGGCAAAGCCACAGACTACAAGGGGTCTAGGGCTTTCTCCGGTCTACAGCCCAGGCTGGCCCGGATGACCGCTAGACTCCCTCGGTCTAGCGCTCCATGCGGCAATGCGATAATCTATAGACCGTTAGTAATATGAAAGCTTATGCCGCTGCGGGGTCAGAATCGGTCCGATGGGTAATAGCGAAAATCACCCTCAAACTGCTAACGTAAATGTGACAAAGACCATCCGCGGAGGGAGAAAACATTGCCTTCTATTGAGACATGCCCGCGGTGCAAGCGTTCAGTACCCCCGGGGGCGAAGTTCTGTCAGGGGTGCGGCACGACGCTGACCGCCGGTTCCTCCCGGTCTTCAGCGAAAGCGTTCCTGATTGGCGCCCTGGCCATTGTGCTCCTCGTGGGTGCCATCGGTGCGGGAATCGTTCTGACTCGTAAGCCTGACACGACAGTTCTGCCAGCGGGGAACCAGATTCGCGGCGCCGGTGTCATGCCCGACTGGCTCCAGCGGGCAGATCCCAACATCATCGCTGACTACGCCTGGGCGGCTGAGCACTACCAGGAGCTCCGGTGGATTCCGTGCTATTGCGGATGCAGCACCGTTGGACACACCAGCAACGCGACCTGCTATTACCGGTACGACAAGGATGGCAAGATCCTGGGCTACGATGCACACGCCATGACCTGAGGGATCTGTCTTGACATCACGCGGAGCGTGAGAAAAGGCCTCGCTCAGGGCAAGACGGTGACCCAGTTGCGCGCTGAAATCGACAAGCAGTATCAGGCAGAGGGACTCAAGCCGACCTCCACGCCGATGCCGCCTGCCGGTAAGTAATTGAAGGAGGTGCCCCATGGCCACGTGCCAGTCCTGCGGCAGCGAGCTTACCGGACCGTATTGTAACACTTGCGGCGCCCGGGCGCCGGAAGAGCGGGCTGTCAAGAAGCCGAAGGCTGCCAAGCCTGCTCAGACGCCGGTCCACGCCCCGGCCCAATCTACCTCGCATCGGTCCGCCGGAGCGCTCTCGCCTCAGCGCATCGGCAAAACGACGGCCCTCGGGCTACTAGCCCTGGCCCTGTATGGGGCAGGCGTGCTTACCGGCCTCTGGGTGGGCGGCGGCCAGCCCGCCAGCCCCATTGCCGGCACCAGCGACCCCACGGCCGTCACAGCGGCTGAAAACCTCCCGATCGTTCTGGCCGGCAAGTACATGGACGAAGGCGTCGAGTTCATGAATAAGGGCGAGCGCACTGCTGCCGCCCAGTCCTTCAAGAAGTCCGTCGCCCAGTATGAGAAAGTCCTTAAGGACGAGCCCGACAACCTGTACGCCCGGACTTACCTCGGCCTGACCTACTACTATGTCGGGGACAGCAAGAAGTCCCTTGAAGCCCTGCAGGCCGTCCTCAAGGCCGACCCCAATTACCTGTGGGCGCTCTTCAACCTTGGCTGGATCTATCAGACCGCCGAGAAGAAGCCCGACGCCATTGCCCACTACCAGAAGTACCTTGACGTGGTCGGTAAGGAACGGGAAGACCAGATCAAGTATGCCGAGCAGTACGAGCTGATCGACCGGCAGATTGAGGCCGCCAAGGCCGCCATCGCCATGCTTCAGGGAGGCGGAACCAGATGAGTGCAGCCACCCACCGCTACCCTCGTTACAAGCGGGTCACATCCGCCGTTGTGCTGCTGATCACCGCACTCTGGGCGGCCTACCTGCTGCTCTGGCCCAACACGTCCAAGGCCGCCGGCACCGGCATTGCCAACGGCGTGAAGGCCCCCGAGTTTGAGCTGAAGACACTCGACGGCAAGATGGTCAAGCTTTCCGACTACAAGGGCAAGGCCGTCATGATCAACTTCTGGGCGTCGTGGTGCGGCCCGTGTCGCGCGGAGATGCCTACCCTGCAAGCCGTCTACAAAGAGTTCGAAGCCGAAGGCTTCGTGATTCTGGCGGTTAACCTGAACGAGCCGGACTTGGCGGTGAAGTCCTTCCAGGAGAAGTATGGCCTGACGTTCCCCATCCTCATGGACAAGGGTGATCGGGTCAGCAAGCTGTATGATATCGTGCCGCTGCCCACCAGTTATTTCGTGGACAAGAACGGCGTGGTTCAGGGCAAGTGGACCGGCGAGATCAAGAAGGAACAGCTGCGCACATTCGTCAAGAAACTGCTGTAAGGAGGGTCGATCGTGGAAGAACAGGGCGTGACTCCGGCTGAAGTTATTCAGGAGGAGGAGGCGGCCCAGGAGCCCGAGCGGCCTTCAAAGGACCTGCTTGAGAAAACCTGGGACTTCTTCGCTTCCGTTCCCGTAGCCGTTGTACTGATCTTCGTAATTGCCGCTGCCAGCGTGGCCGGCTCCCTGATTCCCCAGGAGGGCATGTATGGCGACTGGCGGCCGCCCCAGGACTTCTATCCCTGGAAGTACGGCCCGGTCTGGGGCAACTTCCTGTTTAAGACGGGCATGACCCGCATGTACACGTCATGGTGGTTCATGACCATGCTGTTCATGCTGGGCGCCAGCCTGGTGGTCTGCTCGCTGGAGCGGTTTATCCCCTTGTGGCGGGCCGTTCAGCGGCCGAACCCGACCCCGCCTGAGAGCTTCGTCAAGCATCTGAAAAATCGGTTCGAGGTGCCCGTGTCCGATAAGGCGAAGCCCCTGGCGGCCCTCGCTGGCGCCCTGAAGGCCCGCCGGTACACCGTCATCGAAAAAGATGGTCGGCTTTATGCTGACAAGGGCCGTTGGGGCCGGTGGGGTCCCTACATTCTCCACATCGGCCTGATTCTCGTGCTGGCGGGCGCCATGATGCGGGCCATCCCCGGTGCGTACATGGATCAGTTCCTGTGGGTTCGCGACGGCGAGATCGCCAAGGTGCCCGGCGCCGACTGGTATGTGCGCAATGACCAGTTCCGGGTGGAAATGTACGACAGCGGCATGCCGAAGTCGTATGAGACGGACGCCGTGGTCATCGACGGCGGCGCCGAAGTGGCGAAGAAGACCATCGCCATGAACATTCCCCTGGCGCACAAGTCAGTGGAACTCTACCAGTCCAGCTACAAGCGGGAACTGGGCAAGGCGACGGTGGCTCTGGTCGAGCGCCAGGGTGGCAAGACCGTGGGCACCTTTGAGATGAACCTCGTTCAGCCCGAAGCCATGTACACCGTGGGCGATTACAAGGTGAAGGTCAAGGACTACTTCCCTGACTTCGCCATTGAGAACAACAAGCCCGTCAGCCGTTCCAGCGAGATCCAGAACCCCGGCGTGGTGCTGGACGTGATCACGCCCGACGGCAAGTCTTACGCCAACTGGTACTTTGTGCTCTATCCGCAGATGGAGTTTGACAACACCACCCCGATCAAGCTGCAGACGGTGGACATGGCCGAGACCTACACCACCGGCCTGAAGGTCAAGAAGGACCTGGGCATTCCGGTGATCTACCTGGGCCTGCTGATTACCAGCCTGGGCGCCTGCCTCACCTTCTACTTGGCCCACAAGCGGTTCTGGGCGCTGGTCGAGGGCGGCAAGGTGGTCGTGGGCGGTTGGGCCAACCGGAATCAGGGTGGCTTCCAGACCGATATGGCGCTTCTGGCCAAGAAGCTTGACCCGTCCACTGCCGCCAAGTTCGATCTCATGATGGAGGGGGAAGAGCGGTGATCACGGCTAGCAGCTATCTGTTCTTCGGTGCGTTCGCTGTCTATCTGCTGTCGGCCATCTTCTATATTCTCCGTATCCTGCTCCGGCGCAGGGACGCCCGCAACAACGAACGGGCCGACCGGTTGGGCCACCGGGCCTTCGTGCTGAGCACGGCGGGCGTGGTTCTCCAGCTTGGTGCCATGGTCGCCCGGTGGATCGGTTCCGGCCAGGCCCCCATGTCGAACATGTTTGAGTACATGTCCTTCCTGGGCTGGTCGGTGATGCTCTTCTTCGTGCTGATCTCCTACTGGTACAAGATTCCCGCTCTTGGTGCCTTCGTGGCGCCGGTAGGCGTCATCGTCATTGGCTACGCGTCGGTCTTCCCCACCGACATCAAGCCTCTGGTGCCCGTGCTCCAGTCGTACTGGCTCGTGCTGCACGTGACCACGGCCGCTCTCGGTGAAGGCGCCTTCGCCGTCAGCTTCGGCGCCGCCC
>Ga0196971_1000700_pt1 | contig 21213 bp, 36 predicted proteins | sample S1v_1013CmetaG_FD_148660 | JGI IMG/M metagenome (GOLD analysis project Ga0196971, IMG submission 148660) | Soil microbial communities from Anza Borrego desert, Southern California, United States - S1+v_10-13C | ecosystem: Environmental > Terrestrial > Soil > Desert | place: USA: California...
GCGATGGAAGAAGGTCTGCGCTTCGCAATCCGCGAAGGCGGCCGTACCGTCGGCGCCGGCGTCGTTGCCAAGATCATCGAGTAATTTGGTTGCAGGATTTAACCGCTCTTTGACTAAATACTGCCGCGGGCGAGTGCTCGCTCGCGGCTCGCTCTTTTAAGGACATAACCATGCAAAACCAGAAAATCCGCATCCGCCTAAAAGCATTCGACTATCGTCTGATCGACCAGTCGGCACTGGAAATCGTTGACACCGCAAAGCGTACCGGTGCAGTCGTCAAGGGCCCGGTTCCGCTGCCGACCCGCATCCAGCGTTTCGATATCCTGCGCTCGCCGCACGTCAACAAGACTTCGCGCGACCAGTTCGAAATCCGCACCCATCAGCGCCTGATGGACATCGTCGACCCGACCGACAAGACGGTTGACGCGCTGATGAAGCTGGACCTGCCGGCTGGCGTGGACGTCGAAATCAAACTGCAGTAATCGTTGTAACCCCGCACATACCACAATTTTCCGGATTGGTGGATTGTGGGATGAAAAAATGCGGGTTATAATGCTCGGCTTCGGTATTGGCACGGCAATCCGTGCCAATACGTTTTTGTAGTACAAACATCAGCCCCGCCCAATCGCAGGCGGGAATGGAGAAAACAATGAGCCTAGGCCTTGTTGGTCGCAAGGTTGGTATGATGCGCATCTTCACGGATGACGGGGATACGATTCCTGTCACCGTGCTGGACGTGTCGAACAACCGCGTGACGCAAATCAAAACCGACGAAACAGACGGCTACACTTCTGTTCAGGTCACCTTCGGTCAGCGCCGTGCTTCCCGCGTGAACAAAGCGGCAGCCGGTCACCTTGCGAAAGCAGGCGTGGAAGCAGGTACCGTCCTCAAAGAATTCCGTATTGATGCAGCAAAGGCTGCCGAACTGAAGGCTGGCGATACCATCGCCGTCACCATGTTCGAGGCTGGCCAGAAGGTCGACGTGCAAGGCGTGTCGATCGGTAAGGGCTACGCCGGTACGATCAAGCGCTACAACTTCGGTTCCGGTCGCGCAACCCACGGTAACTCCCGTTCGCACAACGTGCCGGGTTCTATCGGTATGGCGCAGGATCCGGGTCGCGTTTTCCCGGGCAAGCGCATGACCGGTCACCTGGGTGACGTCACCACCACCGTGCAAAACCTCGAAATCGCTCGCGTTGATGCCGAGCGCCAGCTGCTGCTGGTCAAGGGTGCGGTGCCGGGCGCCAAGAACGGTGAAGTCATCGTTCGTCCCGCTGTCAAAGTCAAAGCAAAGAAGGGAGCCTAATCGATGGAACTCAAGCTCCTGAATGACCAGGGTCAAGCTGCCTCCAACGTCGCCGCGCCGGACACCATTTTCGGCCGTGACTACAATGAAGCGCTGATTCACCAGGTCGTGGTTGCCTACCAGGCAAACGCCCGCAGCGGCAACCGCAAGCAGAAAGACCGTGAAGAAGTCAGCCACACGACCAAGAAGCCGTGGCGTCAAAAGGGTACGGGCCGCGCCCGTGCCGGTATGTCGTCCTCGCCGCTGTGGCGTGGTGGTGGTCGCATCTTCCCGAATACGCCCGACGAGAACTTCTCGCACAAGGTCAACAAGAAGATGTATCGCGCGGGTGTCTGCTCGATCCTCTCCCAGCTGGCTCGCGAAGACCGCCTGTCGGTCGTCGAAAATCTGTCGGTCGATGCGCCGAAGACCAAACTGCTCGCGCAAAAGCTGAAGGGCATGGGTCTGGACTCCGTGCTGGTAATTACCGACAACCTCGATGAAAACCTCCTGCTCGCTTCGCGCAATCTGCCGAACGTGCTGGTCGTCGAGCCGCGTCATGCCGATCCCGTTTCGCTGGTGTTCTACAAGAAGGTCCTGATCACCAAGCCGGCGTTGGCCAAGATTGAGGAGATGCTGGCATGAACGCAGTGGTTAAGCACAGCGAAGAGCGCCTGATGAAAGTGCTGCTGGCTCCGGTTATTTCGGAGAAGGCCACCTTCGTCGCAGAACGTAATGAACAAGTTGTTTTCCGCGTCGCTCCCGATGCAACCAAGCCGGAAATCAAGGCGGCTGTCGAGTTGCTGTTCAAGGTGCAGGTGGAGTCGGTGCAAGTGGTCAACCGCCAGGGCAAGCAGAAGCGCGCGGGCCGTTTCACCGGCCGCCGCAACCATACGCGTCAGGCATATGTTTGCCTGAAGCCGGGCCAGGAAATCAACTTCACCGAGGAGGCTAAATAATGGCACTCGTGAAAATGAAACCGACGTCGGCTGGTCGCCGCGGGATGGTCAAGGTCGTCAATCCCGACCTGTACAAAGGCCGCCCGTTTGACGCCCTCGTCGAGAAGAAGTCCAAGACCGCCGGTCGCAACAACAACGGTCGCATCACCACCCGCCACATCGGCGGCGGTCACAAGCAACACTACCGCGTTGTCGACTTCCGTCGCAACAAGGACGGCATCCCGGCCAAGGTCGAGCGTATTGAATACGACCCGAACCGTAGCGCGCACATCGCACTGCTGTGCTACGCCGATGGCGAGCGCAAGTACATCATCGCCCCGAAGGGCGTTGCTGTCGGCGATCAGTTGATGAACGGCTCCGAAGCGCCGATCAAGTCCGGTAACTGCCTGCCGATCCGTAACATTCCGGTTGGTACCACGATGCATTGCGTCGAAATGCTGCCGGGTAAGGGTGCGCAGATGGCACGTACCGCAGGTGCAGGCGTTGTCCTGATGGCGCGCGAAGGCACCTACGCGCAGGTTCGCCTGCGTTCCGGCGAAGTTCGTCGTGTACACATCGAGTGCCGCGCGACGGTGGGTGAAGTCGGTAACGGCGAGCATAACCTGCGCAAGATCGGCAAGGCCGGTGCAACGCGTTGGCGCGGTATCCGCCCGACGGTTCGTGGCGTCGTCATGAACCCGATCGACCACCCGCACGGTGGTGGCGAAGGCCGCACTTCCGCCGGCCGTCACCCGGTATCGCCGTGGGGCCAGCAGACCAAGGGCAAGAAGACGCGTCGCAACAAGCGTACGACTTCGATGATCGTCTCGCGCCGTGGCAAGAAATAAGGGGTAACACATGACACGTTCATTGAAAAAAGGGCCGTTCTGTGACGCCCACCTGATCAAGAAGGTCGAAGCTGCGCAGGCGTCGAAAGACAAGAAGCCGATCAAGACTTGGTCCCGTCGTTCGACGATCATGCCGGATTTCATCGGCCTGACGATCGCGGTGCATAACGGCAAGCAGCACGTGCCGGTCTATGTGTCTGAAAACATGGTTGGTCACAAGCTCGGCGAATTCGCGCTGACCCGTACGTTCAAGGGTCACGCAGCCGACAAGAAGGCCAAGAAATAAGGTGCGATGATGGAAACTAAAGCTATTCTCCGTGGCGCACGCCTGTCGGAACAGAAGGGCCGCCTTGTTGCAGACATGATTCGTGGCAAGAAGGTTGACCAGGCACTGAACATCCTGGCCTTCAGCCCGAAAAAGGGTGCTGCGATCATCAAGGGTGTGCTCGAGTCCGCAATCGCGAACGCCGAACACAACGATGGTGCTGACATCGACGAACTGCGCGTCAAGACGATCTACGTCGAGCGTGGCGCTTTCCTCAAGCGCTTCATTGCACGGGCAAAGGGTCGTGGCGATCGCATCTCGAAGCAAACCTGTCACATCTACGTGACTGTCGGTAACTAAGGAGTCACGATGGGACAGAAAATTCATCCGACCGGTTTCCGTCTTTCGGTTACGCGCAACTGGGGTTCCCGCTGGTATGCAGGCAATGGCAACTTTGCCTCCATGCTCAACGAAGACCTGACCGTCCGCACCTACCTGAAGAAGAAACTGAAGAACGCTTCGGTTGGCCGCATCGTCATCGAGCGTCCGGCGAAGAACGCGCGCATCACCATTTTCAGCTCCCGTCCGGGTGTTGTGATTGGCAAGAAGGGCGAGGACATCGAAGTCCTGAAGTCCGACCTGACCAAGCTGATGGGTGTGCCGGTTCACGTCAATATCGAAGAGATCCGCAAGCCGGAAGTCGATGCACAGCTGATCGCTGACTCGATCGCCCAGCAGCTCGAAAAGCGCATCATGTTCCGCCGCGCGATGAAGCGCGCAATGCAGAACGCAATGCGTCTGGGCGCCCAGGGCATCAAGATCATGTCGTCCGGCCGTCTGAACGGTATCGAAATCGCTCGTAAAGAGTGGTATCGCGAAGGTCGCGTGCCCCTGCACACCCTGCGCGCCGACATCGACTACGGTTTCGGCGAAGCGGAAACGACCTACGGCATCATCGGTATCAAGGTTTGGGTCTACAAGGGCGATCGTCTGGCAAGCGGCGAAGCACCGACCATCGAGGCACCGGTCGAAGACGACAAGAAGCGTCGCGGCCCGCGTCGTGACGATGGCAAACCGGGCGGCCGTCCGCGCGCCAAGAAGGCTGAGGGTTCCGAAGGAACTTCCGCCACTACTCCGGCTGCGAAGCGTGTTCGTGCCCCGAAGAAGGCTGACGGCGCTGCACCGGCTGAGAAAGCAGGAGAATAACCATGCTGCAACCAGCACGCAGAAAGTATCGTAAAGAGCAAAAAGGCCGCAACAAGGGCATTTCGCACGAGCGCGGCACCGCTGTCTCGTTCGGCGAATTCGGCCTGAAGGCGGTCGGTCGCGGCCGCATCACGGCTCGCCAGATTGAAGCGGCACGTCGTGCAATGACGCGTCACATCAAGCGCGGCGGCCGTATCTGGATTCGCGTTTTCCCGGACAAGCCGATCTCCCAGAAGCCCGCCGAAGTCCGTATGGGTAACGGTAAGGGTAACCCGGAGTACTACGTGGCCGAAATCCATCCGGGCAAGGTGTTGTACGAGATGGATGGTGTTGACGAATCGTTGGCTCGCGAGGCATTCCGCCTGGCAGCCGCCAAGCTTCCGCTGGCAACGACCTTCGTCCTTCGTCAAGTCGGCCAATAACAGGAGTGAAACATGAAAGCATCTGAACTCCGCGGCAAGGATCAGGCGGCTCTGCAAAAAGAGCTCAACGAGTTGCTCAAGGCGCAATTCAGCCTGCGTATGCAAGTCGCAACGCAGCAGTTGAACAACACCGCGCAACTCAAGAAGGTGCGCCGCGACATCGCGCGCGTGAAAACGGTCATGAATCAGAAGGACGCCAAATAATGAACGATCAAGTGAAGCAGTCGCTCAAGCGCACCCTGATTGGAAAAGTTGTGTCCGACAAGATGGACAAGACCGTGACCGTGTTGGTTGAGCGCCGCGTTAAGCACCCGCTGTACGGCAAGATCGTCGTGAAGTCGAACAAGTATCACGCTCACGATGAAACCAACCAAGTGAAGGAAGGCGATACCGTCGAGATCACCGAAGGTCGCCCAATCTCCAAGACGAAGGCATGGTCGGTGACCCGTGTGGTCCAGACCGCGCAAATCGTTTAATTAGTAGTTGCGAGCCCGGCATTTTGGTGCCATAATGCCGGGCTTGGTTCTCGATTTGCAGCTGCGAGAGCCGATTGCAGTGCCCTGTAGTTCGAAAAGACTCGCGCAGGAGTTTCTTGCGCAGCAGGTGTTTTTGTAACCGTCCACCTAATCGGCGCGGCTTTGCTTAAGTCGGCTGACAGGACCAAGACTGACCGCGGGTTCGCATTGGGCGACGAGGCGGATTAAGTTGGGAAAGAAAATACTATGATTCAAACTGAAAGCCGGCTCGAGGTAGCCGACAACACGGGTGCGCGTGAAGTCCTGTGCATTAAGGTGCTGGGTGGTTCCAAGCGCCGTTACGCCAGCATCGGTGACGTCATCAAGGTGACGGTGAAGGATGCGGCCCCGCGTGGTCGTGTGAAGAAGGGCGAAATCTACAATGCCGTCGTCGTGCGTACCGCCAAGGGCGTGCGCCGCCAGGATGGTTCGCTGGTCAAGTTCGACGGGAACGCCGCAGTGTTGCTGAACAATAAGCTTGAGCCGATCGGCACTCGTATCTTCGGGCCGGTGACGCGTGAGCTGCGTACCGAGCGCTTCATGAAGATCGTGTCGCTCGCGCCTGAAGTTCTGTAAGGAGTCGCGTCATGGATAAGATTCGGAAAAATGACGAAGTCATCGTCCTGACCGGTAAGGACAAGGGCAAGCGTGGTGTGGTTAAGCAGCGCGTTGGTGCTGATCACGTCGTGGTCGAGGGTGTGAACGTGGCCAAGAAGGCAGTGCGTCCGAACCCGATGACCGGTGCTACTGGCGGCATCGTGGATAAGTTGATGCCTATTCACGTCTCCAACGTCGCGTTGTTCAATGCGGCAACTGGCAAGGCGGATCGCGTCGGCGTCAAGGTCGTGGATGGTAAGAAAGTCCGCGTCTTCAAGTCGAATGGCGAAGTCGTTAAGGTGTAAGAGATCATGGCTCGTCTCCAACAAGTTTATAAAGATAAAGTCGTCGCTGACCTGACCAGCAAGTTTGGTTACAAGTCGGTGATGGAAGTCCCGCGCCTGACCAAGATCACCCTGAACATGGGTCTGTCGGAAGCGGTTGCGGACAAGAAGATCATCGAGCACGCCGTGGGCGACCTGACCAAGATCGCCGGCCAGAAGCCGGTGGTAACCAAGGCCCGCAAGGCAATCGCAGGCTTCAAGATCCGCGAAGGCTATCCGATCGGTTGCATGGTTACCCTGCGTGGTGCCCGCATGTACGAGTTCCTGGATCGTCTGATCACCGTCGCGCTGCCGCGCGTGCGTGACTTCCGCGGTGTCTCCGGTCGTGCGTTTGATGGTCGTGGCAACTACAACATCGGTGTGAAAGAGCAGATCATTTTCCCCGAAATCGAATACGACAAGATCGACGCGCTGCGTGGCATGAATATCAGCATCACCACGACTGCGAAGACCGACGAAGAAGCGAAGGCGCTTCTCGCCGCATTTAAATTCCCGTTCAGAAACTGAGGCTGCCATGGCAAAACTGGCACTGATTAACCGTGAACAAAAGCGCGCTGCCCTGGTGAAGAAGTACGCCGGCAAGCGTGCCGAGTTGAAGGCAATCATCGACGATCAATCGAAGTCGGAAGAAGAGCGCTATGAGGCGCGCCTGAAGCTGCAGGCGTTGCCGCGCAATGCGAATCCCACCCGTCAACGCAATCGCTGTGCGCTGACCGGTCGTCCGCGTGGCACCTTCCGCAAGTTCGGTTTGGCGCGTACCAAGATCCGTGAAATCGCCATGCGCGGCGAGATTCCGGGTGTAACCAAAGCTAGCTGGTAATAGGAGAACAAGCAATGAGTATGAGCGATCCTATCGCCGATATGCTGACCCGCATCCGCAATGCCCAGGGCGTGCAAAAGACCACGGTTGCTATGCCGTCGTCCAAAGTCAAGGTGGCAATTGCCAACGTCCTGAAGGACGAGGGTTACATTGAAGATTATGCGGTATCCGAAGCAGGTGGCAAGGCAGAGCTGAAGATCGGCCTGAAGTACTATGCCGGCCGGCCGGTGATCGAGCGCCTTGAGCGTGTATCCCGTCCTGGCCTGCGTATTTACAAGGGTAAGGATGATATCCCGCAGGTGATGAACGGCCTCGGCGTGGCGATCGTGTCCACGCCGAAGGGTGTGATGACTGACCGCAAAGCGCGCGCAACCGGTGTCGGTGGCGAAGTCATTTGCTACGTGGCCTAAGGAGTGCAAGATGTCTCGTGTAGGTAAAATGCCAATCGCACTTTCGGCTGGTGTCGAAGTGACGATCGCTGCAGACAGGATTACTGTCAAAGGGCCGCAGGGCACGCTTTCCATGCCGCTGAACGGTCAAGTCAAGGTCGTCAACGAAAACGGCACGCTGCTGTTCTCGCCGGCCGACGAAAGCCGTGAAGCTAACGCCATGACCGGTACGCTGCGCGCACTGGTAAACAATATGGTTCTCGGTGTAACCAAGGGCTTCGAGAAGAAGTTGTCCCTGGTCGGCGTGGGTTATCGTGCGCAAGCGCAAGGCGACAAGCTGAACCTGTCGCTCGGGTTCTCCCACCCGGTCGTGCATCAGATGCCGGCTGGCGTGAAGGTGGAAACCCCGACCCAGACCGAGATCGTGATCAAGGGTGTCGACAAGCAGAAGGTCGGTCAGACCGCTGCCGAGATCCGTGCTTACCGCAGTCCTGAGCCCTATAAGGGCAAGGGCGTCCGCTACGTGGACGAAGTGGTAACGCTCAAAGAAACCAAGAAGAAGTAATAGGGGTTGACGATGGACAAGAAACAATCTCGTCTGCGCCGCGCGCGCCAAACCCGCGCGAAGATCGCAGAGCTGAAGGTGAACCGCCTGGCAGTGCATCGCACCAACCTGCACATTTACGCAAACATCATCAGCCCGGACGCCAAGGTGCTGGCTTCGGCTTCCACGCTGGAAGCGGAAGTGCGCCAGGAATTGGCTGGCAAGACCGGCAAGGGCGGCAATGCTGCTGCAGCAGCCCTCGTTGGCAAGCGCGTAGCGGAGAAGGCCCTGAAGGCTGGTATCACCGAAGTCGCGTTTGATCGCTCCGGTTTCCGCTATCACGGCCGTGTCAAGGCAGTCGCTGAAGCGGCGCGTGAAGCCGGTCTGAAGTTCTAAGGAAAAATCGTCATGGCAAAAATGCAAGCAAAGACGCAGCAAGGCGAAGAGCGCGACGACGGCCTGCGGGAAAAGATGATTGCGGTCAACCGCGTGACCAAGGTCGTCAAGGGTGGCCGGATTATGGGTTTCGCGGCGCTGACCGTCGTCGGTGACGGCGATGGCCGCATCGGCATGGGCAAGGGCAAGTCGAAGGAAGTCCCGGTCGCCGTGCAGAAGGCAATGGAAGAAGCGCGCCGCAAGATGATCAAGGTGACGCTGAAGAACGGCACGCTGCAGCATACCGTAACCGGTAAGCATGGCGCCTCCACCGTGATGATTTCGCCTGCTAAGGATGGTACCGGCGTGATTGCTGGCGGCCCGATGCGCGCAATTTTCGAAGTAATGGGCGTGACCAACGTTGTTGCGAAGTCCTACGGCTCGACCAACCCGTACAACATGGTTCGCGCCACGTTGAACGGTCTGGCAAACATGAGCACGCCGTCGGAAATCGCCGCCAAGCGTGGCAAGTCCGTTGAAGAAATTCTGGGTTAAGGTGATCCGAATGGCAAACACAATCAAAGTGAAACTGGTCAAGGGTTTGATCGGCACTCGCCAGGACCATCGCGCCACCGTTCGTGGCCTGGGGCTGCGTCGTGTGAATTCGGTTTCGGAACTGCAAGACACGCCGGCTGTACGCGGCATGATCAACAAGGTTTCGTATCTCGTGAAAGTGGTGTCGTAAGCCACGCGCTTGCGAACGGAGCAAATCATGGAATTGAATAGCATTCAACCGGCAGCGGGTGCCAAGCACGCCAAGCGTCGCGTCGGACGTGGCATTGGTTCGGGCCTGGGTAAGACGGCCGGCCGAGGCCATAAGGGTCAAAAGTCGCGTTCTGGCGGCTTCCACAAGGTCGGTTTCGAAGGCGGCCAGATGCCGCTGCAGCGTCGTCTGCCGAAGCGCGGCTTCAAGTCGATGGCGACGCCGTTCAAGGCAGAAGTTCGCTTGGGCGACCTTGAAGCTCTGCCGGTGGCAGAGATCGATATGCTGGCGCTGAAGCAGGCTGGTCTGGTACCGGAACTGGCACGCGTGGTCCGCATTATCAAGGCAGGCGAGATCAGCAAGAAGGTCTCGGTCAAGGGCGTCATCGCGACCAAGGGTGCGAAGGCTGCGATCGAAGCTGCTGGTGGTACGGTTGCGTAAGCGACCGGTTTGTTCGGAGCAATAATTGGCGACGACTCCGCAACTCGCTAAGAGTGCAGCAAGTGGCTTCCCATGGGGGCGCCTGTGGTTCCTGCTTGCTGCCCTGGTTGTTTATCGTATAGGCGCGCACATTCCCGTCCCGGGAATTGACCCTGGCCAGCTCTCGGAACTGTTTAAGCAGAATCAGGGCGGTATCCTGGGGATGTTCAACATGTTCTCGGGCGGTGCGTTGTCGCGCTTTACGATTTTCGCGCTCGGGATCATGCCGTACATCTCGGCATCGATCATCATGCAGTTAATGTCGGTCGTGTCGCCGCAACTGGAAGCGCTGAAGAAGGAAGGCGAAGCCGGCCGTCGCAAGATTACGCAGTACACGCGCTACGGCACCCTGTTGCTGGCAACCTTCCAGGCGCTTGGTATTGCAGTGGCGCTGGAGTCGCAAGCCGGATTGGTAATCGATCCGGGCCTGGCGTTCCGGTTCACGACGGTGGTAACGCTGGTCACCGGTACGATGTTCCTGATGTGGCTGGGTGAGCAGATCACCGAGCGCGGTCTGGGCAACGGTATTTCGATCATCATCTTCGCCGGTATCGCTGCAGGTTTGCCGAGCGCGATTGGCGGCATGTTCGAACTGGTTCGTACCGGCTCGATGAGTGCGATCGCGGCGATCCTGATCTGCGTGATTGTGGCGGCGGTGACGTTCCTGGTCGTGTTTATTGAGCGTGGCCAGCGCAAGATCCTGGTGAACTACGCCAAGCGTCAGGTGGGTAACAAGATTTACGGCGGGCAAAGCAGCCACCTGCCGCTGAAGCTGAATATGGCCGGGGTGATTCCGCCGATCTTCGCATCGTCGATCATCCTGTTCCCGGCGACGATTACCAGCTGGTTCACCTCGGGGAATACAGACAACGCAGTTGTACGTTTCCTGAAGGACTTGGCGGCATCGCTCGCGCCGGGTGAGCCGATTCACGCGTTGTTGTATGCGATTGCGATTGTGTTCTTCTGCTTTTTCTATACCGCACTGGTATTTAATAGCAAGGAAACAGCCGACAATCTGAAGAAGAGCGGTGCATTTGTGCCGGGTATTCGTCCGGGTGACCAGACTGCGCGTTACATCGACAAGATCCTGATGCGCTTGACGCTGGTTGGTGCCGTGTACATCACCCTGGTGTGTTTGCTGCCTGAGTTCCTGATCGCGCGTTGGAAGGTTCCGTTCTATTTTGGTGGTACGTCGCTGCTGATTATTGTGGTGGTGACAATGGATTTCATGGCGCAGGTCCAGAATTACGTGATGTCGCAGCAATACGAATCGCTGCTTCGTAAGGCGAATTTCAAGGGCGGCATCCCGACACGATAATCGGAAGCCCAGAAGAACGAGCAGAGCGAATGGCAAAAGACGACGTAATTCAGATGCAGGGTGAGATTCTTGAGAATCTTCCGAATGCGACTTTTCGAGTCAAGTTGGAAAACGGGCACGTTGTTCTCGGACATATTTCCGGCAAGATGCGTATGAACTATATTCGCATCCTCCCCGGCGATAAGGTAACGGTGGAATTGACGCCCTATGATTTGAGCCGGGCACGCATTGTGTTCCGTACGAAGTAAGTAACAAGTAACCAAAAGCTAGAAAGAGGGCGAAAATGAAAGTGCTCGCATCAGTTAAGCGGATCTGCCGCAACTGTAAGATCATCAAGCGCAAAGGCGTCGTTCGTGTTATTTGCACCGAACCGCGCCACAAGCAGCGCCAGGGTTAATTAACGTTATTGATCGAGGAATAACGAATGGCACGTATTGCAGGGGTGAATATCCCCAATCACCAACACACCGTTATCGGCTTGACAGCGATTTATGGTATTGGCCGTCCGCGCGCGGAACAAATCTGCGAAACGACGGGTGTCCCGACCACTAAGAAGGTCAAGGACTTGGATGATAACGAGCTGGAAAAGCTGCGCGACGAGGTCGGCAAATTCGTCGTCGAGGGTGACCTGCGTCGTGAAGTCTCGATGAGCATCAAGCGTCTGATGGACCTGGGTTGCTATCGTGGCCTGCGCCATCGCAAGGGCCTGCCGGTTCGTGGCCAGCGTACCCGTACCAATGCCCGTACCCGCAAGGGGCCGCGCAAGGCAGCGCAGTCGCTGAAGAAATAATCCAGCGCAGTTTGACTCGTAGTCGGATTCAAGGAAATCAACATGGCAAAAGCCCCGAACAACGCCGCAGCAGCACGCGTGCGCAAGAAAGTTAAAAAGAATGTTGCCGAAGGTATCGCGCATATCCACGCGTCCTTCAACAACACTATCATCACCATTACCGACCGTCAGGGTAATGCCCTGTCCTGGGCAACTTCCGGTGGTGCAGGCTTCAAGGGTTCGCGCAAATCGACCCCGTTCGCAGCGCAGGTTGCGGCCGAAGCGGCAGGCAAGGTTGCCATCGAGTGCGGTGTGAAGAATCTGGAAGTTCGCATCAAGGGCCCGGGCCCGGGGCGCGAGTCCGCGGTTCGCGCGCTCAACAGCCTCGGCATCAAGATCACCCAGATCCAGGACGTAACGCCGGTTCCGCACAACGGTTGCCGTCCGCCCAAGCGCCGTCGCATCTAAGCGTTTTTGCTGTAGTACTTGCAGTAAAGCTGCCCGCCAGATACCATGGCGGGCTTTGCACTTAAGACCACCGTCTGATAGCAGGCAGATCAGACTAGCGCCTGGCAGATCCTGTGCGATCTGGTCGGGGCGTCATTGAATTAAAGGAAATCAACGTGGCACGTTATATCGGACCGAAAGCAAAACTCTCCCGCCGTGAAGGCACCGACCTGTTCCTGAAGAGCACCCGCCGCTCGCTGGACTCCAAGTGCAAGCTGGACTCCAAGCCGGGCCAGCATGGCCGCACTTCGGGCGCACGTACCTCCGACTACGGCAACCAGCTGCGCGAAAAGCAGAAGGTCAAGCGCATGTACGGCATTCTTGAGCGCCAGTTCCGCCGCTACTTCGCGGAAGCGGATCGCCGCAAGGGCAACACCGGCGAGAACCTGCTGAAGCTGCTCGAATCCCGCCTCGATAACGTCGTCTACCGCATGGGCTTTGGCTCGACCCGCGCCGAAGCGCGCCAGCTGGTCAGCCATAAGGCAATCACGGTGAACGGTAACGTCGTCAACATCGCTTCCTACCTGGTGAATGCCGGCGATGTGGTCGCCATTCGCGAAAAAGCCAAGAAGCAGGCCCGTATCGTCGAAGCGCTCTCGCTGGCCGAGCAGGGCGGCATGCCCTCCTGGGTTGCGGTCGATGCGAAGAAGATGGAAGGCACCTTCAAGTCCGCTCCGGACCGCAGCGAAGTCGCCAATGACGTCAACGAATCGCTGATCGTCGAATTGTATTCGCGCTAATTGAGCAATCCCCCGCCCGCCCCGTCACCGACGGGGCGGGTTTCTTTGTAATGCCATCAGCCTTATCGGTGTAACGAGCCGAGGGTATTGAAGAGGACATTTCATGCAAAACAGCCTGTTGAAACCCCGTATTATCGAAGTCGAGGCACTGGGTGCCGGTCACGCGAAGGTCGTGATGGAACCGTTTGAGCGCGGCTATGGCCACACGCTTGGCAACGCATTGCGCCGCGTGCTGCTGTCTTCGATGGTCGGCTATGCGCCGACGGAAGTCACGATCGCGGGCGTCGTGCACGAGTATTCGTCGCTCGACGGTGTGCAGGAAGACGTGGTGGACATGCTGCTGAACCTGAAGGGCGTCGTGTTCAAGCTGCACAACCGCGACGAAGTTACGCTGACGCTGAAGAAGGAAGGCGAAGGCGCCGTGCTGGCATCGGATATCGATCTGCCGCACGACGTCGAGCTGATCAATCCGGATCACGTGATCGCGCAACTGACCGCGGGCGGCAAGCTGGATATGCAGATCAAGGTGGAAAAGGGCCGTGGCTATGTGCCGGGCAATGTCCGCCGCCTGTCTGAAGACGCCAACAAGACCATCGGTCGTATCATTCTCGACGCGTCGTTCTCTCCGGTGCGCCGTGTATCCTACGCTGTCGAATCCGCACGCGTGGAGCAGCGTACCGACCTGGACAAGCTGGTGATGAACATCGAAACCAATGGCGTAATCTCGCCGGAAGAAGCGATCCGCCAGTCCGCACGCGTTCTGGTCGACCAGCTCAACGTGTTCGCCGCGCTGGAGGGCACCGAAGCCGCCGCTGAAGCACCGTCGCGTGCGCCGGCAGTCGACCCGATCCTGCTGCGCCCGGTCGACGACCTCGAACTCACCGTTCGTTCCGCAAACTGCCTGAAGGCCGAGAACATCTACTACATCGGCGACCTGATCCAGCGCAGCGAGAACGAACTGCTCAAGACTCCGAACCTTGGCCGCAAGTCCCTGAACGAAATCAAGGAAGTGCTGGCATCTCGCGGTCTGACTCTGGGCATGAAGCTCGAAAACTGGCCGCCGGCAGGCCTGGAGAAGTAATCCTGACGGGAGCGGTGTCATAGCCGCTCCCGCTTGATGTAGCTGTACCGTCGTAACAAGAATTACCGGCCCGCGACAGCTTTGCTGATCGATAGAAGAGCTGGATTGAAACTCAACCTAGAAAGGAAATAACATGCGTCACCGTCACGGTCTCCGCAAACTGAATCGTACCTCCTCGCACCGCCTCGCGATGCTGCGCAACATGACCGTCTCCCTTCTGCGTCATGAAGCGATCAAGACCACGCTGCCGAAGGCGAAGGAACTGCGTCGCGTCGTCGAGCCGATCCTCACCCTGGGCAAGACCGACAACCTCTCGAACAAGCGCCTGGCGTTCAACCGCCTGCGCGACCGTGAAATTGTCGGCAAGCTGTTCTCGGAGCTCGGCCCGCGTTACGCTGCCCGCAACGGCGGCTACATCCGCATCCTGAAGATGGGTTTCCGTCAGGGCGACAACGCGCCGATGGCCTTCGTCGAGCTGGTCGACCGTCCGGAAATCAGCGATGCGGCAGAAGTGCCGACCGCTGAGTAATCGGTCAGATCCAGAGGGAAAAGCCAGGCATCGCCTGGCTTTTTTGTTTTGTGCGTACGGTGCGGTCCGGCGGCCGCGAGGTCCAACTGCGCGACATGGGATCGTTTCGAACCCTTGAGATTCGTCATTGGCGGCTCGGGTGGTGAAATCCGGTTTATGGCAAGATGTACGCTTTAGTTCAGCTAACGTTTCCGCATGAGTGAATCCGGCATTCTGTCAGTGGTGAATCTTCGCAAGTCGTATGGCAGCGGCGCGTCGAAGAACATGGTTGTCGATGGATTGTCGTTCAGCCTGCGCCGCGGGGAATGCTACGGTTTGCTGGGGCCAAACGGCGCCGGCAAGACAACCACCTTGCGGCTGTGCCTGGGACTGACGGCGCCAGACAGCGGCCAAGTCACGCTGGTCGGCCGGCGCATTCCCGAGGAAGCGCGCCCGGCGCGTTTGCGGGTCGGGGTGGTTCCACAGGCAGACAATCTCGATCCGGATTTCACGGTAGAGGAAAACCTGCTGGTGTTCGGCCGCTACTTTGGCATCGGCGACGACGAGATCAAGGCGCGTATCCCGAAGCTGCTTGAATTTGCCAACCTGGCAGCAAAAAAGGACGCGCGTATCATCGAACTGTCGGGCGGCATGAAGCGGCGGCTGACGTTGGCGCGGGCGCTCATCAACGACCCGGACCTGATCTTCATGGACGAGCCGACAACCGGGCTCGATCCGCAGGCGCGGCATATGATCTGGGACCGCCTGAAGTCGCTGCTCGGGGAGGGCAAGACCATTGTGCTGACCACGCACTTCATGGACGAGGCGGAACGTCTGTGCGACCGGCTTGGCGTGATCGACCATGGCCAGATGATTGCCGAGGGTTCGCCCCGGGCGCTCATCGGGCAACATATCGAGGCGGAAGTGGTCGAAGTGTACGGCGACAATGCACAGGTCTGGGGCGAGGCCGAAGGCCGGGCGATGGCCGCGCGGATGGAAGTGAGCGGCGAAACGGTCTTCTGTTACACGAACGATGCGCAGCCGCTGCTGGCCAGCCTCCACGCCACTGCTGGAGTGCGCTACCTGCACCGGCCGGCGAACCTGGAGGATTTATTCCTGAAGCTGACCGGACGGGAAATGAGGGATTGAGATGAGTGCGACAGCGTACGCCTTGCCAGGGTTTTCCTTCCGTTTCCTGCCGATCTGGCGGCGCAATTTCCTGGTCTGGAGAAAACTTGCGGCCGCGAGCATTCTTGGCAATATCGCCGATCCGCTGATCACGCTGGTAGCCTTCGGCTACGGACTCGGCAGCCTGCTGCAGACTATCAACGGCATCCCGTATATCCACTTTCTCGCATCCGGCTCGATTTGCATGTCTGTCATGATGGCCGCCTCGTTCGAGGCGCTGTACTCAGCGTTTTCTCGCATGCACGTGCAGAAGACGTGGGATGCGCTGCTAAACGCGCCGCTCGCGCTCGATGACGTGGTGCTGGCCGAAATGCTGTGGGCGGCAACCAAGTCCCTGTTTTCAGGAATTGCAATCCTCGGCGTCATCCTGCTGCTCGGAATCGGGCACCATTGGACCGTGCTTGCGGTGCTGCCATTGCTGTTTCTGATCGGCATGACTTTTGCATCGATAGGATTGATCATCAATGCGCTCGCGCGAGGGTATGATTTCTTTACGTATTACTTCACGCTGGTGCTGACGCCGATGGTATTTCTTTCCGGCGTCTATTACCCGACGACTCAACTGCCGGCATGGCTGCAGTTGTTTGCCAAGGTGCTGCCTCTGGGGGCGGCGGTCAATCTGATCCGGCCGCTGATCCTTGGTGAGTGGCCGCAGACACCGCTGGCCGACATCGCTGTTCTGGTGGCCTACTGCGTCGCCGGCTTTTATGGTGCGACGGTGCTGACACGCCGCCGTCTTCTCAAGTAGAGTCTGTTTCAAGGACAAGGCCTTGATGATGCAGGAAGTCTTGCTGGTATTGACGAACGTGCCTGACGAGGCGGTTGCCCGCGCCATTTCGCGGCTCGTGGTGGAACAACGCCTCGCCGCCTGCGTTAACATACTGCCGCCCGTGCGCTCCGTGTACCGATGGCAGGGAGCGGTGGAGGAGGCTTCTGAACTGCCCCTGCTGATCAAGACCACGAGGGACAGGTATGCCGACCTGGAAGCGGCGATCAAGGTGGCCCACCCATACGACGTCCCCGAAATCGTCGCAATGCCGGTATCGGCGGGACTGCCAGCTTACCTGAACTGGGTCGCCGCGGAATCAAAAAAGGATGTCGATGTATAAGCTGTTCCGTTTTCATGCCGTACTGTCCGCTACCGGCCGGTTTGTGGCTGCTCTTGCGCTTGCGACATTGAGCCTGCTCGCGCCGCTTTCTCATGCCGGGAACGATTTTCTCGAACCCGAGAAGGCATTCCGGTTCGCTGCCCGGATGATCGATCCTGCAACGATCGAGGTGACCTACAAGATAGCTGACGGTTACTACATGTATCGGGAAAGTTTCGCGTTCAAGGCAGAAGGCGCAACCCTCGGTCAACCTGTCATACCGCCCGGCAAGGTTAAGTTTGACGAGACGTTCCAGAAGGATGTGGAATCGCATCGGGGAATGGTGGCAATCACGATTCCGGTCGAGGCAGGCGGTATGTTCACGCTCAGGGTAACCGGGCAGGGATGCGCGGACCAGGGCTTGTGCTATCCGCCAATGGAGTCGGTGGTCTCGCTGTCCCCGACCGGCGGCGGGCTGGCGGGGGCGATCACGTCTGCCAAGGGTGCGGCAGGTGAAGGCGGCACGTTGCTAAGCAGCGCCAGCCCGCCGGACTCGGAAATGGGGCGGATCGAGTCCTCCCTCAAGAGCGGAAGGCTGATCGCCATCCTGCCATTGTTCCTGCTGCTCGGACTCGGTCTTTCCTTTACGCCCTGCGTGCTGCCCATGGTGCCGATCCTTTCCTCGATCATCGTCGGGGAAGGCGCGCAGGTCAGCCGCAAGCGCGGCCTGTCGTTGTCAGCGGCATACTCCCTTGGCATGGCGCTGGTTTATACCGCCCTCGGGGTCGCAGCAGGCCTGATCGGGGAAGGGCTGGCGGCGACGCTTCAGAATCCGTGGGTGCTCGGCGCGTTTGCGGCACTGATGGCCGTTCTCTCGCTGTCGATGTTCGGCGTGTACCAGTTGCAGATGCCCGCCGCGATCCAGAGCCGGCTCGCGGGGGCATCCGAGCGCCAGACCGCAGGCAAGTTCGTCGGCGTCTTCGTCATGGGTGCGATTTCGGCGCTGATCGTCGGGCCCTGCGTTGCCGCGCCGCTTGCCGGCGCGCTGCTTTACATCAGCCAGACCCGTGATGTGATCATTGGCGGCAGTGCCTTGTTTGCAATGGCGGTCGGCATGAGCGTTCCGCTTCTGCTGGTCGGCGTTTCTGCCGGTACGCTGCTGCCGCGCGCCGGTGCGTGGATGGAATCCGTCAAGTACTTCTTCGGCATCCTGATGCTCGGGCTGGCGCTGTGGATCGTGACGCCGGTAATTCCGGGCTGGGTGCCGATGGCAGGCTGGGCGATACTCGGGATCGGTTATGGCGGCTTCCTGCTGTGGAAGGGCAGCCGGGGCTGGGCTGGCAAGATTTTCGGTCTGGTCTTCGCCGCCTTCGGCCTGGTACAGCTGGCCGGTGCGGCCACAGGCGGCAACGACGCGCTTGCGCCGCTGGCGCATCTGACAGGAGGCGCTCACAAGACCGAGTTCAAGCGTGTCAAGTCGGTGGCGGAGCTCGATGCGGTGATCGCGCAATCGGCCGGCAAGACGGTGATGCTGGATTTTTATGCGGATTGGTGCGTGTCCTGTATCGAGATGGAAAAACTGACATTTTCCGATCCGCGCGTGAAGGCGCATTTCGCCAACATGGTCTTGCTGCAGGCTGACGTGACAGCCAATTCCGACGACGACAAGGCGCTGCTCAAGCGCTTCAAGCTGTTCGGCCCGCCGGGCATCATCTTTTTCGACAAGCAAGGGCGGGAGATTCCCGGCGGCCGCGTGATTGGCTACCAGAACGCCGACAAGTTCCTGAACTCGCTGTCGCTGGTGGCGGGTTTCTGAGTCGCTGCAATATATCCTTACCGCTCGTTGTCGCGCGGATGATCCTCCAGATAGCGCTTGCGCCGGAAGAAGACCAATAGTGCGATTACGATGAAGGCCATGATGCCCATCGTGATCCAAAACCCCGACTTGTCCTGCAGCAGCGGCATCTCGGCGAAGTTCATGCCGAATACGCCGGTCACCAGGGTCAGCGGCATGAACAGTGCGGTGATCACGGTCAGCGTGCGCATGATTTCGCTCGTCCGGTGCGCCATGGCCGAAAAATGGATCTGCACCGCCGATTCGATGGTCGATTCCAGCCGCTGCGCGTGATTCAGCACGCGCGTGATGTGCTCCATCACATCATTCACGCGCACCAGCATCAGGTCCTTGGTGCGGCCATTGCGCGACTCGTCGATGGTGTCAACCAGGTAGTCACGCAACTCCTGCATCGCATCGCGCTGCCCCTCGCACAGATGGTCAAGCTTGCGCAATTCAATGCGCGCGTCCAGCAGCGCTGTCCAGTCGTTGAAAGGATGGCGCGGACTGAGCAGCGCGCGCTGCCAGCGATCGATCTGTGCGGTCAGCGGCTGACGCAGTGCGAGGTATTGGTCGACCATTGCGTTGAGAAGCCGCAGCATCAGCTCTTCCGGTGACGCCGGCGGCCGGAATGCATGTGCGCCGCCGTCGCGCCTGTTCTTGAATTCGAGCAGGCGGGCGCGGGTGGCGTCGATGGTACGGCTATTCGCCGCATGGACCGTCACCAGCGCCCGGTCCATCAGCAGGAAGGAAACCGGCTTGGTTGCCAGCTTGGTCAGCGCCGGAGGGATCTTGCGCGGTTGATACGGCGCGTCCGGCGTTCCGTTGGCGTCAAGTGCGAGCTTGCGGAACACCACCAGCGCGTAGTCCTGGGTGGAGTCGAAATACGAGGGATGGCTGAGGTTGGTCGCGTCTGTCAGGTGCGGGTCGTAGATCTGGACTCCGGTCGCTTTCGCCACCGCATCGCGCCAGGCAGTGTGGTCGGCGGCCACTTCATCATGTGTGGCATCCAGCCACAGAAAGCCGCTTGACGGCATGCCGGCCTCGACCGGATTCCAGGGCGAGACACAGTTGCTACTGACGTGAAAAATATCCATGTCCGGTCGGCGACGGTTTGAAGATGACCCAGAGCGCTGCCAGCGATGCGCAGGCTGCCAGCGCGAACCCTGCCTGCATCGTCTGCGTCAATGCGAGCGGGCCGAACCAGCCGCTCGTCCACAGCACACCGGCCGCCGATGCAAGCAGGCGAAGCGATTCTGCCACAACATAGCTCAAACGTCTCTCAAGCAATCCGCCGATGATCCACAAGCTGGCCGTGATCCATGCCGCGTATGCCGCCAGATCACCGGCGCCGAAGCGGCCGTAGCCGGACAGGAAATGTGTCGTCGCCAGCAGGACGAGTGCGAACTGCACGAGGCAATAGGACTGTTCGCTGCGGGTCAGCGCCGGATCGTAAAGCGGGCGGTGAATGTCGAAGGGAGTGGACGGATAGCGCGCGGCGACGTCTGCGGGCCGCCAGCCGGGACGGGATATCCACACTTTCAGTTTGTCCCGCCAGCGACGCGCATGCCATGCATCCATCCATATCGCCTTGTATACCTCGAGGTTCGCCCACAGCGGATTCCAGCTCCGCAGCGGGCTGCGGGTGCCATAAACCACCGGGGTATCGTCGCGTTCTTCAATGAAGGTGCCGAACATCCGGTCCCACAGGACGAGGATGCCGCCGTAATTCTTGTCGAGGTAGATGTCATTGACCGCATGATGCACGCGATGGTTGGACGGCGACACGAAGACGCGGTCGAACCAGCCCAGCTTGCCGACCTGTTCCGTGTGCACCCAGAACTGGTACAACAGGTCGATCAGGCCGACGGCGGCGAAGATTTCCACCGGATAACCGAGCAGCGCCATCGGCGTGTAGAACAGCCATCCCAACAGTACGCCGCTGCTGGTCTGGCGCAGCGCGGTGGACAGGTTGTAGGCTTCGCTCTGGTGATGCACCACGTGGGCGGCCCATAGCACATTGACCTCATGGCCTGCGCGATGCAGCCAGTAGTAGCAGAAGTCGTACAGGAGCAGACCGGTAATCCACACCCACAGGCTGTCGGCGGGTAGCCTGAACAGCGCGACGTGCTCGACCAGCCAGGCATAAATGCCGATGCGAAGCAGCCGTGTGAAAACGCCTGTTACCTGGCTGAGCACGCCCAGGCTCAGGCTGTTGATCGCGTCGTTGATACGGTAGTTGTGCTGCCTGCGCCAGGCGCCCACCGCCAGTTCAAGGAAGATCAATAGGAAGAACACTGGCGTGGCCAGCGTGATGACTTTCTCTTGCATCGCTGTCTCCGTTGTTGTTCTTGCTTCAACAATGTTAGCGCGGAGAGCGGCGCGGGAA
>Ga0196971_1000701_pt1 | contig 21108 bp, 19 predicted proteins | sample S1v_1013CmetaG_FD_148660 | JGI IMG/M metagenome (GOLD analysis project Ga0196971, IMG submission 148660) | Soil microbial communities from Anza Borrego desert, Southern California, United States - S1+v_10-13C | ecosystem: Environmental > Terrestrial > Soil > Desert | place: USA: California...
TGCCGGTTGATCATGGCGGTGGTCACATACCCGTCGGCATCGGCCGCCAGGTCGTGGAAGAGGCACTGTTCGCCCACGCCATCTTCGGGGGCCCGGAAGCGCTGCCACTCGGCCAGGCCGGGCTCGCTTGCCGCATCTCGGGCCACTACGGCGCGACTCGGCAGGCGAATCTCCGTGGACTCATCCAGCAAGGGGTAGCCGAGGTTCACGTGATAGAGCAGGGCGAAGGGCGTGCGACTCCAGCCCCGGTTGACCACCCGGTCCTTGACGCTGATGGTGTTGGAGCCGATCGCCGTGCGGATCTCCCGGTTCAGCTCCACATGCTGGCCCACCACAGGCACAGCCTCGGTGACCCGGCCGCGGGCAAACAACTCGTAGCGGCCTTCGATCAGCTCGCAGTCGGCGGCCACTGCGCTGGCGGGGATGTTCGACATCCGCCCGTGCAGGCCCAGGGCCTCACCCTGGTCCACGTTGGGGGCACCGGCGTAAGTGAGGCCGCACGTGGTGACCAGTCCGCCGCCGAAGCCGCGCAGCCAGCCGATGCCGTCCGCCTCGTACCGGGAAGGGTGCGCATCGCCCGCGGCCGACCGCCAGGCCAGCGACTTGCCGCACCACTCCGCCTGGCCGATATCCATCCCTCGATCCAGCAGCACGGTGAAGCTGAGGCCCGTACCCGTCCGGAAGATGGCGGCTTCAACACCCTTGCTGGGCCCGTCGTTCAGAATGACCCGCTGAACGCCGCCCAGCTGCTCCAGCGAGCCGACCTTTCGTAGGTTGATCACTTACACTGCCCCCTTCAGCCGCCCGTACAGCTGCAAGTATTGCCCGTAACGTTCGGCGTACCGGGCCGTCTCGCCTGCCCGGGGCGTGAACTCGGCCCGGGTCCGCACGGTGGCGGCCACGCCCTCTTCGACGCTCCCGTAGACGCCCGCCGCCGTCCCCGCCAGAATGGCGGCTCCGAGGCAGCCCGCTTCGGGCACATCCGCCGCGGCGATGGGAATGCCGAGAATGTCGGCCTTCAGCTGAAGCGCCCGGTCGCTGCGGGAGCCGCCGCCCAGGGCCCGCACCTCGGTCACTGGCACGCCCGCCCGGGTCAGCACGTCCAGGTTCTGCTTCATCTCGTAGGCCAGCGAGTCGTAAATGCCTTTGATGATGTCTGCGCGGGTGGTCCCCAGGGTCAGGCCCACAAAGGCGCCGGTGGCCAGGGGATCCAGGGCCGGCGTGCCGGTGCCGCTGAAGTGGGGCAGCACAAGGACGGGCGACGGGCCGTCGGAGGCGCTCTCGATCATGACCTCATAGACATTACGCGCCTGACGTTCAGCCTCCAGCCGTTCGGCCAGGCCCAGCTGGTCCTTGTACCACTTGACCAGCGCCCCCGACGAGAAGGCGACAATGCCAAGCGCCACATACCGGCCGGGTGCCGAGTGCGGGTAGCAGGCCAGGTTGGCCCGCTGAAGCTCAGGCGAGAGCACGGCGCTGCCCAGGCACGGCGTCACCACTTCGGCCGTGCCGATGGTGTTGACGGCCTGACCGGGCTTGATGGCCCCGCCACCCAGGGCGCAGACGGCCTGGTCGTGGCCGCCGGCCACCGCCAGGACCCCGTCCAAACCCAACTCCGGGGCCGACACAACGCCGACCACGGTGCCAGCCGGCACGGCCCGGGCGAGCCGCGACCGCTCTATACCCGCCAGCCCCAACAACTCGTCGGACCAGTCGCCGGCGTGCAGGTCAAAGGCCATCGTCCGGGCCGCCAGCGACGTGCCCATCGCCGGCGACAACCCCAGTCGGTACCAGACCAGATCCTCGTAGCAGAGGAACCAACGGGCCGCCGCAAACACCTCAGGCTGATGCTCCCGCCACCACATGATCTTGTGGATCGTCCCCATGGGGTGCAGGGCGTGCCCCGTCACCTGGTAGAACCGGGCGGCCCCGTAGTGCTCCGCCCACCAGGCCGCCTGCTCCACCGTCCGGTTGTCGAACGTGACGATGGAGCGGGCCAAAGCCCGGCCATCCGCCGCCACGGGCGTAACCGCTTCGCCGTGGCACGAGATGGACATCGCCTGGACCCGTGAGCCCGCAGCCGCCACCGCAGCTGCGATCACCCGCTGGGTCGCCGCCCAACACTGGTCGGAGTCCAGTTCGATCCACCCGGCGTGAGGGAGGTACAGCGGGTACTCTTCGTAGGCATAGCCCAACACCCGGCCTGCCGCATCGAACACGGCAGCCTTCACGCCGGACGTGCCCAGATCAAGGCCGAGGAGAGCCATTACCAGCTCATCCCCTCTCCGATGCGCTCGGCGTTGACCCTCTCCTGGTAGCCGCTCTGGTAGAAGGCCTTCAGCGGGTCAGGGTTCAGCCCCATCTCTTCGCGCACAGCGGCCAGCACGGGCCGTACATCGGTCTCGTATGCGTCGCGCAGGACCCCTTCGGCGCCCAGCACATCGTTGGCAGCCTGACGGTCGGCCAGGGCAGCCCGGTCCACCAGCAGCGCCTTGGCGTACGCCGTCTGGATGTTCATGACCGTGCGGATCATGGCCGGAATCTTCGGCTCGATGCAGAACGACTGGTCGATCATATAGGCCACATCGGGCACCTGCGCATCCACCAGCTCGTTGTAGATCAGGAACAGCTGGTACGGGTCGATGGAGCCGGCCATCAGATCATCGTCCGCGTACTTGCGGTCGTTGAAGTGGAAGCCTCCCAGCCGGCCTTCGTAGATCAGGTTGGCCACCACGTGCGGAATGTTCGTCCCCGTGGGATGGTGCCCCGTATCGACCAGCACCTGCGCCTGCGGCCCCAGCTTCTGAGCGATCCGCAGCGACGTGCCCCAGTCGGGCAGGTCGGTATGGTACCAGGCGGGCTCGAAGAACTTGTACTCTATCAGCATGCGCATGTTCTCGGGCATGGCCGCGTAGACCTCGGCAAATGCCTCTTCCAGCCAGGCGCGGCGCTGCCGGAAGTGGCCCTGACCGGGGTAGTTGGTGCCGTCGGCGAGCCACATGGAAAGCACTGTGGAGCCCACGGTCTTGCCGATCTCCACACACTCCAACATGTGGTTGATGGCCTGACGGCGCACAGCCGGGTCGGCGTTGCAGACCGATCCGAACTTGTACTCCTCATCCTGGAACAGGTTCGGGTTGATGGCGCCGATGGAGACGCCCAGCTCGGCCGCATGGGCCTGCAGGTCGGCAAAGTCGGCCACCTTGTCCCAGGGAATGTGCAGGGCGACCTTGGGGCAGACGCCGGTCAGCTTGTGCACCATGGCGGCGTCAGCCATCTTCTCGTATGGATCGCGGGGAATGCCCTTCTGCTTGAAGACGCGGAACCGGGTGCCGGAGTTGCCGTAACCCCAAGACGGTGTCTCAATGACCTGGGCCTTGAGCGCAGCCTTGACCTGCTTGAGATCGACCCCCATGGCTTGCATAACCCCCTACAGCGACTTGGGCTGGCCGTAGCCCGCCCGGAACTCGGCGAACATGCGCTTCTGCTCGGCGATCGGCATGTGAATGGGCTGACCGATGGACTTGGCCAGAACGTAGATCTGGGCGGCCTCTTCCACGGCGATGGCGATGGCGTAGGCCATCCCCAGGTCTGGTCCGGTCACCATGACGCCATGGTTCTGGAGCAGCACGCCGATTCCTTCGTCGCCCAGGGTGGCCAGGGCCGTCTCGGCGAACTCCTCGGTGGTCGCCTTGGCGTACGGGGCGCACTTGATGTCGCCGCCGGCCAGGGCCGCCAGCTCCGTGCAGGCGATGGGCAGATCCATGCCGTTGATGGCGAAGGCAGAGGCGTAGGGCGAGTGGGTATGGACGACGGCGTTTACGTCAGGCCGCCGGTTGTAGGTCATGCGGTGCATGGGCGTCTCCGTGGAGGGGCGCCGCTTGCCTTCGATGTTGTTGGTGCCGTCGAGGCGGCAGACGGTGATATCTTCGGGCGTCAGAGTGGCGTAGTCCATGCCGCTGGGGGTAATGCAGAACAGGTCGGTGCCCGGAATGCGGGCGGAGACGTTGCCGGAGGTCAAGCGGACAAGGCCGTCGCGGGACATCTTCCTGGCGGTCTCGCAGACTGCGGTCCGGATTTCTTCGTACAGCATAATGAGTGGTCCTCCTTCTGTTTATCTTCTCCCGTGTTGATTTTAGTGTGTTTTTCCCGCACAAGTCAACAGAAACAGACACCCTTCGGTCGCGAAGGGTGTCTGTCGCCGCTACGGCAGGGTAGTCAAAGCCCGGAAGTCCAGGTTGGGCAGCGAGTGGGTCTGCGTCCCCACAATGTAGCCCTGATGGTCGATCCAGTAGTAGTTTGAGCTGTTCTCCACCCGATAGGCCCGGCCCGTGACCGGGTCGATCACATCGACGACGCCCAGAATCGCGTTGGAGCGCCGGCGGCTGATCTCGTCGTCCACCCGCTGACGGTACTCGTACGCCGAGTGGATGATGTGGCTGATGTGGTTGTTCATGTCCGTCAGAATGCGGCTCTGCGCCGCCGTGAGGCCCGCCTGCATCTGGGCCCAGAGCGGGTTTACGCGAAGCGTCTCAGCGACCCGGCTAAGAGCAGTCTCCGCCTCGGCGGCCCGGGCTTCTGGCGCCTCCCACAGGTAGCCCCGCCACAAGTGCCAGGAACGGTTCCCCGATCCAGCGTCCAGCACCTCGGTGATGGCCACCATGTTGCCCTGCCACCATTCTCCGCCCGAGGCGAACCGGTAGGCCACCTGTCCCGCATCGAAGCGGTTCATGCCGTATGAGCGGCAGGTTGCGGCCAGGTCCGGCAGCGCCCGCCAGCCCGTGACCTCGAATTGCTGGTGCCGCCGGGGCAGGAAGTGCCGGGAGATGAAGTCTGCCCCAGGTGCGTACGGCTGCACGGGCCAGGAGTAGCCCATGGGATCCGTGTAGGTGGCACCCATGAACATCATCATGGGGTTGGGCTCCACGAACAGGGGGAAATGGTCGCCCATCCACAGGTGGATCTGCCCGTCGGGCGAGGTCACGCCCACTTCGGCCTGCACCAGTAGGGGCGACGGGCGGACGGAGCCGCCCTGTACCTGCCAGCCCCGGGGCACTTCCAGCGAGAAGGCCTGCTCCTTCGGGTCCTGCCAGCGGTCGAAGGCCGGCTCTGCATCGCCCGCGATGCGCACGCTTTCGAGAATGTGAGCGAAGGTGCCGGTGGACTGGCGGTAGACCTCTTCCGCATCGGCCTTGGTAAAGTAGGCGCAGCCGGCGGTGCCCTGCGGCGAACCCGCCCACGTCAGCAGCCCCGTCGCAATCGGGCCCTGCATCTTCATGGTGCCCGGGTCCGCCGTAGCGGCCGGGCCCCAGGCCACGTCCGGCCAGACCTGTGACGCGAAGCGGCTCAGCACAGCCCCGGCACTGCCGTCATCCAGCGCCTCGGGCACAAAGAACGGCCAGATTACTACTTCCTGTGCGTCGGGTCCTTTCACGGTAACCATGCCCGACGGTTCGGCTTCCGCCTGCCAGCCTGTGGGCACGAACAGCGAGACCCGTGACTTCTCAGCCGCCATAGCTATTACCCCAACCTTGCTCTATCGCTCAATGTGACGGCCGCCTGCCGGGTGCCATGCTGCTCGAAGATGACGACCTCGTTCCCACCCTTGCGGAGCAGGGGGCCCGGCACATACAGCGTGCCCTGCGGACCCCGTTCCCAGTAACGGCCCAGGTTGAAGCCGTTGACCCAGACCACGCCCTTGGTCCACCCATCCATATCGATGAAGGTGTCGGCGGGCTGGTCTACCTGGAGCGTGCCACGGTAGAAGGCGGGACCCCCACTCTCAAGAACCGACGCAAACTGCAGACGCGACAGGTCGTCCATCGGCAGCGTATGGATGGTCCAGTGATAGATGAACTGGAGGCCCAGGCGCACCCCTTCGGTGATGCCTTTATGATCCTTGAGGTAGGGACCATAGTTGACCCGGCCCATGTTCTCGACCAGAATGCTTAGCGTCGCCCCGCCGGCGGGGATGTTGAGCTTCACCGGCTGGTTGTCCCACCGCTCGATGGTGCCCTGGTACTGTCCGTCCAGGAAGACCAGCGCCCGGTCGTGGAGCCTTTGGAGGTTGAGCGGCACATCAACCCGCGGCCCGCTGACTCGGGTTGTATAGAGGATGAAGCCGTAGTTCTGGCCCAGTTTTTCCATGGGCTCAGGCCAGGTGCGCTCCACCGGCTCCGACAACTGTGCCAGTGAATCGAACAGGGGCGCCTGCTCTGCCATCTTCACGGTGCCGAAGGCGGACTTGCGGATTGGCGCCGGGAGTTCAGCGGGCTGGGCGGGCGCGTACCGGGAGATGACGTCGCGCACCGCCTCGTACTTCGGCGTGATATCGCCCGACTCGGACAGCAGGCTGTCGTAGTCGTAGCTGGTGATGGTCGGCGTGTACTGCTCGTACCGGTTGGCTCCGCTGGTGAAGCCGAAGTTGGTCCCACCGTGGAACATGTAGTAGTTCACCGAAGCGCCGGCCTGGAGCATCTCCTCGAAGACCTGGGCCACATCGGCCCCGTCGCGGGTGTGGTGCGGGCCACCCCAGTGATCGAACCAGCCGATCCAGTACTCGGCGCACATGACCGGCTTGTCCTGCTGGTACTCGGCCAGCTTGGCAAAGGCCTGGCCCGCACGGGAGCCGAAGTTCACCGTCTCCAGGACGCCCGGCGTCATGCCGCCCTGGAGCATGTGGTCTTCCGGCCCGTCCGACGTGAAGAGCAGCACGTCTACACCCCGCTTCACCATGCCGTCGCGCAGGTACTCCATGTACGCCGTATCGTTGCCGTAGCTGCCGTACTCATTCTCGACCTGCATGGCGATAATCGGCCCGCCGTTGGTACACAGCAGGGGCTTTAGCTTTGCGAGCAGCACGTCGTAGTAGGCGTCCACACGGTCAAGGAACGGCTTGTGCATGCAGCGCAGCTGCATGTCGGCGTCTGCCAGCAGCCAGGCCGGCAGGCCGCCGAACTCCCACTCGGCGCAGATGTAGGGGCTAGGCCGCACGATGACGTTCAGGCCCATCTCGCCAGCCAGGGTCACGAACCGGACCACATCGGCCATGCCCTCGAAGTTGAACTGGCCGGGCCGGGGCTCATGAAAGTTCCACGGAATGTAGGTCTCCACGGTGTTGAACCCACAGGCCTTCAGCTTGAGCAGCCGGTCCTGCCAGTACTCGGGGACCACGCGGAAGTAGTGAATGGCGCCGGAAAGGACTCGATAGGGCTTGCCGTTGCGTTCGAAGTGGTCGCCGTTTACCGCGAAGGTAGTCACGTTCATTCCTCCAGAGCTAAGTCCGTCCTGTCAGTCCGCTGGGAGTCAGGGTGAACTCCCTTGCCCAGCGCTCTTCTATGCCTTGGCGCCACGACTCGGCAAGCCTGGTCAGTTCAGCCGTGAGTTCGGGGTGAACCTCCGCGAGGTTCCGTGTCTCGCCGGAGTCCATCGTCAGGTCCGCCAGGTGAACCGCATCTTCAGGGGGAAGCCCCTCAGCCAGCTGCCCGTTCAGCACCAGCTTCCACTTGCCCTGGCGCACGGCCGTCTGCCGGTCCATCTCCCAGAAGACCTGCCGGTGGGGTGTGGGAGCACCTGCCGTGACCACCGGCCAGATGTCGGAGCCATCCACTTCGTACTGGGCGGGGTCACCGCCCGCAAGCTTCAGGAACGTCGGGAAGATATCCATGGCTACGCCGACTTCGTCGACCACCTGACCCGCCGGTATCCGGCCCGGATAGGTCATAATGCCTGGCGAGCGAGTGCCGCCCTCAAACAGGCTGAACTTGTGGCCCCGGAAGGCACCGGCACTGCCGCCGTAGTACCAGTCCTGACGCCCGTCCATCCAGTTGCGCCGCTCGCGGGACGGGCCGTTGTCGCTCTGGAAGGAGCAGCACGTCTGGTCGGTAATTCCCTGCCGCTGTAGTTCGTCCAGAATCTCGCCAATGCTGTCGTCCACGGCGCTCAGCATGGCCGCCATGATCTGGCGCTCCCACGGCAGGTCGGGGAAGCGGTCAATGTACTTCATGGGTGCATGCATGGGGTAGTGGGGCGCGTTGTAGGGCAAGTACAGGAAGAAGGGGCGGCCGTCCCGCACGGCCCGGCGGATGTAGTCCACCGCCCGCTCCGTAATCAGCTCGGTGAAGTAGCGGCCGTTGTCGTAGACCTCCTTACCGTTCTCCCACAGGTCATGGGTGGGGCTGGTCTTGCCGTCGGCCATGCCCCAGTAGAAAATGTGCGAGTAGTAGTCGATGCAGCCGGCCATGAAGCCGAACCACTCGTCAAAGCCGTGATCCTGCGGGCGACAGCCCTCAGCCAGGCCCAGGTGCCATTTGCCGAACATGGCCGTTTGATAGCCTAGCGGCTTCAGGGCCTCCGCGAGGGTCGGCACCTGCTTTGGCAAGCCGGAAGCTGTGCGGTGGCCCGCCAGTATGGCCCGCACCCCTGCGTTGCCGGGATACCGCCCCGTCAGCAGGCTGGCCCGCGACGGTGAGCAGACGGGCGAGTTAGCATACCAGTTGGTGAAGCGGAAAGCCGCGCGCCGCCAGGTCGTCCAGATGGGGCGTCTGGAAGTCGATCGCGCCCATGCAGGAGAGGTCGCCGTAGCCCTGGTCGTCCGTCAGGAACACGATGAAGTTTGGCCTGCTCACTGGCGATGTGCACCTCCGAAGGCTCCGTGGTATTTCCATAGGCCCAGGGTTCGCCGAGTTCCCCAGTCAGTTCCTTTCGTACCCGTGAACTCCGCCGGATTCGCAAACTTGCTTCCATCGTAATATCGCGATATAGTGATCCCATGAACATGACGCTTGACCCCCCGAAGCTGAGAGCGAAAGCGGAACTCCTGAAGGCGATGGCCCATCCCATCCGGCTCTGTATTCTGGTCGGCCTGCTTGACCAGGGCGAGTGCAACGTCTCGCGCATGCAGGCCTGCCTTGCCATGCCCCAGTCCACCGTGTCGCAGTCTCTCGGCGTGCTCCGCCGGGCGGGCCTGATCACTTCCCGGCGCCAGGGGACCGAGGTCTTCTACGCCATCAGCAACCCCGCCGTTGCCCATCTGCTGCATGCGCTACTACAGCTCTAAGGAGTGTCGCCGTTGAGGAAGATCGTCATCGTCGGCGGTGTTGCTGGTGGCGCCACTGCCGCTGCCCGCCTGCGTCGCATGGATGAGATGGCGCAGATCGTGATCTTTGAGCGTGGCGAGCACATCTCGTTCGCCAACTGCGGCCTGCCCTACCACGTGGGCGGCGTCATCCGCCACCGCCAGTCGCTCCTGTTGCTCACGCCGGAGACCATGAAGCGTCGGTTCAATGTGGATGTCCGCATCCACCACGAAGTGGCCCGCATCGACCGGGAGGCCCATGCCGTGGAGGTCCGGAACCTCCTGACCGGTGAGACGCTGGCCGAGCCGTACGACCACCTGATTCTCTCCACCGGCGCCGCCCCGGTGCGACCGCCGATTCCCGGGATTGACCTGCCCACGGTGCTGACCCTGCGCAATCTGCCCGACATGGACCGCATTATCGCGGCAGCGGGCGCCCACCCCGGCGGCAAGGCCGTGGTCGTGGGCGGGGGCTTCATCGGGCTGGAGATGGCCGAGAACCTGCGGCACAAGGGCATCGCCGTCACGCTGGTGGAGATGGCCGACCAGGTCATGACCAGTGTCGACCGGGACATGGCTGCGCTGATTCACCAGCACCTGCGCGCCCACGGCGTGGACCTGCGGCTGAAGGATGGCGTGACCCAGTTCGAGCCCGGGGCGGTGCACCTGCGGTCGGGCCAGCGGCTCCCCGCTGACGTCGTCATTCTCGCCATCGGCGTCCGGCCCGAGGCCAGGCTTGCCGCCGAAGCCGGGCTGGAGATCGGCCCCCGGGGCGGCGTGCGCGTAGGGCCCGACCTGCTCACCAGCGACCCGGACATCAGCGCCATTGGCGACATGGCTGAGGTGCCGGCCTTCGGGTCCTCTGAGAACACCTGGGTGCCGCTCGCCGGCCCCGCCAACCGGCAAGGCCGCCTGGTGGCCGACCGCCTGGCCGGTCTGAAGATCCGCTACGACGGCATTCAGGGCACAGGCATCGCCAAGGTCTTCGACCTGACGGTGGCGTCCACGGGCAAGAACGAGGCCGCCCTCCGGCGTGAGGGCGTGCCCTTCCAGAGCGTGGTCACCCACAGCAACTCCCACGCCGGCTATTACCCCGGGGCCACGCCCATTACGCTGAAGCTGCACTTCTCGCCGGAAGGCAAGATCCTCGGCGCCCAGGCCGCGGGGCTTGACGGCGTCGACAAGCGCATCGATGTGCTGGCCACGGCCATGCGCCTGGGCGGCACGGTGGAGGACCTGACCCGCCTGGAACTGGCCTACGCCCCGCCGTACTCATCGGCCAAGGATCCCGTCAACATCATCGGGTATGTTGCCTCCAACGTGCTGAACGGGCACAGCCGCCTGGTCGACTGGCGGTACGTCAGCCAGCGGGATCGCCAGCAGACGGTGCTCCTGGACGTGCGTGAGCACGTGGAGTGGCATGCCGGACACATTCCCGGGGCCGTGCACATCCCTCTCGGCAGCCTGCGTGACCGCCTGGGCGAACTGCCGGCTGACAAGGAGGTCATCGTCTACTGTGCCGTGGGCCAGCGAGCCCACACGGCGACCCGCATTCTGCTCCAGAACGGCTTCAACGCGGCGAACCTGACCGGGGGGTTCCGCCTCTACCAGACCGTCGCCCAGCACATACAGGCATAAACGAAGGGGGGCGCCCGCAAATGGGCTGCCCCCCTTTGGTTACAAATCCGTCGATGGATCGAATCGCTTCGGCGTCGTCAGTTCCACCTTCAGTTCCCGCAGCACCGAGCCTTCCGGCCGGTCTTCCACCACGTAGGTGCAGATCGCGACCTCCACGTCCGCCCCGCTCAGCATTGCGACGCCGTCGGGGTGGAACTCAATGCAGCGGTGCTCCTGGTTGAGCGTATACCGCTTGAAGCCATTCCGGTCCAGAGTCTTGCGCACCCTGGCCACATCGTCACCGAAGACCTTAGCCGCCTTGAGGAAGAAGTCCCGCTCCGACACGTGTACCGTCTTGGGCGCCTCTTGCCGCCAGTGCTGCTGGTAGATCTGCCCCGTGTGCTTGTTCTCCAGCGAGCAGTAGTGCCCGCCAATGGTCATCTGCTCATCGACCATGTACTCCAGCAGTTCAAGGCAGTCCAGTTCGCTGTGCGAGACCGGCAGCCCTCCGGCGTACCAGTAGTCGTAGAGGGTCCGGTAGGGTGGATTCTTCACCTGGTACCCCCGCTCCCGGTACGCCTCGGCGTTGGCAAAGGGGTAGCAGAACTCCAGCAGGTTTACCCCGAAAATCTGCAGCCGGTTCAGTTCCTGCAGCATCTCTTTCATGATCTCAAGTGTGCCGGGCAGTACGGGAGTCTCCACCATCACCTGGGGAACGTACTCCCGCGCCAGCGCAATCCGCTCGTAGGTGTGCCGCCGGCCAGCCTCGTTGTCGATGGCCCTTACGCTGAATCGAATCTCGTCCAACTCGGCCGCTTTCAGCCTGGCCAGCATCGCATCGTCGATATGATCGCCGGATGTGTACAGCCGGGTATGGGCCGCCGGGAACCGTTCCTTCGCCGTCTGGAAGAAAGCCACCGTCTCCTCCACGTGGAGCAGGGGCTCGCCACCGGTCAGGGCCAGGTGCGTGAACTGAACACTTTCGCTCGCCGCTTGCGCCAGCTCGGCCACCACGTCGCGCCGGGCCTCTGTGAAGTGGTCGTAGTCTTCCTGGTTAGGGTTGAAGCAGTAGAAGCACTTGCGGTGGCACTTGAGCGAGACAAAGAACGTCGCGCTCCCCATACTGGTCCGGCAGGCCTCGCAGGCGGGCGATATGCGATTTACATAGAGGCTGTACTCGTTGTTCCGCAAGACAGCACCCTTCTGCTCCAGCACCTTGCGCCTAGCCGTCGCCTCCTGGCGGTGGTCGACCGGGTCAAACGCAAGGCCGGTCTGCTGCACCGCATCGGCAAAGTCCGCATAGATCCCCAGGTATCTTTCCGCGTACGCCCGGAGACGGGGAGTCCGTAGGGTCCTGAGGCTCTCTTTGGTTAGCTCCGTCAGCACGGGAACACCCCCCGACAGGTCTGCTTCCACTATAGGCAATAGCGCCGTCCCCGGATATGGCCCGTTCGAGCCTTGCCGGATGCGGGCGCGCCTGACACCATGGCGCCAGCCCCGGGACTAGTTTTCGCGCTCCCGGGGGCAAGCTGTAGTCCAAGGTGCCACAGTTCGCGTTCTTTCGTACCGACCTCCTGGGGAGGACTCGACTTGCAGAGTATAATTGTGCTAGCAGAATTTTGAACTGGCGGCAGATATGGCGCATCAGATAGACGGTCTAGGCCGACTGCGCCTCGCCTCCCGCTAATCAACGGCGGGACGCAGCCTGAGCTTTCACCATAATAAGGAGATGAACCCGATGCAGCTGGCCCGGTGGACGAAAGAGACCAAGCCATCGTTTATCCGCGAGATCCTGAAGTTCTCGACCCAGCCCGATGTCATCTCGTTCGCAGGCGGACTCCCCGCACCGGAGCTCTTCCCCACGGCGGAGCTGAACCAGGCGCTCACCGACTCGCTCACCACGCACGGGGCCAGCGTTCTGCAGTACAGCATCAGCGAAGGCGATCCCCTGCTGCGGCAGCACCTCTCCACCAGCCTCACTGCCCGCCGGATTCCCGCCGGGGTCGACGACATTATCCTGACCAACGGCTCACAGCACGGCCTCGACCTGATTGCCAAGGCCCTCGTTGAGCCGGGCGACGTGGTGCTGGTGGAAGACCCCACCTACCTGGGCGCCCTCCAGGCCATGCGGCCCTACCGACCCAACTTTGTGGCCGTGGCGTCAGACGGTGAAGGCATGATCCCCGAAGCGCTGGCTGATGCCATTCGCCGGGAGAACCCCAAGCTGGTCTACATTGTGCCTACCTTCTCCAACCCCCGCGGCACCACCATGGGGGTTGAACGCCGGAAGAAGATTGTGGCCGCGTGCCGCGAGGCCGACGTGGCCCTGGTGGAAGACGAGCCCTACGCCGAACTGCGCTACCGTGGCGAGGAACTGCCTGGTCTGCGCCATTTCTGGGACGAGGTCATCTACCTCGGCACCTTCTCGAAGACCCTAGCGCCGGCCCTGCGCCTCGGCTGGGTCGTCGCACCGCCTAGTCTCATGCCCGCCATCAGGCTTGGCCTGCAAGCCACCTGCCTGAACGTGGGTGCGCTGCTGCAGCGGGCTGCCGCCATTATGCTGGGCGGCGGATTTCAGCGCCATCTGGCCAGCCTGCGCACCTTCTACGCCGAGCGGCTGGACTGCATGCTGGGCGAAATGGAGGCCAGCCTGCCCGCAGGCACCACCTGGAGCCGGCCGGACGGCGGCCTGTTCATCTGGGCCGATCTGCCCGAAGACGTCCGTACCATGGAATTGGTGCAGCTGGCCGTCGACCGCAAGGTCGCGTTCGTCCCGGGCGTGCCGTTCTTTGTGGGGAAGGGTGGCGAGTCGTCCATGCGGCTTAACTTCTCCAACTCCACGCCTGAGCAGATCCGGGTTGGCATGGCCCGCCTGAAGGGCGCCATCGAGGCGCAGCGGGCCGGGCGCTAGCGGACCGTTTGGGAGGCAGTTACGTATGCCGGTGAAGATCCGCCCCGTCCGGGTTCCGGAAGACATGCCCCGGCTTGTCGAGATCTATAACAGCATCAGCCCGGAGCCCGTCACGATCGAGCGCTGGCTGGGCTGGGAAGAGAATCCCCCGGAAGGTCGGATTCGCATCTGGGACGTGGCGACGGTGGATGATGACTACATCGTCGGATACGCCGGCGCCGACCGGAACCCTCACATGAGGCCCGGTGTGTTCCACTGCTACTCCCGGGTCCACCCGGACTATCGGAACCGGGGCATTGGCGAAATGCTGCTCCGACACGTGGAGAAGTGGGCCATTGAGAACGGCGCCGCACGGCTCCGGGGCATGGTGCGCGACAACCACACGGAGTCGGTGACCTTCGCCGAAAAGCGGGGCTATGTGAAGGACCGGCACGTCTACGACTCAACCCTCGCCCTGGCCACGTTTGATGAAGCGCCGTTCGCTGCAGCGATCGAGGAAGCTGCGGCCAAAGGGTTCCGGTTCTTGTCGATGGCGGATCAGTCCGGTGAAGAGATCGAGCGCAAGCTCTATGAGCTGATCAAACGTTCCGTCCTCGACATTCCTGGCAACGACCACCAGGGCTTCGAGCCGTTCGAGCACTGGCGCCGGGAGGAGTTCGGCAGTAAGGACTTCCGGCCGGACTGCTACTTCTACGCGATGAAGGACGATCGGGTGGTGGGGATGACCGGCGCCGTCTTCATCGAGGCAACCGGCGCTATGTGGACGTTCTACACGGCCGTTCACCCGGACTGCCGGGGAAACAACCTGTCACTCGTTCTGAAGCTCCTCAGCATCCGCCGGGCCAAGGAGTACGGTGCGGCCTACATGCGCACCAACAATGACTCGCAGAACGCGCCCATGCTGGCCGTAAACCGCAGGCTGGGCTATGTGCCGTGCCCGGGACAGTTCCGGATGGAGAGGCAGGTATAGCACGTAAAGACAGGGTGCCAGCTACAACGCTGGCACCCTGCTACTTCTTGCGTGGCTGCGGAATGAGAAACCGAATGGAGAAGATGCCCCAGGTGGTCAGCATGGCGCCCATCACGGTAGACAGGTCGCCGGGAGACGGCGAGGTGATGGCCACGTCCAGCATGCCGTGGAAGACGGCCACAATCAGCACGCTCCCGCCGGATCCGTTGAACATCCAGGTGAGCAGCACTGATCCGGTGAGCAGGCTCACGTACCAGCCGAAGACCTCCGCGGGCCCCATGGTGGACATGCCGCCGCTGAAGGCAAAGAGCGGCAGGTGCCAGAGCGCCCAGAAGACGCTCAGAATCACAGCCGAGGTCAGCCCGTTCCGGGTCTTCTGGAGCCGGGGCAGGGCAAACCCTCGCCAGCCCACCTCCTCGCCGAACCCGTAGAAGAAGATGTTGGCGAGCCAGTACAACGGCACAGCCAGCTGCGGGTACTCCGTCGACTTGCCGAACTGACTCAGCAGAGGCCATTCGCCCCAGCCCACCCGCACGACCACGGCGGCCACGAGGTAGAGCGCCACCGGGCTGAGCCAGGCGAGCAGGTGCCAGCCAGCGGGCACCCGCCACATGAAGATCCGCCCCAGCAGTTCGCGCAGCCCCTCCCGCCCAGAGGTCAGACCCGTTACCACCAGGGCAGCGACCATGGGGCCCAGTCCGCCCAGCAAGTGCAGGTAGGAGAGGTTGTCCCCGTATACCGGGCCACGCAGTGCGAGAGGCAGCCAGGCGGCCCACGTCAGTGCGTAGGCGAGCACAAAGAAGGCGGTCATAGGACTGCGCTTGATCATCTCTTTTGACCTCCGGGTTAGCAGCTAGTCCTAGTATAGCGGTCCCCCGACGGCTCGGGCGCCTGCCGAAAGATATATCTAGCCGATTACCTTCAACTCGAGCCCCATGAGCCGGGCCACCTTGCGAATCTTCGAGACGACGTGGCCCACGCCCAGCGCGCAGTGGTGGGTCGGACCCTCATGTCTGCTGCGTTTGTTTCTCTTCGCTTGTGCTGTTTTTCTTTTGAAGGCAAACACAAGGGCCATGCCGCCGACTTACGAATCGAGAAATGAGCACTTTATACCCATACGGGTATGGGTAGACACAACGGATTTCGAAGTGTACGGTAGAAGAAATAGTCCGGGTCTACAGGAGGTTTGGGTATGCATCGTTCCCGCTCACTCGCTGCAGTGATTCTCACCACTCTCGCCACTCTCCTCGCCCTCGTTGCCCTTCCTGCCCCAGCCCTGGCCGATTGCGGTGCCGATGCCACATCATGCAAGAGCTGCCACGAGGGGCAGCAGAAGCTCCCAGTCAATCAGTCGGGCCTATGGCATACCCAGCACTCCTTCGGGGACTTCTGTGCAAACTGCCACGCTGGTGACACGACAGCGGCCGAGGCTCCGGCGGCCCACGCAGGCATGCGACCGGTTCTTTCGGACCCAAATGCAGCCTGCGCCAGCTGCCACGCGGGCACCTATGAAACACTGGCTGTGACCTACACGAAAACGAAGAGCTCTTCGCCCCCGCCCAAGGCCGCAGCGAAACTGCCCGACACCGGATCCCGCAACACCCTCTTTGTCATCATCAACATCGCCGTTCTTGCGGCCCTCGCAGGCCTGGTCTGGGCTTTCGAGCGCGGCCCCCTCGGCCGGTTCACGGTTCAGACCCCCAGCATCACGCCGGTACGGCGCTCATGGAACCCGCTGTCCATCAAGCGTTGGTCGCCTTACGCTGCAGGTGCGGGACTGGGAGTAGTGGCTGTCGCAGCACTCTGGCTGTCGCAGCAGCCCCTTGGCTCATCGGGTGCGTACATCACCATGGCGGGCGCCGGGCTGAAGGCAGCTGGCGCAGCACTGTCGGAGAGCACTTACTTCAAGTTCGTATCCCCACCGAGTCTCACATGGCAGCTCTTGCTGGTGGCGGGAGTTCCCTTGGGCGCACTGGTCTCGGCCCTTTGGGGTCGGAACTTCCGGGTTGAAACCGCTCCCGACCTCTGGATCCGGTTCTTCGGCGAGCAGCGTTGGAAGCGCTGGCTGGCCATGTTCCTCGGCGGGATCATCCTGGAGTACGGTGCGAGCATCGCCGGTGGGTGCACCAGCGGGCTCGCCATCGCCGGATCACTGCAGCTTTCTGGCGCCGGCTTCCTATTCATCGCCGGGCTCTTCACCACTGGCCTCATTACGGCCAAAGTGTTGTACAGGGGGAACTGGTAATGGTTCAGACGTACGTCCTTCCCATCACGTTTGGCGTGCTCTTCGGATTCCTGCTCCAGAAGGCAGGGCTCAGCCGCAATGAGAAGATCATCAACGTCTTCCGCCTGCGGGACATGGCGGTGATGAAGTTCATGATGACCGCGCTATGTGTCGCCATGATCGGCGTCTTCGCACTCTACGATTTCGGGCTTCTGCAGCTGAAAATGAAGGAGACCTATGTTCTGGGCAACCTGCTCGGCGGAGCGATCTTCGGAGTCGGCATGGCCGTGGCCGGGTTCTGTCCGGGAACCTGTGCCGCCGGCATAGGCCAGGGGAGCATCGACTACCTCATTCCCGGCGTTCTGGGCTTCCTGGCGGGCGCGGTGCTGTTCGGCGCCACCTATCAGCAGGTGTTTATACCGATTCATGCGGTGGCCAACTACGGCCCTCAGCCTCTCTCTGCCCTTTGGGGCGTGAACCACTGGCTTCTCATTCTGCTGTTCATCCAGCTTTCGCTGGGGGCGTTCTACGTGTTCCGGAAGCGGGCCGTCTAAACGTCGGGACTCGCGAAGAAGGGCCATCATCCGATGCTCGGGTGATGGCCCTTCGTGTTATTCGTTGTGGACGGTCACGCCAGAATCGCATCAATCTCACGCAGAACCGGTTCAGGCAGCTTCACGCCTGAGGCCTTCACGTTCTCGTCCAGCTGTTCGGGCCGTGACGCTCCGACCAGAGCGCACGTCACCGAGGGCACTCGGAGGACCCAGGCGAGAGCCAACTGCGCAAGGGTGAGGCCGAGCTTACCTGCCACCGCTTTCAGCTGCTCTACCTTCACAAGCTGCTCCTGGTGAAGGTACCGAGTACGGATCAAATGGCTGACCCTGTCTTGAGCCGCCGCCCGTGACCCTTCCGGTGAAGCCCCTGCTCCGTACGTGCCGGAGAGGACCCCCTGACCCAGCGCCGAGAAGGTAACGAGCCCCAATCCCAGTTCCTCGGCCTGAGGGAGCTCCTCGGCCTCGATTCGCCTCGCCAGCATGTTATAGAGCGGCTGAGGACCGATAGGGGATGGAGCCGCGTTTAACGACAGAGCGTCACGGCTTCTCGGATGGCTGTGGGCGGCCATTTGCTGATCCCGGTATAGAGGACCTTTCCCTGCGTGACGAGGTCGTCCAACGCCCGTAAGGTCTCGTCAAGAGGCGTCTCCGGTCCCAAAGGCATGGAGGCTTTGATGCGTCTGGTCCATGATGTGTCTGCGCGATAGCCCCTTGTCATTCGGACCCGGGCCTACGGGGTGGAACACCTTGGTAGAAAGCACATACGACCCCCGGTCGATGTCATGCAGTGCCTCGCCAAGGATTCCTTCAGCAGCATAGGGAGTATCACCATACACGTTGGCACAGTCGAAGTAGTTGATCCCGAGGTCATACGCCCGGCGGATACAACTGCCGCTGTGCCGTGGGAAGTGGCCGTACCTTACGTCAACCAGCTGCCTAGACCAATCTCACTGAGCATTAGCCCGCTTCGGCCCATCCTGCGGTACTCCATGTATAGGCCCCCTTGCGTTGCGGGATGCTGACCCGAAGTTCACTATCCCACGGAACAGGGGACACTTCAATTCTGTTTGTTCAGGTAGCTGTGTGTTATGATGGAAATGGGGACAGGGAAAAAGCCGTTGCGGGAGCGCAAGGGCTTTTTCTCGCCAAAGGAGCAGACAAGACTGGGGGAGGGTCCCGGCGGCAGCAACGGGCCCTCTGGGTCGAAGGCTAACGTACGATCGTTTGCTGAATGTCACTGCGGCCAACGCCCTTCGACAGGATGTTGGCCGCAGTAATGCTACATTGGTTCTGGAGCCTAGCGGCCAGTGCCCCGAGAGGGGGTGCTAGTCGGTGAAAATCACCATCGAGTTTGATCTACCTACCATCATCTTGGTCGTGCTGATTGCCACACTAGCTTTCTCCGCTACTCGTTAGCGGTCGCTGTAGAAACATAGATCCCAGGCGGCCGCCCGATCACGTAGGTGGGACGGCGACTGCAGGCTCCCTGGCGTCCGTGCGAGCGGGCGCCAGTCCCCATTTTGCCCGGGGTCAGTCATGCCTATACCATGCCGCGCAAAGGGCACCAGGTGTGACCCGGTGCCCCTGGCTTCTACCGAGCTGTCATCACTGGCCCGCTCCCCGGCCCGCACACGTCCGGCGGCATCGGCGGGCACCCGCCAAACGCTGGCGAGACCCGGCACTCCTGCGGCATAACCAGCCCGAACGACGTCACCAGCATCTTCACATCCGGCGAGGAGATAGGCCGGTATGTGTGGATTCTGTTTGATGGCCATTCGCAGGGCAGCGTCAGCCGCTTTAGTCGGCCCGGCACGCCGGCACTCCCAAAAGGCGCTGGTGAAGACCGAGGCCGCCATGCCGTCGTCTTCGTACTCGGCGAGAAGGCTGCCGAGACGGGCATCATCGTTCATCGCTTGGCCAGATGGGTACGACGCACGCCAGTGGCCCCCACGCTTCGTCGACCAGCCCCCAGCCTGCTCCTGGGGAGAGTCGCCGGTGCCGTCTTCCTCGCGCTCCGCACCTTCAGGGTCGCCGAGCGCTCTCGCCACAAAGCGAACGCCCGGGAGCCTGACTCTATCGAAGCGAAACAGTTGGTGATCGCATGTGCAAGGGCCCGCCTCTCCTGCGAGGGAAGAGGCGGGCCTTTCTGCTCAAATCACCTCAAGCTGGTCCTTACCGGGCATCGCCGGGAAAGGCGCATGCGGCTCAGCCTGGTACCAGAACGCGACGGATGCGATGTCATCTTGCAGGGGCAGGTACCGCTGCCCAGACCGCCACCCCAGCGCCTGGATGGTGACCCGAAGGTCCTGCTCGAACCGGATCGGGTCCGGAATGTGCCAGCGGTACATGCCAAAGCGCTGCTGCGTCCGGTACAGCCCGTCTGGCTTGATCACCTGCGGCAGCCCCAGGAACGCCGTGGAGTACACCCCGTACTCGCCCTTGGGATGCTCCCAGTTCCAGGCCCCGCCAAAATAGTCTTCCGTGCCCGTCCCACAGATCGTGGGGAAATCCGTGTCGCCATCGAGGTAGAACTTGATTTCGCCTTCGCCCCACCAGCCGTTGTTGTTCACGCCCCAGGCCAGGTAGGTACCCACATAATGCCCGTGGCCCTTGACGCCATCGAGCAGTGTATGTACCTGCTTGTAGGGCAGCGGGTTGCTGCGCCGCCACTGGGCGTGGAAGTAGGCCGCATCCTCGGGAGTGTCGGTGAGCGTGAAGTCGATCTGGTAGTACAGAATGACCGTCTGATCGCTCAGGTTCTCAATGGTCCACCGGGCGGACTGCCGGAACGGCATCTCCCAGTAAGCGTTGAAGCCACCGGCCGGATTCACGGCGACCGGAAGGGAGTTCACGTTGGTCCGCTCGCACCAGCCGTTGCAGAAGAAGTCGCCGTACGGCACCTCGATTGAGGGAGTCTCCTCGCCGTCCCAGTAGGCGCGCAGGACCAGGGAGCGCCAGTTGGCCGGGAAGGTGGTCATCCAAATATGGGTGATCGCCCCCGGCCCCTGAATGTCGGCCAGTACGAATGTGCTTTTCGATCCGATGGCGATCGACGGAGAGACCTTCCAGCCCTGGCCGAGATCCCGGGCGCACTGGGCGCCGGTCCCCTCTGTGGCCATGCCGGCCTTCCCTTTCTCGCCGGTAAAGCTCTCTGCGCTGATCGACCGGGACTTCGCATGCGAGAGCCGGGACAGGTTGCCCAAACCTAAACCCAGACCGTTGAAGCCTTGCATAAGCACTTACCTCCAGTGGCGGGCTTGAATGCTACAGAGAGAACGGGGCAACAGCGGGTTGCTGCGAGAGAAAGGCAGATACCTGCGCCTCGGTCGGCATGGAGGGCAACGCACCCATCCGGGTGGTCGCCAGGGCCCCTGCGGCGCTGGCCCACACGAGGGCGGCATCCAGGGGCTCACCCTGCACCAGTCGGGCGACCAGCGCCCCAATGAAGGCATCGCCCGCTCCGGTTGTGTCAATTGCATTCACCGTGAAGGCAGGCAAGTGTTTCGCCTCGCCCGCCTGCACCCATACCACGCCGCGGGCGCCCAGCGTGACCACCACCACCCGTGCACCCTGCCCAAGCAGCTTTTCGCCGGCCTTAACCGCACCAGGGATGTCGGTTACGGGGATCCCCGCCAGCATACCGGCCTCAATCTCATTGACCACCAGCAGATCGGTCCGGGCGAGAAGGTCAGGGTGGATCGGTTCGGTTGGCGCCGGAGCGGGATTGTAGACGACCATCACGCCGTTAGCTGCCGC
>Ga0196971_1000702_pt1 | contig 21080 bp, 12 predicted proteins | sample S1v_1013CmetaG_FD_148660 | JGI IMG/M metagenome (GOLD analysis project Ga0196971, IMG submission 148660) | Soil microbial communities from Anza Borrego desert, Southern California, United States - S1+v_10-13C | ecosystem: Environmental > Terrestrial > Soil > Desert | place: USA: California...
ATTATCTGGGACGTGGGGCGGGGTCGGGAGGGGCGGCATAGGGAAGCGGGATGTATGGGAGATGTATGGGAGATGTATGGGAGATGTATGGGAGATGTGCGGGAGATGACCTTGGGGTGTCTGAGGGATGTCGAGCAGACTGGCTGTCCGCCACGTACTGCCCATCCGCGGTTGCAACCATGAACGCGTCTGTGCCCTGCGTGGTAAAGCGATGTGTGAGCTGTCCTTCGACACATCGAAAGACAGTTCCGTCCGGGTTGGCCGTGATCGCCATGGTTTCTCGCATCTGCTCCAGATACCCTGTGTCCTTGGAGCATAGCGGTAACCAGTGGACGGACTCTAGTCACCATTTGGCCCTAGCAGTAAGGGACAAGGCTCGCCGCCTCGACAAGAAGGGCAGTGGGCTACCGGCTAACGGGTAGCGAGACCCAGGACCCTTGCCCGTCCGAGTCTTCCCTGTATTATCGCGGAGACTTTTGGCTGCCCCGAGTAGTGCAAACACTCTGGCGGAACCCTAGGGGGACGGATCAGGCGAGTATCCATCTGATCTCCCCTGATTGATCCGATACGTCCGGGCGTGTCCGCCTCACGCCAGCCCCCAAACCATCGACTGGCCATCAGGCTCGGCCGTCAAAACGCACTCCTTAACGACGTCCCTGGAGTACGATGTACCACTGATAGTGGTGCGGTAAGGACAGGTCAAACATGACGTCCGCATCCCACTCATCGTCGTGCTGGTACGCGATGACCCTTTGTCCGTGGAATAGGCCGAAATCCTGGGCTTCACGGTGGGAGAGTGCAGGCTTATCAACACCCAGCCAGTTGAAGTTGCAGTCTACCTCAACTCGCCTCATCGTGTAACCTCCTGTCATTCTATTCTCGGGGACGATGGTTTGTTTTTGTTGTAGGGCTACGACCGGCGGAAGCCGGATGCGGAAAACTGCACATCCGGTATGACGAGGGGCACCCGCGCAGTGTTGGCAGCATCTGAGCAAGTGTGGATTTAACCACAACGTCACTTGGAAGAATCTAGCGTGAACTTGGGAACTGCTAACTCCTTCGACTCTATAGGTACCATATCCACCGTGAGCGGAGCCCTGACCCGCGACAAATGTGTACCGTGCAGGCACGAGTCACACCACACCATTAGGAAACCCATGCGTGTGGCAAGGTCTCCTACATACTGGTACCGGATTGCCACTCTCCCGCAACGAGGGCATTCTAAGGCGTGTGGATGCGGTACCGTCCTAGCTATTGTCAAAGCAACCTCGTTCCACGTCGTTGGCCGTCGATCCACAGCCCTTCCTCCTTACCGTCGAGACTCATGATAATCCCAGAATGTATCCTCGATCTCATAGGCACCCCTTTCCATCTCCAAGGCGAGATCGGTATCCGGCGTCGGACCATATACACTCTGCTGCCAGATGTGGGTTCGTTCATGAGCTAGAGTTTTGACAAGGTCTTCCCTACTGCTGAATGCATCAGGATAAAGCGTAATGGTATTGTCAGCGGCATGACCGTAAAGCCCTCTCCCAACAAGGTCTTCCTGCGGATGGCTAGGGCTTTCCTTTACGTGACGCCGTCTCTCATGTCAATCGCAAAACGTGCTTCACTTCGGAGGCTCCAAGCCCCCCCACGACGGCGATTCCTACCCCGAGAACGATATCCCATGACATTGGTTGAACACCTCCTAGTCGATAGGCTTAGCAGTAGGGGCCGTAATCGGGCTCGGGATTCGGCTCCCAGTAATCGCTATCATTGTCATCGGTTAGGTCGAGTCCCATCTCAACAAGCGCCCCAGTGTCGGCCGCGACGTTCATTGAGCTGTAAGCCGAACTGCGCTTCAGTGCCATGGTCCAGGATCTTGAACACCAAGCCAGCGTCATAGAGGCCGCATCCTATCCGTGCCGCCATCAACACCACTTGGGCTACATCACCGCTCTCCGCTGCAGCAACATCATACAGGTTGAGCGTTGGTATCGTATCACCCTCTCTGAATGCATCCACCATGTCGCCAAGCCCGTCAGCGATTGTCATTATCCCGTCAGAAAGCAAGAACGCTGCCATGGCGCCCAGGGCATCCAGCTCGACCCCTCGCGCTTAGTGCTCAGGGTCGATGGGTGGAAAACGGTGCGCACATCGCTGAGCTGTGGCCGAGACCAAAAAAGGCTCCTCTAGTGAGGAGAGATGGAGACGCACCAACCTGGCGACAGGTGGGGCGTCTCCCTCTGCTGTGATCGTTAGGCAACCGGCATGGATTCTGGCCCCGACCCAATCTCCGCGGTGCAGGCCTTGGTAAGCGTCTTGGTTTCTTAACCGATACCGGCTCCAGCTCCACCACATCGCCGTTATCCAGGTTCACCTGGAAACGGCCACAGGACTGGTCGCTGGGGCCAAACCGGAGATGGCGACCCCGTCGTGCTCCTTGTCGTTTCGACCTGGGAGCGTAACCCCGGCTCCCGGACGTCAATCTGGATGTTGTGCCATGGCAAGCCGTATCGGTCAAGGGGGACTCTTGACGAACAGCCCAGTTTCTCGTTGCCGTCTCGGAAGGCTGAGTCCATCATCTTCAGCTGCTGGTTAGATGACCAGTCGTAGAAGGTGACAACACTTGAAAACAGGTCGGCTTCGCCGGCGGCACGGACCAGCACGGGCTGGCACGCTGACCCAACTGTTGACGCCCGCACTTTCCCTTCTGGTACTGACGCCAAGCCAAGACGAAACTTCGCCCTGACCGCACCACGCGACTGGTTACTGCGACAGCAGATTCCGAGCCATGGCCATCAGTTCTATGTCGGTTAGTTCGTACTCAGGGCCTTCATCCATTGCCAGTAGGGTGGTGACGGCGTCCTTGATCGCCTCCTCGCGCTCCGGTTCATAGGGCACACGTCTACGATCCAACATCCAGCGAAGCGCCAACCTGGTGAGCTCCTTCCTATTCGTTTTTCCTTGGACAACCCTCAGGATGTGTTGTCCCACCTCGTTTGCCGTAAGCCGCAAAGCTCCCCCTCCCTCCAGACTCGTACAGTCCGTACCTACCATCGACCGACATACTCGCCCCCGTCGTCGAACATGTAATGGGGAAGGTCAACGGTCTCACTGTTCACATGCTTGGGATGAACCTGAATGACGTCTCCATTCGCGTTATAACTCTCCATCCACCCCCGCGTAATGTCGGCGCTTGGGTCGTACTCATGGACATAGGCAGTACCTACGGTTCTCCCTGGTGTTCGCGGCGGGTCCGCTTCACCATAATACCTGATCCTGCCGTCCTGGAGCTCAATGCGGTCTCTGGTGGCATACTCCTCGGTGTATTGCAGGTCCCTTTGGTACCGCTCGAAGTTCGCAGCATTGTGGGCTTCCCCTGGAGGGTCCACATGGCGGTAGAAGGGGTCCACCGGGACCGACCCACGCTCTTCTCGGATCAGCATCTGAGCCCCGTCGACGATCTCATCCCACCAACCGGACACGGCCTCGACGATCGGCTTAGCTGCCTTGCGGACGACCGATCCCGGTATGAGCGGGACGATCGCCGCAGCCACCGTAGCTGCGACCTCCCACCCGGCGAGCTCGTCTCCGGTGATGAAGTCCCGGCCCAGTCGGGCCTCAAGCAGGTCCTTCCCGTCGCCGACCCATGGAATAATGCTGAGGATGGTACTAAGGGCAACGTCAGCCGTTCGCTGGTCCCGTTGCGCCTCACCCGTACTCAAGCGCTGCGCAGAGATGTTCAGATCCCAGGTGATATACTTGAGTTCCTCGTCAGACTTACTGAGGAACTTCTTCAGTTGGTCGGTGCCGTAATGACCGATGGCTTCATCGGTAAAGCCAAGGGCCCTCAGACTGGATGCAGGGTCGTAGGTTCCGGCCCATGCTCCGCCAAGCGGATCGTCATACGGATCCCACTCGACCAGCCCGTCGGGAGCGAATACCGGTTGATCCTCCGCCGCATGGTCGTCCGATGCGGTATCGAGCCCAGCGCTGTCCCCGATAGCCTCAGCGATCACTTGACCACCAGCAGTGTCAGGTTCGGCGGTGGGCGCCACCAGCGGCAGCCGCTCCTCGCTCCCGCCGACCTGGTAGGACTCCGTCACTACGCTGTCTCTGGAGAGGATCTGCTCTTCAGGCATCGGGCCGGCCGTGCTGTCCCGGTACCCTTCCGTATACTCCGTCAGCGAGTCTGGCGAGTGCGCCTGGTATGAGGTCCACGAGTCCGTCGATGTGCGGGAGAACGTGACCTCCCCGGTCGTGAAGGTGCCTTGGCCGGAACCCTGAGAAGTCCGGTCGATCCACGTTACGTAGAGGGCACTGTACTTCCAGTAGTCTGTGACGGACTGCTGGTAAGTTCGGTAGACTCCGTTCAGGTCCTCCCGGCTGTTGATGAGGCTCGATCCGCCCCCGGTACTCCAGTGGCTGGCCAGATAGTAGAAGTTGGTCCGGTTAGGCCCGACTTCATCCACGCACTCTGAAACCCCGAGAGCGCACGAGAAGTACCCGGTAGGATCCCACCGGCTGATGGGGTTGTTGCCGGTGTAGTGCGCCACGAGGCGCTTGAGATAGATGCCGCTCCGGCAGGAGCGGACAGGGGCTACCTCACGCCCCTGCGGGAAGCCGTGACGTGCGCCGGCCGCCAACCGGGGTGCGGAGCTCACGGCGCAATGAAGCGGTGAGGGGAAGCCATCTCCCCAAGAGGCCGAGCTACTCCCTATGACCCGCCATGGCCAGGAACACGAACCTGCGATTCAGGCGCGGTAACAACAGACGCTCCCACGGTGGCTACCGGGAGCGTTTGGCGGCGGACCCTGGGTGCCTATGTTTCACCCAGGACGGCAGGCACTCCCTGCCGGGGCCGGGCTACAGAGGTACAAGCCCGACCACCCCCTTCGCGTGCAGCAGGGGCCTAAAGCGGCGAGGATGTCTCAAGTGAACGTGGGAACCCGGACAGCGCCTGACCATAGGTGGGTGGCGCCGCAAGGCTGGCTCGGGGGCTCAGGGGTCGTAGTAGTCCGGGGGCGGGAAAGCCGTCCACATGGCGAAGGGCCCCAGTGGTGACCGCGCGGCCTGCTCGTAGAACCCCCGACGCTCGTCCGGGGGTGTTGCACTATCACAAGCACCTCGCCCACCCGCAGGGAGTGGGCAGGACTCCGAGCGCAGGACCGCATCGCATTCCGAGCCCAGAAGAAGCTGCCCCTGACCCGTCTCTTCCGTACCATGACTTGGTCGGCTTTCGCCGCCAAGTCCATCGAACACGTTCTGCGCAACAAGGGAGCCCGTACTCCCGGTGCCGACGGTAAGACCAGAAAGCACTACCAGACCGCCGAAGCCCGCCTCATCTGGCAACGACAGATCCTGCATGACTTACGCTCCGGTACCTTCCGCCCCCTCCCAGCCCGCCGGGTCTACATCCCCAAGCCCCACAAGCCTCAGGAAAAGCGCCCGCTCGGCATTCCCCCGCTCGTTGACCGGGTGGTGCAGGACATGCTCAGGCGAGTGCTGGAACCGGTCTTCGAGTCTCGCTTCCACCCGCACTCCTATGGCTTCCGGCCCTACCGGAGCGCCCATCATGCGGTGCAGCGGGTGCGCCGTCTCATCCAGGACGGCTACACCTGGGTCGTGGAAGGGGACATCAAAGGCTTCTTCGACCACGTGGATCACGACATCCTGCTCCGGCTCGTTCAGAAGGAGATCGGCGATCAGCGCATCCTCCACCTCATCCGGCTATTCCTCAAGGCCGGGGTCCTGGAGGATGGCTCATTTGAGCTGACCGATGAGGGGACACCTCAGGGGGGTTTATGTGAAGCTTCACATAAGGGGCCTTATGTGCAGTAGGCGATTATGCGAAGTAAATCGCACCAGCCCAGGCGCAGCGGGCTCCGAAGGCGGATTTACTTCGCATAACTCCCTCCGGCTGAGTCACAGCCGATTTAGCCACGTGAGCAAGGCGTCATCCTTTGTCCAGTCGGGCAATTCGTCGGAGACCAGGTCAGGATAGGCGTGTTCGAGCGCCTTGCGCTTTAGCTCGGTGTCCACCCGCGCATAGATTTCCGTCGTGGCAATATCTACGTGGCCCAAGAGGTCGCGGATATAGACCAAGTTGACACCCGCCTGCAATAGATGCATCGCCTTCGAATGCCGCAGTACATGTGGCGTAACGTGCTCAGGAATACCGGCCGAGTGCTGACGGGCTTGGGCGACATACTTGTCCAAGATGAACGCCACCCCGGCCCGAGTCATCTTCCGGCGTTGGCGGTTGAAGAACACCGGATCATCCTGTGTCCCGTTTCGGCCCAGCCACCATTCGTCCAGATATTGCTTGAGCAACTTGGCGGTCGGAGACATCAAGGGCACCTGACGGGTTTTGTTACCCTTGCCCGTCAGTGTTAGAATCGGCGGCGGATCTAAGCGGACATCTCGTATCCGCAAATCCACCAGTTCCTGCACCCGAGCGCCAGTATCATAGAGTATCGCAAGCAGAGTCGCATCCCGTCGGCCGTTCCGGGTCGTGCGGTTCGGCTGGGCCAGGATCGTCTGTATAACCTCCGGGGTCAAATGCCCAATCGCAGGGCGAGGCGCCTTCTTCATGGGAATCGCCAGGACTTTCTGGTGTGACCATAACCCAGCCGGATCTTGCGCCTGCAGATAGCGAAAAAAGGCATGGATACAGGCCAGCCGCTGGTTGCGCGTAGCGATCCGGTTGTGCCGTTCCGCTTCCAGCCATTCGAGGAAGCCAACGATGAGATGGTGATCGAGATTGCAGAGCGCCAGTCGCTCAATGGCCAGACCCCGGACATGCTGGCAGTAGCTCAGGAGCAGCTTGAAGGTATCTCGGTATGAATGGACTGTGTGCGTACTGACGTTTTTCTGCCCCGGTAGGTACGCTGACAAATACGTGGAGAGCGCTTGTGCGAAGTCAGTCGGTTTCATCGGTGACTCCATCCACGTCGGGCACGACGTAACCAAAGGCCTGTTCCACGCGAGCGGTGATGTCCGGGTAGAGTTCGGCGGTCAGTCGCAAATAGTACGCTGTGTCCTGGAAGGAGTAATGCCCCAAATAGGTTTTCAGTAAGGGCAGGTAGGCCGCCAGGTCCTTTCCCTCATGCACCCAGCCCTTCAGGCAGTGAACCGCAAACGTATGCCGAAAGTCGTGCACACGGGGTCCTTTCCCCCACCCGCCGTGGGAGATCTCGGCGTGCCAGAGGAATCGGCGGAAGTTCTTGTAGACGCAGCCACCCGTGGCCGGGTGATGCTCTGCCAGCCAGAAAACAGATTCGTCGGGACCCGAAAACCGATGGATCTGCTGCAGATAAGCACGGAAACGCTCCCGAAGACCCGCTGTTATTGGAACCAGACGGTCCTTGTGAAATTTGGCTTCTCGGATTGTCAATATGCCGGCGGCAACATCCACATCGGCAATGTGCAAGTGCAACGCCTCCGACAGGCGCAGCCCGCAGCCATACAAGAGGCGAAAGATGAGGGGCATGGTCCAGTGACGATAGGGCACTTCGGGACAATAGGGGCAGGCGTCCACTGCGCGGAAAAAGCGGCGAGTTCTGCCTCGCTGAAGATGTGGGGCACATAGCGGGGCCCTTTGGACAGGGTGCCCGTGGGCAGAACATACGCCGATAACCCCAACCGCGCCATGTAGAGCGCCAATTGCCGGACCACCTGAATGCGCCCTGTCCACGTGGCGTGAGCTTCGTAGGGGCGCTTCTGATTCCATGCGTCGACAAGCGGTTTGTCCAGCTGAGGTGCAGTCCAGTTCAAGGCAATGCAAAACTGGTCAAAACGTTGGAGCGCCCGGGCTTCGGTGTCGTATTGATAACCCAACGCCCGCTTTTGCTGGATTAGCCCCTCGATATGCTGTCTCAGCGGACCGCGATACGTTTCCGTGGTCATGTACGCAGCACCTCCTCCAGGTCAAGGGCACACTCCCGCAACCGCTCGACGTCAATCTTGAGATAGACGGCCGTCGAATCGGTGTCGGCATGGCCCAAGATGTCGGAGATGACAGCTAAGGGGGTATTTTGTTGCAACAAGACGCTGGCCAGGGTGTGCCTCAGAGCGTGCATGCCACGCTTTCTTTGTGGGGGCAGCGGAACGTGCGCCAATTTCCGGTACTTCTCTACGACTTGGTGCAGGTGGTCATCGTCTGAAAACGGCTCCAGCGGCGCCAGATGCCGTAAGAAGACATACGGCGAGTCCACATGGGGACGACCATGCTTCAGATAATCGATGATCGCCCAACCGACGTCAGGCAAGAGGGGAAGGCTTAGCACCTGACCGGTTTTTGAGACCACGAACTCAATCCGGCGCTCGGCCCAATGCAGATGCTGCAACTGCAGATGCTTTACATCCATCGTGCGGAGACCCAAGCGCGCAACCAGCAGAATCATAGCATAGTCCCTTTTGCCGGCAGGATTCCCCCGGTCGATGACATTCAACACCTGGTTCACTTGCTCTGCGGTCCACGCCGACGGAATGCGGGCGTGTCTGTGCACCGTAATGGCGGGGACTGTGTCCGCCAAGTTCTGGGCATGCTGCCCCGATACATGAAGGTAACGCAAGAAGGACCGCAGGGCACAGCACTGCAGTTCGACCGTCTTGGCCTGATACCCAAGCCACGTCTGCATATAGGCGGCACAAAGCCGGGGGGTGATCTCGGCACAGTCCGTTACGCCCTGGGACTCCAGAAAGCTAAGAAACTTCTCGGTACCCTTACGGTAGTGAACTTGGGTCACGCGAGAGAATTGGCGCTGTTTGCAATCGGCCACGTACGATTCCAACGTGCGAATGAACGTGCCGACCTGCAACAACTCCCGGTGCTTATAGTACCGGCGCAAAACGCTATGGTGTTGCTGAAAGTCGCCCAACATCCGGACGACTCGGCCTTTGTACGCCAGGCTTTGGGTTAGGCTCTCGTTCTTTTCTCGCTCCAAGAAGTTGTATCGAGTTTCCAGAAAGCGTAATCCCAGTTCTTCCGTGAAGGACTCGGCATGTTCTGCTTCCAAGAACACGGCGATCTTGGCCCATATTCTTCGATAATGCCGCATGCTCTGTTCAGTGTAATGCAGCCGCCGCAGTTCTCGCTCGAGGTCCGCTGTAAGCTCAAGGAACGGTAGCTGGTTCATGGCAGAACCTCCCAAGGTTCGGAGTAAGGTCACGAGGACCTCCCACCTTACCTTGGACCTAGTATTATGCAAAGTAAATCAGCCGCCGGGACCCGCTACGTCTGCGGTCGGGCGACTTACTTCGCATAATCGCCTACTGCACATAAGGGGGTATCCTGTCCCCACTTCTTGGAAATATCTACCTGAACGAACTGGACTGGTTCGTCGCCCGCAAATACGAGACCACCGCCACGGCCTATGCCCGCAAGAAGCTGCCCTACGGCTGTTTCATCTGCCGCTATGCCGATGACTTTGTGGTCCTGGTGCGGGGCTCACGCGAAGACGCCGAGGCCCTGAAGGCCGATGTGACCACCTTCCTCCGGGAGCAACTCCACCTGGATCTCTCGCAGGAGAAGACACTGGTCACGCATGTGGACGAGGGCTTTGACTTCTTGGGATTCAACATCCGGCGATTCACGCGGGACGGACGGAAGGCGATCCTCGCCTCCCCAAGCCGCAAGGCCCAGGCCAGATTCCGCCAGCGCATCCGGGAGCTTACCCGGGATGTCGCCCAACATGGCGGTAACCTCTGGATTCTGGACCTCAACCAGTATCTCTCAGGATGGGCGGAGTACTTCCGGCGTGGCAACAGCAAGCGGGTCTTCTCGAAGCTGGATCACATCCTCTGGTGGGTCATCGCACTCCGGATGCGGGGCCGCTGGCGGCGATCGCGGATGCGAGAAGGTTATGGTAGCTTTCTCCGCAAGCAGCTGATTCCTTACCGCTTCGACGCACAGCATCCGCCCTATCGGCGGTATCGGGCCAGGAACTTCGGCCACTGGGTGGACAGCACCTGCACCTCCGCATGGATCGTGGACTGCCTCAGCTACTACCCGATCCACTACGCCACCTGCTTCACGCAACTCCACCCCTACACGCCCGAGGGCCGGGCGACGGTGGCGGCGCAGAAGAAGGCGCGGAGGCTGCTTACAGCGGCATGGCGGGTCTCCCCACCTGAGCGGTTGGATGGCCCCAGGCTCTATGGGCTGGTGCAAGGTTGGCTGGAGCGGCGGGGAAACCGCTGCTCAGTGTGCGGGAAGGATCTGGACCGGATTGACGTCCGCAGACTCCTATATCGCCTGGTTGGTCGCCTTCGGAACGCCTTTAAAGGTAAGGTCTCTCTACGGTGTAGAACGTGTTCCACTTTATGTAACGACTAAGGGGCTCTATGGGCAACGCGAGGTCACCATGGAGAGCCGGATGCGATGAAAGTCGCCCGTCCGGTTCGGGAAAGGGCGTGAGCGTCTACCCCTGCGGGGGCGGCTCACGCCTATTTCATAGCATACCGATTCTGCGTCCACGGCTCCGTCGGCACCCCGCGCCAGGTGTCCGGGGTCATGAACCGGCCGGTCTGCGGGGAGTACCAGCGCGCCTTCATGTCAACCAGGCCCGCCACCGGGTCGAAGTCGTGCCCCGTCAGGCCAGAGGTGTTGTACGGTGCCGTCACGCCCGTGAACAGCCCGCCGAAGGCGTCGTAGCGGTACTGCTCCGCCACCTGGCCCTGCGGGTCGGTCAGCGTGGAGACGCTGCCCCGCAGGTCGGGGCTGTAGTACTTCAGCCCGCCCGCCATGGGCATGGTCGGCTCGCTGGAGGGGTTGATCAGGCCCTTCAGGCCAAACTGCTTGCGGGCCACGATGTCCCGGTAACTCCGGTAGTACTGGGCCACCGACTGGCCGTTCTCGCCGTACTCGTTGGTCACTGCCCGGCTCAGCCCGTCGTACAGGTACCGGGTGGTTTCCGTGACCTTCTTCAGGGCCTTTTCCGGCTTCTCGGGCTTGTTCCCGTTCCCGCTGCCGTGCACCTCTACGGGCACAGTGCCTTCGGGACAGGTGATCTCCGTGCTCGCTGCCTCATCGGATCGGGCGGATTTGTCGTTGCCCTTGCCGTTGTCCGATTTCGCCCCGTCTTCGCCCTTACCCTCCGTGGCGGGGGCAGCCTTCTCGCCGGGCTCCTTCTGCAGTCCCCAGGCTTTGCCGTTATGGTCGGCCCAGGCGGTTTCGGTCCGCACGACCTTCCGGCCAAGGGCGTCGTAGCCGTAGGCGACGCCGCTCTCGTTTTCCATGGCGACGCCCGTCAGGCGGCTGAAGCCGTCGTAAGTGTAGGTGACGGAGTCGTCGGCAGTGCTCTTGCCCGTCACCCGACCGGCAGCGTCGTACTGGTACTCCGTCCGGCCCTGGTAAGTAACCATGGCGGTCCGGTTGCCCACGGTCTCGTGCTCGTAGCGGGCCAACACGCCCATGGTGCTCGCTCCCGGAGGGGCTCTCCGGGAGCATCCCCGAGCCAGGCAGTTCAGGACTTCCTTGAGCATCCAGGGCCGCCGTGATGTCCAGAGACGTCCAAATGGGCCTCCCTGCGCCTTGACTGCTGCCAAGACGAAGGCGAATCTGCCCGAAATGGGGGCAGATTCGCCCTCAGGACTGTCCCTGCCCCCACGGAACCGGGAGTCTAGGACTTTTTTGGACACGGGAGACGGCGGTGTTGTTCAGGAGATTCCCAGTCCACAGATGCTCGAGTCGTCGGACAGAGGTCAAGATCGGTCCGGGGCGGCGCCAATCCGGGGGGGCTAGAGAGGCTCGGGCTTGAGGCGAGACAGCTCCAGGCAAGCCCGCTTCCGGCGAAAGGGAGTCATCAGTCTAGTGAACCACGGTCTAGTCACAAATGAGACAGGGTATTCCGCTCGGGCTAGATAGTACTCCGTGTGGAGGCGAGCGATAGGCTTCGCCAGGGCTGCGTTTCTCATGCACTCTCGGAAGATGTCCGGCCTGTGGCAGCGAAGGGCGTAGACACCAAGGTGGAAGTCTCCCTGGCACCACTCGCGGACTGCAAGAGTCGGATTCGATGATACATACCGGCGGAGTTCATGGGGCGAGATCCGGCCCAACTGCATGGCGGCAAGAGGCCCGGGTATATTACGGCTCATTCTGATCTTGCCAAGCTTCTTCAGCACCCAGCTTTTCAGCGCAGAGTCTCCTGTTCTCACAGCAGCGTACAGCAACAGCAAGGGAAGCTCGACTCCACCGCCAATGTCGACGTACTTGGCGGGCAGCCCATTCTTCCATGCGGAAATCGCTGCCGCAGTCTCGCCGCTAAGCCAAAGCGCAGCGCCCAGACGGGCGTATTCCAACGTACTGCAGGTCCCCTCTGCGGTGGAGAGTGAGATTGCAGCCTCGAAGTCCGAAATGGCTTCTGGATAGAGTCCTAGGGTCAGCCGGACTGTTCCTCGGCTGATATGCAGGGGACAGGACGGCCGAGACTCGATCTCTTCGGTGTACGCCTGGTCCGCACGATGGAATTCACCCCTGGTAACCAGCAACCATGGATCTCGAACCACATCTGTTTCCTCCATTCGGGGCCGCGTTGCCCTAGAACTGCGATCCCCATGCTCCATCGGCGGCTCCTGACGCTGGGACAGTGAAGTACTCGGTGGAACCCAGGACCTGGGGTGCCCAGTTTGAACTCCAGTCGTATGCACCCGTCAAGTGCCCGGTGGCTGGGTCATATGGCAGCATTTGAGAATTCACTGGAAGCTTACCAATGCCGATCTCTCGGTCAAACGATCGGTAGCCACTGGCCGTATCTGGCTTGAAATCGGCGGAACTGGCGTCGGAAGGCCAGGCGGAGTTGGAATACTGTGAGGGATGGAGACCATCTCTATAGGCTACGTCCGCACCTCTTTCGCCCCGGCTAGTAAACCGAAAATCCGTTTCAGGGTACATTGACTGGAGCTCGCTCGGCAAGCGCTGGGTTCCGCTCTCCCCGCCGTTCAGTTCATCGTAGTGCCAGTAGTTACCGTTCGCTGCCGTTCCCGGGGGAGGCATATCGTCAGGAGCCTGGCTCCGTTGGTATTCGTTCCAGGCGACGGGTGCCAGGGTGACGGCCGCCACGCCGGCGCCCTCGAAGGCTCCCCCCAGAGAGAATGCGGCTAGATCCTCTCCTGACAACCCCGCATCATGGGCAGCCCACGCTGACCACGCCCCGCTTGTCCCAGCAGCGGTGATGACGGTGGCAGCCATGGCTACCTGCGCAGATGTAAAGGTAGCAGCGGAAACCACTGTCGCCGCCCCGATCAGACTGCCAGTGGCCAGAGCACTTGCGACCACTGGTGCCATCACCACTACGGAAGCTGCCAGTGCAACCGCGCCGGCCACCTTCAGCGCAGTCGAGCCGACTGCGGACGCACACTCCCAGCTGAGTCCGGAACTGCAGGCCGATCCAGCCTGACTAAAGCCAAACACACTATCTGTGAAGCTCCAGGCTGCCGATGCAGCTCTTGTGAACCACGATGATCCGCCAGCATGGGACTGTATGATGGGGATGTCGTTCTCATCGTACACAGGTTGCCCCAGGTCCTCCCAGTGACCCTCCCTGACGTTACCCGACTCCCCATCGTCGCAGCCCATGCGGCGGCAGAAAACTCCGGCGGGGGAGAAAACCGCTGCGTCATCGTCGGCATAGTAGCCGGACCCAGCATCAAGGCCTGCGCTGTCCCCGATAGCCTCAGCGATAACTTGACCACCAGCAGTGTCAGGTTCGGCCGTGGGTGCCACCAGCGGCAGCCACTCCTCGCTCCCGCCGACCTGGTAGGACTCCGTGACCACACTCTCACGAGGAGCGATGATCTCCTCGGGCATCGTCCCTGCTGAATTCTCCCGATACTCCTCGGTATACTCCGTCAGCGAGTCTGGCGTGTGGGCCTGGTACGAGGTCCACCGGTCTGTGCTCGAACGTGAGAAGGTGACCTCCCCTGTCGTGAAGGTGCCCTGGCCGGAACCCTGAGAAGTCCGGTCAATCCACGTTACATAGAGGGCGCTGTACTTCCAGTAGTCTGTGACGGACTGCTGGTAAGTTCGGTAGACTCCGTTCAGGTCCTCCCAGCTGTTGATGAGGCTCGATCCGCCCCCGGTACTCCAGTGGCTGGCCAGATAGTAGAAGTTGGTCCGGTTAGGCCCGACTTCATCCACGCACTCTGAAACCCCGAGAGCGCAGGAGAACTGCCCCGTCGGGTCCCACCGGCTGATGGGGTTGTTCCCGGTGTAGGCATACCGATTCTGCGTCCACGGCTCCGTCAACTCCCCGCTCCAGGTATCCGGCGTCATGAACCGGCCCGTCTGCGGGGAGTACCAGCGCGCCTTCATGTCAACCAGGCCCGCCACTGGGTCGAAGTCGTGTCCCGTAAGGCCCGATGTATTGTACGGCGCCGTCACGCCCGTGAACAGTCCACCAAAGGCGTCGTAGCGATACTGCTCCGCCACCGCGCCGTGCGGGTCGGTCAGCGTGGAGACGCTGCCTCGCAGATCTGGGCTGTAGTACTTCAGCCCGCCCGCCATGGGCATGGTCGGTTCGCTCGATGGGTTGATCAGGCCCTTCAGGCCAAACTGCTTGCGGGCCACGATGTCCCGGTAGCTCCGGTAGTACTGGGCCACCGACTGGCCGTTCTCGCCGTACTCGTTGGTCACGGCCTTGCTGAGCCCATCGTACAGGTACCGGGTGGTCTCTGTGACCTTCTTCAGGGCCTTCTCCGGCTTTTCGGGCTTGTTCTCCTTCCCGTTGCCGTTGCCGTGCACCTCGACAGGCACGGTGCCCTCGGGACACGTGATGTCGGCGCTCCCCGTCTCGCTGGCCCGGGGGGACTTGCCGTTGTCAGATTTCGCCTCGCCTTCGCCCTTCCCCTCCGTGGCAGGGGCTGCCTTCTCGCCGGGCTCCTTCTGCAGGCCCCAGGCCTTGCCGTTATGGTCCGCCCAGGCGGTTTCGGTCCGCACGACCTTCCGGCCAAGGGCGTCGTAGCCGTAGGCGACGCCGCTCTCGTCTTCCATGGCGACGCCCGTCAGGCGGCTGAAGCCGTCGTAGGTGTAGGTGACGGAGTCGTCGGCGGTGCTCTTGCCCGTCATCCGACCCGCCGCGTCGTACTGGTACTCTGTGCTGCCGGCCCGCAGGAGGCGGTCCGCACGGTCGTACTGGTACTCCGTCCGGCCCTGGTCGGTGACCATGGCGGTTCGGTTGCCCACGGCATCGTACTCGTAGCGGGCCGATGCCGTGATGGGCATGAGGTAGTCGGGGGTCAGCTTGTACTTCTGGGGAGCGGGGACACAGACGACGGTCGTCTTCTTCCCCGGACCCTTGCCTTCGGACTCATCCTTTTCTTTTCCGTTACCGTGCTCCTTGTCTTTGCCGTTCCCTTGTTCCTTGTCCCTCTCGTTGCCTGGCTCCTTATCCTTTCCGTTACCGTGATCCTTGTCCTGCCCGTTGCCCTTGTCACCTGAATTCCCGTTCCCACCGCCGCCGCCGTTGTCACCAGCGTTGCCCGAGTTCCCGTTCCCGCCGCCGTTGTCGCCGGCATTGCCCGAGTTCCCGTTCCCGCCGCCGTTGCCGTTGTCGCCCGCGTTGCCCGAGTTCCCGTTCCCGCCGCCGTTGCCATTGTCGCCGCCGTTGCCCGGGTCGGGGGTAGACGGCGTGTCAGCAGGCGGGGGCGGAGTATCGTCCCCACCGTTGCCATTCCCGTTGCCATTTCCGCCCTTAGCCACCAGGCGGGTCCGGTCCAGACCCAGTGCGCTTCGCATATTGGCCGTGAAGCTCACAAACAGGCTCTGGACCCGCTCCAGAACGCTCTTCTTGGGCGGCTTCTCCGGCCCCGAGTTCCCAGGAGAGCCCTTCTCCGAACCCTCCTTCGGCGGCCGGATGCGCTCAGGCAGCTCCCCATACTTGCTCCGCAGCTCCCGAAGCTTCTGAACCGGGTAGTCCACCTGCCTCAGCCGGTTGAGGTCGTCATAGCGGAAGCTCGTCATCGCCCCATCCGATTCGACCTGCTCGACCACGTTGCCCGCCGCGTCCCGCGTCCAGGTGTACCCGTCGAAGACCCCCGACGGACCCGCATGGGTGATGGACTGGGGCCGGCCGGCGTCATCGTACGTACGGTTCGTGCTCGTGCCGTTGGCAAGGACGCGCTCCACTTCCCGTCCGGCCCCATCGTAGGCGAAGGTGTTCCGGTTGCCGTCGGGGTCGGTCATGGCCGTCATCCGCCGGGCGGCGTCGTACTCGTAGGCGACGGCCCGGCCATCCGGGTCGACCATCTGGGTGCGGTTGCCCACGGCATCGTAGGTGTAGCGGGCGGTCTTCGCCATCGTCTCGTCCTGCTGGCTGGTCAGGCGGCCCAGCGCATCGTACGTGAACGTCTCCGATGCGGTGCCATTCGCCGCCCGGACCAGACGGCCCGCAGGGTCATAGCCGTAGGCCGACGTGTCGCCGCCCGCCTGAATCTGAGCAAACTCCCCGCGGGCGGTGTAGCTGTAGGTCGCCGTCTCACCGGCCGGGTTGGTCATGCTGGTGAGAAGGCCGCGCGGATCGTAGGCATAGGTGGTCTGCTCTCCGGCGGGGTTGCGCTCAGCCGTGAGCTGGTTCTCCAGGTCGTAAGTCATGCTGGTAACCCGGTCCAGCGCATCCGTCCGACTCGTCAGGTTCCCGGCGGCGTCATACGCATAGGCCGTCTTCCCGCCCGTGGCGTCGGTCACCTGGGTCAGTTGGCCGGCGGCGTCGTAGCCGAAGCGGGTGCTCCGGCCCAGGGGGTCGGCCAGTTCGATGACCCGGCCAGCGGCATCGTATGTGAGGCTGGTCGTCTCCCCCAGCGGGTTGACGATACGGACAGGCCGGTTCAGGGCATCATACTCAACCCGCTCGACCTTCCCGAGCGGATCGCTTGTCGAGGTAAGATTGCCGACGGCGTCGTAGGTCCACTCCGTCACCGATCCCACCGGATCCGTCACCGACACGCGGCGGCCCAGGGCATCATACTCGTACCGGGCGATCGCCCCGAGCGGGTCCGCCATGGTCAGGAGGTTGCCTTCACCGTCGTAGGTCATGCGGGTGGCCTGCTTCAGGGGATCGGTCACCGCCACCAGCCGGCTGGCAGCGTCGTACTCGTACCGCCAGTCGGCACCGGCAGGGTCGACCTGCTTGGTGAGGCGGCCAGCCTTGTCATAGGCATAGGTAGTCCGGGCCCCGGTGGGATCCGTCTTCGCCAGCAGGCGGCCGACCGGGTCGTACTCGTAGGCCGTCTTGTTGCCTGCGGCATCCGTGGCGGCCACTACACGTCCGAGGGCGTCGTATTCAAGGCTCTCCGACCCACCGAGCGGATGGGTGATGCGGGCCGTCTGCCCGGCCGGCGTGTAGGCCAGCTCGGTCCGCTCGCCCCGCGCACCGGTCACCGCCGTCACCCTGCCCAGGAGGTCGTACGCGTACGAGGCCTCGCTTCCGAGGGGATCGGTCGTGGCCAGCAGATTGCCGGCCAGGTCGTACCGGTACTCCGTCTTCGCCCCCGCCTCATCGACGGCGGAGACGACGCGGCCCGCCGGGTCATAGCTCCAGGTCCGCTCACCGCCCAGGGGGTTGGTGAGGCGGGTCAGGTGGCCGGCCGCATCGTAGTCGTAGCGCGCCGTGTTCCCGCGGGGATCGGTGACCTGCACGAGGCGGCCGCCCAGGTCATACTCGAAGGCGGTGACCGCCCCGAGGGGATCGGTGACTGCCGTCGTGCCCAGTGGCTGGTCGTAGGTGTATTGCGTCGTGGACTCTCGCCGGTCGGTGCGGGCCGTGACTCGGCCCACGGCATCATAGGCCGTGACGATGGACTGCCCGAGTGGATCGGTGACCTTCGTGACGCGCCCGACGGCATCGTACTCGTAGCGGGTGATCTGATCCAGCGGATTGGCCAGAGACGTAAGGCGGCCCACGGCATTATACAGGAAACGGGACGTGGCCCCCGCCGGGTCGGTGACCGCGTCGAGCCGCCCGCCCAGATCGTAGTGGTAGGTCGTGGCGCCTCGCAGGGCGTTGACCTGCCTGGTCACGCGACCGGCGGCGTCGTACTCGTACTGATCTTCCCGGGCGCCCGGCTGACGGAGGCTGGTCAGCTGGCCGGCGGCATTGTAGGCGTAGGTGGTCTCCTGCCCGAGGGGGTCGGTGGCCTTCTCGAGACGGCCGGCCTTGTTGTAGGCGTAGGCCCACTGCTGCCCGAGCGGTCCCGTCTTACCGAGGAGCCGGCCGGCCTCATCGTAGGTGAACGTTGTTACAGCGCCGGCGACATCTTTGACGGACGCGGGCCGGCCCAGAGCGTCGTAAGCGATGCTCGCGGTGGCGCCCAGCGGGTCGGTGACCGCTGTGACGCGGCCGGCGGCATCGTACCGGTAACTGGTGATCTCGCCAAGAGGCCCCGTCACCTTTTCGGGCAAGCCAGCCTCGTTGTAGGCCGTCTGCCGGGACGCGCCGCGGTAGTCGGTGACCTTCGTCTGCCGCCCCAGGGCGTCGTAGGCGAAGGTCGTGGCACGAGCCAGGGCGTCGGTCACCTCCGCGAGGTTGCCGGCCTCATCATAGTGATAGACACTACTCGCGCCATCCGGCGCTGTGGTGCCAGTGGGTCGCCCGAGCCGGTCGTACTCGTAGCGGGTGGTGTGGCCCAGGGCGTCAGTCAGCAGGGTGAGGCGCCCGGCAGCGTCGTACTCGTACTGAGCCAGCAAGCCCCAGGGGCCGGTGACGGAGATCGGGCGGCCGGCCTGGTCGAAGTCATACTGGTAGCGGGTGCCGTCGGGTTTGACCAGGGTGGCTCGTTTCTCGGCGAGATTGTAGATCCAGCGGGTCTCCCGGCCGAGGGGGTCTCGCACGGAGATGGTCCGGCCGAAGGGGTCGTAGGCAAACTCCTGCCTGCCGCCATCGGGCTGGATGATGGCCGTTACCTGACCGTTCGCGTTGTACTCCCACCCGGTGCTCTCACCGGCCGGGTTGGTCAGCGCGGTGAGACGGTTCAGGGCGTCATACTGCAGGACGGTACGGCCGCCGAGGGGGTCTTCCACGGCGGAAAGGCGGCCCCGCAGGTCATAGGTGTACGTGGTCACGCTGCCCGTGGGCTCGGTCTTCGACGCCAGACGGCCTGCACTGTCATAGGCGTACTGCTCCAGGCGCCCACCGGGAAGCGTCCGGGAGAGGAGCCGGTTGGCGCCGTCATGGGCGTAGGCCACCCGCTGGCCGTTGGGCAGGGTCACGGCACTGACGCGGTTGGTCGGGGAGTATTCGTAGGTGTAGGAGCGGTTTCCGGGGAGGATGGTCTCGACCCGGCGTCCGGCCTTGTCATACCGGTGCTCGGTGACTTGGCCGAGGGGATCCGTGAGCGTGAGGGGCCGCCCCGCTGCATCCACCGTGACGGTGGTCCGGCTGCCGTCGGGGTCGGTGATGGCGGTGACGTTCCCGGCAGCGTCCCGCTCATAGGCATACTGGCCTTTGGGGCTGGAGACGGCTGTCAGGCCCCGGGGGCTGTAGGTGAAGGTGGAGACCTCTCCGGTGGGCGACGTCGCTTTGGTTACCCGGCCTAGCGCATCCCGCTCGTAGCGGGTGGTCAGAAGAATACCGTCGAGGGCGTCCGTGGACAGGGTCTCCGCGTAGCCGCGGCTGTCATATCCGTAGCGGTAGGTCCGTCCGGCCACATCCGTATGAGCGGTCACCCGGCCGTACGCATCGTACTCCCAGGTCATGCGGCGGCCAAGGGCGTCGGTGGCGGCAGTGACACGTCCACCGGCATCATACTCGAAGGTGGTGGCGGAGCCGTCGGGCATCTCCGAGCGGGTGATCCGGCCGCCCGCATCGTAGGTCATCTCGATTTCGCCGGACCCAGCCGGACGGTTGGCGGTCATGCGCCCGAAGGCGTCGTAGGTGTACGATGCCACTACGCCGGTGGGGTCGGTGACGGTGGTGGGGTTGCCGTAGGCGTCGTACTCGAAGACTGTACGCTTGCCTGCGGCGTTGACGGTGGCCGTCAGCAGCCCGCGAGTGTCGTACTCGAACAGGGTCTCCTGGTTCAGGGCATCGATGCGGGAGAGAAGGTCGCCCTTCTCGTTGTAGGTCAGCCGGGTGTTGGCCTCGCCTGGCCCGGTGATGGTGGCGGGCTTGTCCCACCGGTCGTCATAGGTGTAGCTGGTGACGCCCGAGGGGGTGCTGGTTTGGGTCACCCGGCCCTTGGTATCGTATGTCCAGGTGGTGGTCCCGGACGGGGTGGTCTGGCTCAGCCGGTTTCCCTTGTCGTCGTAGGTGAAGGTGTTCACGTTGCCGAGCGGGTCCTTTTCGTTGAGCAGCCGGCCGACCGCGCCGAAAGAATGGACCCAGGCGTAACCGGCCGCGTCCGTCAGCGTGGCGCGAGTGCCGGTTCCGTCGGGCGCGTAGGTCAAGGAGAAGCGGGAGTTACGGTCGGCGTCCTGGATGGCGGAGACCTTGTGGTCCGTCCCGTACACCAGGCGGGACGCGCCCGCCGCCGGGTCATCGATGGTGATGATCCGGTCGCTGCCATCGTATTCGTAGCGGGTCACAGCCCCGTCGGCGCCGGTGACCTTCACCAGGCGCTGGCGCTGGTCATATTCGTACTTGGTGGACAGGCTCATCGGCCCGTTGACGGCGGTGATGACCTCGCCCTGCCAGGTGATGGTCAGGGTCCGGCCAGCGGCATCCTTGACGCTGGTCAGGCGGCCCTGGGCGTCGTGACCGAACTGGACGGTGTTGCCGTGAGGATCCTTCCAGTAGGTGAGGAGACCGGCGGTGATGGGCTGCCCGGTCCGCCAGGGAGCGCGGTAGCCGCTGTATCCCCACTGCTCGCCGCCCTTGCGGGTGACCACGTACTCGGTGGGGCCCTTGCGCTCAAGCGTGGCGCCGGAGCCGGACGGCTCGTAATGGCCCTTCCCCAGATCGGTGGTTATGTACGAATCGCCGTCGAAGGACTGGACGAAGGCATTCTGCCCCTCTAGGTACTTGTAGTTGGCAATATCGCCGGTGGGGCGGAACTCGGCGATGGAGTAATCGCTGTACATTTTGAGAAAGCCGCCCAGGTTCATGGTCCAGCCGCGGCCGAACGGGGAGACGGGCGTAGACTGTCCGTCACTCGCCGGGCCG
>Ga0196971_1000703_pt1 | contig 21078 bp, 18 predicted proteins | sample S1v_1013CmetaG_FD_148660 | JGI IMG/M metagenome (GOLD analysis project Ga0196971, IMG submission 148660) | Soil microbial communities from Anza Borrego desert, Southern California, United States - S1+v_10-13C | ecosystem: Environmental > Terrestrial > Soil > Desert | place: USA: California...
CATTCCGCGAATATTGGCGCTGACTGATCCTTAAAAAACCGATCCAATGGAAGAATGTCGCCGCTCACGTTATCTAGGCGTTCTAGATAAAGCTTGTCCTCGATGATTTTCCATATTCCGACATAACGCCGCTCGCATGCCGTGTGCGAATGGATTCCTTCTAACCTGTTCCGTGTCTGAGAGAGATCGAGATATGGTTCAAGCGGCAAAGTAAAAAGCGAATGCAGCTTATCCTTGTAGTGCAAGCCTTCTGAAAACTGTGCAGTCATATTCTTCGCAAAAAAATCAATAGATTTCACTCTAAGTGGCGTTCAAGCCTCGGGATAAAAACGTAGTGGGAATTGAAGATCAAATAGATGCGGTAGTAATAGAGTTGATGTTCAGAGAATTTTCCGTCGTTATCCTTCGTCAAAATATAGGCAACGCTTTTCGGCGTAAATTGAATTCCGAACAACCGAACACCATAGATGTCGATTGAGAACCAACGACTACCGGTTCGATTCCAGAGCCGCCAAAGACGATAGTAAAGCTTATCCACTGTACTGAGCGCCAATGCTGTCTCCTATCGATCGATCTTGATTGGGAAACTTACCTTTCCAATCATCCTATTCCTGCGATTGTCCATGCGCGAACAAACAACGAGCGACTAACGCATCCGTGTCATCAAATAATTTTTCCCGTATGTTGAGAGCCGCGCTGCGCCACAATTCAATAGCGGCCTCAGACAATTTTGCTGTTCCCGTTTCGCTGAACGCCAGCATTGATCGGTTGCATGACATGAACATCGTATCCTCACGAAGCCGCCAATTCACCGCATCAGAGACTATATTGCAGAGCATTTCCACACTAAAGAAGACAACAGGAAAATCATCGCCCCTTTCGGGATATGCAAACATCGGCATACTCCCTGTTTCCCATGACTCGTTGCGCATTGATGCGAACATCGAAATCCAACCGCTAATAAATTGAAGCGCTGGAATGATGTATTGCTGGTCGCCGACATGCAGCTTTATCATACGAAGAGGCGACAGAGTTGATTGGCATTACCGACACGGCGACCATCTTTGTCATGGGTCGAATTCGAGAAAGCGAAGTAGCGGCCCAATAATCTGCCGGACGCATCGTAAGCCACGAAGTCACCATTGCCGCGTTCTTCTATGAAACCGATCCTGCGGCCAGACCTGTCAAAAAGAGGTGTGCTTGTCATCGCTCCGCTCCCTGTTTGTATGTGACCTATTCTATCCAGCCTGGGGGAACCGGGAGCGGAACTTCACCGATAGGGCATGTGCTGGATATAGCAAACGCGATATTTTTCGCTTTGCCCTGTCTATTGATCAGAATCTCTTGAAGAATGCATTTCTTCCGTAAAGAACGCAGCAGATAAGAACTGCTTTACGAACTCGCCAATGCCAGGTGCGCCGGATTCCCGCTTTCCGGCAATGTTCAACACATCAATAGGGTATCGGGTCACAAATGATATAAGCGATGCAGGAGCGGAGTCGCACCAGAGATGAAGGTACGGTCGGCGCTGCTTTTCGGCGAATTCGACTGTCCGCTTCGATCCACCGTCAAGCTTCCCGTCCAATGTGAAAATAACCGTCGCATCGCTATCGCGGACATTCCATTCCGTCCGTTGCAGGTACGATCTGCTTGGCGTTTCAATTAGTTGATATCGGTCTGGAACTATGCCGTCTTCAGCCCTTCGACCTTTCGGACACCATCCGCCATGCGAAATGCCATTCGCTATCGCCCAATCAAGTGCGGCTCGGTCTGCGCCCGTTTGTCCTCCCGATACAACATGAAAGCTGAATATCTTCACGTACTCCCATTGTCGCAACGCGTGGATTGGCAATCGGCCATGAGGCGATTTAGCATTTGGCTTGCTATTGGCGCAATGCCACCACCATGGTTAATTACATATTTCAGAACCTTTTCCGCGTCGGGCGCAGATTTGATCGCTTCGAATACTGCCTCGCTATCTAATGCTGCACCTCTATTCATCAGAACAACGATCATTGCCCCGCGTTGATTAATGAAATCATGCCCATCACCGTCAAACAGTTCTACGGGGGAGGCACAAAAGGCTCGGCGCAACGGTAATTCGTCGTCAACATGAATGTTTGCTCCGGCGTTCAAAAGTGCTTCCACTGAGGAAACATCGAGCGAACTCACTGCCGCAATCAGCGGTGCATTATTCGCCGCTTGAGCATTTGCACCGTGTTCCAATAGCCATTCAATTGTTGAACTCATCCCGTGAACGGCGGCGCCAATCAATGCGCCATCGTCGCTTGCGTGAATGTCTGCGCCGCGAGACAAGAGAAATTCGAGTATTTCGACATTGCCTACAGATGCCGCTGATTGAAGGGCAGCGCCTCCACAAATAGCGATTGTTGTTTGCTGGGACAGCAAAAGATCAATGATGCCAAAATAGTCGGTATTGCTCCTTCCCTCCACGTAGTAAGCCGAACCGAATCCAGCCTCAACTCCTTCAGCCGCAACGGTAATCGCAGTGCAATCACGCTGGTTTCGACCAGCGCCATTTTCCAACGCAACACGAACCCCGTCCAAGTCCGCCCAGCGGGAGCACATGACCAAGTATCGATTCCAGAAGGCTTGCGACCGAACTGCAAAATCTCCCCGGTCTTCTCTCATTGCCTCACGTAGCTCTGTAAGACGGCCATGCAGATATCCAAGCAGCCACTGATCGGAAGACGATACATCGAGGCAAGCACCAGAACCTTCCACCATGGAGGACTTTTTCGATAAATCTTTCCAATATGGCTCAAGCTGATCGCTCAATGCTCCTATCGACAAACGGAGGTCGAAGTCTAAACTCGGCACTTTAGCCAGCACAGCAGCGAGCTTTAAATTGGAAGGTAATGAGGAGCGGGCAAGAAAAGACAATACGGCGTCTGCATAACGTGGGTCTTCATAGCCTGCCGTGACTTGGCATTGCTCAAGCAGCTTGTCCCATTGCTCCACAATGTCATCCAACGACGTTTTTTCCTCAAGAGGAATGTACCAGTCAAGTAACTTCACAATTCTGCCTTCGCATGAACGAAAATAATTTCCTATAGGCAATTTTATCTCAAGGAAGCGAAAGGATGTCTCTCATGAAAAGCGTCTGCACTCCATGCGTATTTGAAATTGTGATAACTGAATTGATCAATGTTTTGCGCCAAACATGGAGGTTGAGATAGCTTACTGGCAATCTCTCAACTGTTTCCAAGCACAGCGTTTGTCTGCATATGGCAATGTATATGCTGGGCTGCTTGACGGAAGCTTGACAATTTGGAAGCACTTCGCGTTGTCTGCAAGTGCTTTCAGCCCTAAACGCGCAGCGGTGCCACCATTGAAAGCGATAGTCGTCAAACGAGGAAGGCTAGCAACAAGGCGAACGAGATCGTTATATACGTAATTGCGAATCTTGCTATCAAGGCTGCCTTCCCGTTGCGCGTCAGCGACAACGTCCCAAAGACCCACGCCATGCCGAAGTAAAACCTGCAATCGATCAGGATACGGCAAAGCTATCAACTCCTCTCCGACTACTTCGGACATCAAAGTCCAAAATCTGTTTTGTGGATTCGCGTAATACTGATCCTGTGCTAAAGATTGCTCGCCCGGCAAACTACCTAATATCAGGACGCGGACATTTTCATCTACTACAGGCGGAAAGCTGTGCTTGCGATTCATGTTGCATTACTCAAGTTCTACAATTGAGACTTCGCAGCATCGCGTTTTATAGTTCGGAGTCTATTGAGCGTCGATTCTCTCGTACGCTCTGCTTCCTTTGGATTGGTTTCCAGCATCTTCCCGTTCACAACAGTTCGTATCACTCCGTTATGTAGATGAGCTATGAACATTCTGGCGTTCCTATCCGGCTTGAATTGAATTTCACCGAGAAATTTAACAATGCGATCTTCGTCATAACCATATTCGTGACGAAGCTCAGCCATGAGCTTCTCGGGATTAGTGGGCGTAGTGTTCAATCCTCCGGGGTAAAGATCAATTCGACGAAATACTTTCTGAACCTCCGTTAAAAGGCGAAATCGCAAGCGCAGTTTGTCATCTAGATCCGAATCTTTTGACTCAAGTTGATCAAGTAGTTTTGCGATGTTCTCGACAAATGATTGATCGTTTTGGTTCACATTCTTGACTGTCGCGATCTCGGTTTGAAGCTCCAGTCGCTGCTTCTTCAGTTCATTCAATTCAGCTTCCGCGTTGCGCATTCGTTCCACAAGGAAGCGTACGTCGCCGCCGGTTTCAAGCGCTGTCGCAAGGTTATTCAATCGCCGCTCAAGTTCTTCGAGTTTTCCCGTGCAAGCCGCCAGCTCACTTTGCTTCGCGGTCAAGCTATCTACCTGTGACGATTCCCCCAACACCTTCGCTATATTCAGCTCTCTAGCGAAGGTTAATAACTCCCGCTCCAGATTGCGTACGTTATATGAGACGCCTATACAGCCGCCGCCTTGAAGCGATTTCGCGCAATAGAGGAAGCCGGTGTTAAATCCAGGCTTTCGCCTGATATGCACTGGTCCGCCACAATATCCACACCGCGCCGTCCCTTGGAAGATGTTGTAGCACTGCCCCTTTCGACCAGCATTGACTGTCGTTGCGCCACGACGGCGTGAAGCCCTCAGCGCCTGCACCTCGTAAAACAGTTCTTTTCCAATGATGGACGGATAGTAATCCTCAACGAACGTATTGGTTGTCGTGCGGCCATTGTTATCTTGATCAAGCTGGAGCACACCGATTACAGCAATGTTCTGGAGATTGAATCCGACAGTACTGTTTTGCCAGTATTTTGCATGTTGAGCAGTCGGAATTTCCCGCTCATTCAGGTACTTCGCGATCGAGACGTTTCCAAGTCCGTCTTTGGCCAGTTGAAACATCAAACGAACGGTACCGGCCTTTTCTTCATTGATTTCGTATTTCGAACCGTCAGCGGATGGCTTTAACCACCACGGGCATCTACCTGACATTACCTCTTTGTTCGATTTGACGCGCTCCTTCTTCTGCTTCCATGCTTCGGTAATCCGCCTTGACTTAACAGCGGATTCTTCATGTGCGCGGGACATGGAAACCAACGCCATAATTAAAGGCGTCCAGTCATTCTTCAGCTTTTCCTTGCTGTAGGCCGCAGAATCGGTGAGCGTGACGATTGTGATTCCGCGATTGATGATTGCTTGAAAAATCTGCAATGCATCGGGGACTGGCAAGCGCGAAAGGCGATCCAGAGACTCAACAAGAAGGAAAGAATTTGGCGCCACTCGTCCTTCGTCAATCGCTGAGATGAATTTGCCTAGTGCGCCACGCTCGACATTGCTCCCTGTGAACGCCGAAACACCCAAGTCATGGACGTTGAGCGTTTCGTCTAGGATAAGGTTGTGCTCTGCTGTATAGCGGCGTGATGCGTCGAGCTGGCGTCGCATGGAATCGCCATGCAGTTGGACCGGGGTGGAAAAGCGGACGTAGGAATAGGCGACGGACATGGAATTGCGCACAGGAAACTCGACTGACCGATTATAACTATCCAGGTGTTAAACTGACCAAAACTTAGATCCCAGTTTGCTTTAATAAAAATAAACCCGCCCGACCTGACGAATCAGTACGTTTGAAAAGTGCAGCCCTTCCCGCTTCGTTAAGCCCCCCGGTTCGTTGCCTTTAATACAATTCGCATCTACACTGGCTTGGACGTCTAAGAAGGTAAAAATGCCCACTCCGCGCCGATTGGTTCTAATTACTTTGCTGTAGAAGAACGTTTGTCCCCAACATGAATACTCGTGTCGCCCTCGTATCGTGCGTCAAGTCGAAACAAAGTTCGCCTGCTGCAGCCCGCGACCTTTACACGTCGACGCTTTTCCATGCGCTTCGCGGATACGCTGAGGCACACGCCGATGTTTGGTACATACTTTCCGCTGAACATGGTCTTCTCGAGCCTGACGCGCAGGTCGCTCCCTATGAGCGCACCCTGAACAAGATGAAAAAGGACGAACGCCTTGCTTGGGCCGATGGTGTGAAGAAAAAGCTCATGCAAGTTCTTCCGACTGGAGCCGAGGTAATCTTTTTGGCTGGTGTCCGGTACCGGTCGGATCTCGTGCAATTTCTACATGATCACGGCTTTTCGGTCAGTATTCCGCTTGAAGGATTGTCCTTCGGTAAGCAACTTCAGCGGCTGAATCAATTAGCGATGGGCCGTCAATGAGTAGCCGAGATTTGGATCGTTTATACGAGCTGCTCGGCGAACTAGAGAAAGCCCCAGAACAGGGGCGGAAGCTTGCTGACTATTCGGGAAGGACGGGATGGCCGACACGCGGCGTTTATTTCTTTCGAGAGCAAGGAGAGAATCGTCGAGATTCGCCGCAAACCGCACGTATAGTTCGCGTCGGGACTCATGCGGTAAGTGCAAACTCCAAATCTGCTTTGTGGGGACGACTTCGCTCTCATCGCGGCAATCGCGCCGGAGGCGGCAATCATCGAGGCTCTATCTTTCGGCTTCATGTCGGGGATGCACTGCTGCGACGAGATAACGCTTTTATCGGAGAACTATCGACATGGTCCGTAGGTTCTACCGCTTCAAATGTAGTTAGACTCGCTGAAGCCGAACACGAGCAACGCGTATCTGCGTACTTGGGTCGAATGTCGTTGTTATGGGTTGAAGTGCCAGATGAGCCGGGGCCGAATAGTGACAGAGGATATATCGAGCGGAATTCTATCGCGTTACTTTCGAATACTCTTCGCCCGCTCGCCCCTCCGAGTCAGTCATGGCTAGGCCTCCATAGCCCACGCATGGAAATACGTAGTAGCGGCTTATGGAACTTGAATCATGTGCAGCAACAATACACGCCAGAATTTTTGAGTGTGTTGGAGCGCTATATTTTGCGTCATTCATCGTCTCAGATCGCAAGCAAATGATCTGCGGAGTGCCGTCCTGATTCGGACTTAAAACGAATCATCAACCACTCGGTGGCACTGGCTTGACGTTTTCAATTACCGTAACGCCTAGACATTTCGCGATTTCTCGGTACTCCGGCGGCAACTGGCATTCCAAGACTAAAAGAACTCTCACTGCAGGCGGATCGTGTGGTCGGTCGATTTTGGCCTGCGATGCGAGGACTGCGGTGTATTTCACTACTTGATAGAGGCCACGCTCGTAATCACGCTTTAACGCGTCTGACACGGACGACTTCACCTCGACTCCAATCCATAAATCACGTGATTTGAAAAATACGTCAATTTCGTCACCAGAGCGCAGTGCATATTCATCGCTTGCGAACCAAGACGCATCCGCCCCAACAAGATGAGGGTTGGACTTTACAAAAGACTTCAACGCCTTATGCTCTTTAGATTCACCGCCACCCCAGCCACCTCTATTGTCGTCCGTAGGCGGCTCGTCAAGAGTCGGTGGGGCGACCGCGGGAAGGCCAAGCAACGTCAGTATTTCATTCCAACGACTCCCAAATGCCAAGACTCTCTGGTGCTCTGCCAGCACCTTCGACTCCTTCTCGGATCGGGTCAGCTTGTCATAGCCATACCACTTGTTCCGAATGCCTATGCCCGGCAGCCCTTGATTCTGGCCCTGCGATTCGACAACGATGGTCGTGAGATACGGGATCTCTTCTGCCCATTTTGTCTTGAGCCCATCGATTAATGTGGTAACCCGGCCAAGTACATGTCCTAGACCACGTGCCCAGTATTCACCGTTTTTATTGCGGCGGTCGAGCCGCTCAGCAAGCTGTTTGTACGTCAACGGTTCGAGCACATCGTCTTTTTGCCTTAGTACGTGTTCAATAAGTATGGGAATACACTTAAAGGCAAGTTCATCGGTTGTCAGTTTCTCTTCAGTGAAATCGGCATTTGGGTCGCCGTCTTCGCCGTCACTTTCAAAGGACTCGCTGGTAGATTCAGCAGAGGTCGGCCTTCCAGGAAACTCTCCCTTGGGTTCAATTAGTTCGAACAAGTAACCCGGCTGGATTTCTTCTACCTTGTCGCCTCGTTTGGTCTTTTTGAAGGCTTCTTCAACTCCCAAGCGTTCTAGCATTTCGCCGCTGGAAAACTCGAACACGCGTTTGAGTTCATGTGCGCGATCCATGTAGAAGTGCGCTACCTTTCGGTCCCCCTTTAACAAAGCTGTAGGGTCAGGTTCAGCCTCATAACCCACTACTCGGAGTCGTTCGGCCGCCGCCTTTCTCAGATTTTTGTCTGCTTCCTCCCCATGGGCGACAGCCGGACCTTTCCACGCTTTTTGTTTTCCGCCGATCTTTACAAATCGCCGGATTCTGCCCTCTTCAGAATCAAATACGTCCACGATTTGGTCCAACCATAATGTGCAAACCAACACATTGTCTTGGCTAAAAGCATTCCACGGCGTGTCGTGCCGTGCGTGCATTGCACTGCGGCGATAGGTGTCAACTCCACAGGTATTGAGCCAGAAGTTGTGTGTGCTCTTTTCAATTCGTTCTGAGGCCAAGTTCAAGCTCTCCATTAAATCGGGCGACTTTTCGTGCGATTGCTTATACAGAACCTTCAATGGTCATCCGTGCCCGGTGCCTGTAGCTCGTTTCTACATTCATCGGCAAGAAGCCATTCCCTATCGTTGGGGCGTTTAATCCATAGGTCTCGCCATGCGTTTCTACTACTGCTTGTTATTGTGTTTGCGAGACTCCCTGGCGAGATTGGCTTGCCCTCATAGATGATTTCGTCCCCTTCGACTTTCGCATAGAAATATGCGCCTTTGTATTGCATTCGAATCTCGGTGCCATCCGGCAAAAACAGGCTTTTCCATTGATAACCACGGGTAATACGTTCTCTCAAAAGCTCAGGTTTCCAACTGGCATTATCAAGCCAATATTCAACGGCATTGCTAATGACTTCGACAGGATCACGGGAGTCACCATTGCTGCGAAGAAAATTTGCCAGGTCCAGAAAGAGGCTAGTTTTGAGCGGAACTGAAATTTGCGTATCCATGCTTAAATCTCCTTTTGTTTGCTTATTCTTACTATATACCGTCCAAAAATGCAAAGTCAAGCTCATTCGAGCAGAAAAACGCATAAAAAAGCAAGGCGTCATCCGTTAGAGATGGATGGGCTGAGAGTTGAGGTGGCGTGTCAAACTGACCAAAACTTAAACCAGTTTTGGCGCCTGCTGTCGGCCGTACTGAACGAAGACCTCGTTGCCCTGCCCTATGAGCAGCGCCTGCAGCGGCTGCTGGCACGCCGCATCGGGCTGTGGGATGTGCTTGCTGCTTGCGCGCGTGAAGGCAGTCTCGACACCGCAATCCGCCAGGCGCAGGCGAACGACTTTGCCGTGCTCAAACACCAATGCCCGCAGCTGCGCCGCATTTGCTTCAATGGCAAGACCTCCGGCAAGTTCGAGAGCCATTTTGCCGATGCCGGATTTGAAACATTGGTGCTCCCTTCGTCTTCTCCTGCCCACGCATCCCTCTCCTTTGAGCAAAAACTGGGGATATGGAAGAACATCATTCTGTAGAATGGCGGAAACACGTGCCGCCCAAGGCTGTGTCTGACAGTCGTAGCGAACGCGACGTACGCCGAGCACCGCATACCTCAAGTCGAGCCCACAGTAGCCTGCCAGACACCGTCCAACGTACCGCACGGAACCACACACCGCAAGCGACACATGCTCATCAAACGCAAGTCCATCGAAGCACAAGCCAACACCAAGGCCGGCCCCGGCAAGGCCAAACCTGTGGCAAAAGCACCACGCAAACCGAAGTTCGCCCCGATCACCCTGTCGGAGGAAAACGGCGTCGTCTTCCTCCACTTCGGCAACGAATGGGTACAGGGCGCGATGCGCAGCCGCAAGCCTTACTGGATCGAACTCGAATATGCGCAGCAGATGATGGCCTGGATGCTGTTCATCCGGCAGCCGCAGCATGTCGTGCAGCTTGGTCTGGGCACCGGCGCGCTGACCAAGTTCTGCTACCGCGAATTCCCGCAGGCGCAGGTCACGGCAGTCGAACTCAATCCCTCCGTCATCGGCGTCTGCCATGCGATGTTCAAGCTGCCGCAGGAGGATGATCGCCTGTCCATCCTCGAGATGGATGCGATGGAATTCGTCACCGATCCCGCCAACCACGGCAAGTTCGATGCATTGCAGATCGACTTGTACGACGCCACCGTCAAAGGACCGGTGCTCGATACGCCGGACTTCTATGAAGCCTGTGCCGCCTGCCTCGCGCCGCACGGCATCGTGACGGTCAACCTGTTCGGTGACCATCCGAGCTATGCGAAGAATTTCAAGGCGATGAAATACGCCTTCGACGAAGTGATCTGCCTGCCGCCAGTCCATGAAGGCAATGTGATCGCCATCGGCTTCAAGAAAGCCCCACAAATCGATTTCCCGGCCTTGTACGACCGGGCCGCGGAAATCACCACCGCAACCAAGCTCCCTGCAAAATCCTGGGTCAACGGCCTGAAGGAATGGGAATTGGTCCGCGAGAAAGCCACTGCAGCAGGCCCCCGACATGAACGCAAGACTTGACCAGCACGGTTCGCCCATGACCAAAGCACCGCACAAAGCTGTCGACCTTCACCAAATCTTCACGTGGCTGGTTGCCGACGGTATCGTTGAAAAGGCCAACGTCAAGGCGCCGTACAACCAGGCACTGGCTTTCCAGCGCAACACCAGCATCGCGACGCACCCGCTGACCGCAGTGGCGCAGTGCAAGATCCAGTCGGCACTTCCGCCGCACAAGATTCTGACACTCGACTGGCTGACTGAGTGGATGGCGGGCAAAGCCAAACTGCCCTTCTTCCGCATCGACCCGCTGAAGATCGACTTCACGCGCGTCGCCGATGTGATGTCCGCAACGTATGCCGCGCGCTTCAACATCCTGCCGGTGGAATTGACGCCGAGTGAAGTCGTGATTGCCACCGCCGAGCCCTTCGCCATCGAATGGGAAGCGGAGATTGCGAAGATCACGCGCCGCAACGTCAAGCTGGTGATCGCCAATCCGCTCGACATCGCCCAATACACCTCGCAGTTCTTCACGCTGGCGAAATCCATCAAGGGCGCCAACAAGGCCGGCACCGCCGACCTCTCGCTGCGCAACAACTTCGAGCAGCTGGTCGAACTCGGCAAGAGCAACAAGACGCTCGACGCCAACGACCAGCACATCATCAACATCGTCGACTGGCTGTGGCAGTACGCCTTCGAGCAGCGTGCATCCGATATCCATCTCGAGCCCAAGCGCGACCTCGGCGTGATCCGCTTCCGCATCGACGGCGTGCTGCACCAGGTGTACCAGGTGCCGGCTGCGGTGATGCTTGCAATGACCGCACGCATCAAGCTGCTCGGCCGCATGGACGTGATCGAAAAGCGCCGCCCGCAGGACGGCCGCATCAAGACCCGCACCAACGGCGGCCAGGAGATCGAGTTGCGTCTGTCGACGATGCCGACTGCCTTCGGCGAAAAGCTGGTGATGCGCATCTTCGATCCGGACGTCGTCGTCAAGACCCTGCCCGAACTCGGCTTCCCGGTCGATGATGCACGGCGCTGGGACGACCTCACCAAGCGGGCACACGGCATCATCCTGGTCACCGGCCCCACCGGCTCCGGCAAGACCACGACGCTGTACACCACGCTCAAGGCACTGGCGACCTCCGAGGTCAACGTCTGCACCGTCGAAGACCCGATCGAAATGGTCGAAGGCTCCTTCAACCAGATGCAGGTCCAACACGGCATCGACCTGTCGTTCGCCGACGGGGTACGCGCGCTGATGCGCCAGGATCCGGACATCATCATGGTCGGCGAAATCCGCGACCTCGAGACGGCCGAGATGGCGATCCAGGCCGCACTTACCGGCCACCTGGTGCTCTCGACGCTGCACACCAACGATGCGCCGTCTTCCGTGATGCGCCTGCTGGAACTCGGCGTGCCGTACTACCTGCTGGAAACTACGCTGATCGGCATCATGGCGCAGCGTCTCGTGCGTACGCTTTGCCCTGCATGCAAGAAGGAAGATGGCGAGCTCAGCGATGAAGTATGGAAAGGCCTGGTGGAAGGCTGGAACATGCCGAAACCGGCCAAGGTCTACCGTCCCGTCGGCTGCCCCGAATGCCGCCAGACCGGTTACCGCGGCCGTACCGGCCTGTACGAACTGCTGACGATCACGCAGCCGTTCTCGAAACTGATCAAGGAAGAAACCGACATCCATGCCCTGCGCAAGCAAAGCATTGCCGATGGCATGAAACCGCTGCGCATTGCAGGCGCGATCAAGATCAGCGAAGGCGTCACCACGGTCGATGAAGTGCTGAAAGTCACGTCGGCACTCACCTGATTTTTACGAGTGCATTTTTTTGCTGATTGGGGCTAGGCTGCACGAAGCATTGTTGCTATAATTCCGGCCTCGTTGGGTCGTTAGCTCAGCTGGTAGAGCAGCGGACTCTTAATCCGTTGGTCGTAGGTTCGATCCCTACACGGCCTACCAACACATTCAAGGACTTGGTTAAAACCCAAGTCCTTTTTGTTTTGTGCGGCCGCTTTGCAGACTGCGCCCTTCATCGCGCGCCCTGTTCGCAGAAACTCTCCACGCTTGACCTTGCTTGGGGTACAAGGATAATTCCCACACCATCATCAACCAGCTACCCACGCACATGGTCGACCTCAGAAATGATCCTGCCCTGTCCGAAAGCATTTTCTCCATTCCCAAAATGGATTGCCCTTCCGAGGAAAACCTGATCCGGATGGCGTTCGGCAAGATCACCGGTGTTCGGCGACTGACGTTCGACCTCGGAGCACGGGAGTTGAAAGTGGTTCACTCCTGTTCTACGGATGCAATCCTGGGTTGCCTGCTTCCGCTGAAGCTGGGTGCCACGCTGCTGCAAACCGCACCGTTCGTCGCACCAGCCGATGGAGGGCATTTTCTGAGCCGCTTTTCCATCCCGAAGATGGATTGCCCCTCTGAAGAGAACCTGATCCGCATGGCGCTTGGCAAGCTGGATAGCATCCAGTCGCTGAAGTTCGACCTTCCCAACCGGCAGCTCGAAGTGGCACATGGCGGCGATGCAGGGCCAATCCTCGAGAAGCTCATGCCACTAAACCTCGGCGCCTCCCTCCTCGGCACAGCCCCTGCCCCATCCGCCGCACATTTGACACCACAAGCCGGGGCTGACGACGCGTCGGAAGCAGCCACGCTACGCCTCCTTCTTACCATCAATGCCATCATGTTCTTCGTCGAAATCGTGCTCGGCATGATGGCGCAATCCACCGGCTTGATCGCGGATTCACTCGACATGTTTGCCGATGCCGCCGTCTACGGACTGGCGCTGTATGCGGTGGGCCGCGCCGCCAGCCTGAAAACGAAGGCAGCGCATGTTGCGGGATGGCTGCAGATGGTGCTGGCGGTCGGCGCATTGGTGGAAGTGCTGCGGCGCTTCCTTTACGGCAGCGAGCCGGTTTCTGCCTTGATGATGGGCGTCGGACTGCTGGCACTCGCAGCAAACGTCACCTGCCTCGTGCTCATTTCCCGCAAGCGCGACGCTGGTGCGCATATGAAGGCCAGCTACATCTTTTCCGCCAATGACGTGATCGCGAATGCAGGCGTCATTGCCGCCGGTGCATTGGTCGCCTGGACCGGTTCGCCGTACCCGGACCTGGTGATCGGCACCGTGATCGGTGTCGTGGTGCTGAACGGCGCGCGCAGGATCTTACAGCTGCGCTGATTCCCGCCATTCAAAACCGGTACTCCGGATTCTTCGCGTCAAACGCATTCGGCGCGAGCTTCTTTCTTTCCAGCGATTCAAACACGATGTGTTCGAACACTTCGCCGTTGTTGTCACGGCTCTCGACCATGCGGATCAGCGGCTCGCGCAGGTCGAGCCAGAAGCGTGTCTGCTTGGCGTAGTACGGCGGCATCCCCGGATTGTCGTAGACCACCTCCGCGTAGCGGCGGCCGGCATCGCGCGCGACCTTGACGCTGGCCGGGCGGGTGGAGACATTGCGTGCACGTGACCGCTCCAGATCGGACTCGAGCTGCGCGAGGATGAAGCCCATGCCGAGGTTGCGCACGGTATGCCGTGATTGTGCACGCGCAATGGCGCCGTCGATGGCGACATTCATCGATACGACGCCGAACAGGCCTCCCACGTGGGCGAGCATTTTCTTGCTGTCCTTGCTGGCGTCGTACAAGACTTCCTGCCCTGCCCGCGCGCCATCCTTTTCCCAACGCGCATAGAGGGTCAGCGGCTCGTGCCGCATGCGAACGAACATGCGCTCCGGAACGTCGGGCAATGTGTCGCTTTCATTGAGGCGCTCGCGACGCAGCATGAGGAACTCGTATTCCGGCGTTTGATCGATCATGCGCTTGACGGGACAGAACAATGCCGAGGACTCAAGCGACTGCAGGATCGCGAGCAACTGTGCATCGGATGCCTGCGTCAGTTGATTCTGACTGATGCTTTTGGCGAACCAGTCGCATTGCGCCGCCGGCACCATCGCGGACAGGCGGCTGCGCAATTCGTCGGGCGCGCCGAGTGCAGCTTCGTCCGCTGCCGTGGCGGCCGATATGCCGCACAGCATGCCCATCGCGGCAGATACCACGGTAAATACCACAGCGCACCATCGCCGGATCCGATTTCGCTTCATTGTCTTCCCTCCTCCATGTGATGGGGTGTCTCCCCCAATTCTTCCAGCCAGGCAAGCGCCTGCCTGATCAGGTACCGGTCATCCTCGTTCCAGGGATGGAAGCTCCGCTTGAAGAATCGCAGGTAGGCCGGCAGGATCTTCCAGAACAAGCCCGGGTCGTTACCGAAGAAGAACCTGACACCTTGCCACCAGACGCGGGGCCGAAACAGCTGCTTGTCACGATACAGCAGCACAGTCAGGTTCCAGAGCGTGTCGAACGGGAAGAAAAATGACATCACCAGCATCGCCCACACCCGTCGCGCGTAGCTGCCGCCCACCCTGGTGTACAGGTCAAACGCGACTGCCTTGTGCTCCAGCTCCTCCAGCGCATGCCACAGCCACACCTTGCGAAAATGCGGATGCATGTCGGCCAGCCAGTCAGGATGCTTCAATAGGGCCTGCGCCATGATGGCGGTGAAGTGTTCGAGGCAGACCGTTTGCGCAAGCCAGTCGATCTTTGGCGCGAGTTTCTTGACGTTGTCGAGGTTGCGCCGGATGCGCGCTTCCAGTTTTGCTGCCGGATAACCAAGCGAACCGAGCCAGCGGTTATAGCGTCCGTGCTCGTGCCGATGCCAGCCCTCCTGCCCGATGAAACCACGGATGTCACGTTCCAGCCTGGGGTCGTCATTGGCGTGGCGAAATGCCCGGACCGAGTCGATGAAGTGCTGCTCGCCATCGGGAAACAGCAGGCTCAACGCATTCATGTAATGCGTGCGGAACACCTCGCCACGGTTCCAGTAACGCGGCAGGTCGTGCGGCCATGCGTGTTGCAGCCGGCGCGGCTGCAACAGCGGGTGCGGCACATCGTGCGGCTTCATGCCCTCCCCCGAAGATACCCTGCGCACTCCTGTATGTAAGTCAGTACTGGCATGCTTTACTCATCCGCTCTAGTCGATCTGCTGAACGAATGTATCGAGCTCACGCAAGGTAATGTGAACTTAGATCAATATTGATCTATCCACAGGGGGCATAAAGAATGCGACGGTGCATCTTGCTTTTGTCGGCGAACATCCCAGTGCCGCGTTTCCTTGTTGCGCTTCTCGCGGTCTGGGGGCTCGCCCGGTTTGACGCATTCGCTGTGTGCCGTTAGGCTGGCGTAAAAACGACCAGGCATGCGTACTCTTCTCTCCATCATGGCTATCGGTGCATTCACCGCCGGGCTGCTCCTTGCCCTGATTTACTTCTGGCAAAGCAGCCTGATTCTCGTCCCCGGCCTCGGCGGCGGCAGTCCCGACTTGTTGTCCCAGTGCCGGCCGGGATCGTCCGTGTGGGAAGAGGACGGCAAGTACCGCGGCAAGGTGTGCGAACCGGCCGGCACTGCGAAAGGCACCATCGTCGTTTATCACGGCAATGCCGGCACCGTCGACGACCGCGCTTATCTGGCCGCGGTCCTTTCTGCACGGGGATTCCGCGTCGTATTGCCGGAATATCCCGGCTACGGACGGCGCGACGGGAAGGCGACGGTCAACAAGGTGCTTGCCGCATCGCTGGACGATTTCGACAAAGCCCGCGCGAAGTGGCAGGGGCCAATGTATGTACTGGGCGAGTCCTTCGGTGCCGGCGTCGCCGGCGAGGTCGCCAGGAAGTACGGAGAGAAGGTGGACGGCCTGCTTTTGTTCACGCCTTGGGATTCACTCGTAAATGTCGTCAATGCAATGTTCCCCGTGCCGATCAGCTTCCTCTTGCAACAACGCTTCGATACGGTCGAGGCGCTCTCCGGTTACCACGGAAAGAAAGTGATTGTCGCTGCCGGACAGGATGAAGTACTGCCCGTGGCGCATGCCCGAGCGCTCGCGAAGGCCGTACCTTCGGCTGCCTATCTCGAGCTAAAGCAAGCGGGACACAATGACTGGCCTGCACACATCACCGGGCGGGACTGGGATTGGGTGATTGCATCGCTCACGCATTAGCGCCTTTTTGAAAACCTACCGCGCGATGGTGCGAACCACCCGGCACGGATTGCCGACTGCAAACACATCGTCGGGAATGTCCTTCGTCACCACGCTGCCTGCGCCGATCACCGCGCGATTCCCGATACGGACACCGGGGCAAATGATCGCACCTCCCCCGATCCAGACATCGTCGCCAATCTCGATTGCCTTGCCCGATTCCAGCCCTGCCCGGCGCTCTCGCGCAGCCATCGGATGCGTCGCTGTATAGACCTGCACCGCAGGGCCGAACAGCACACCGGAGCCTATATGGACCGGTGCGACATCCAGGATGACACAATTGAAGTTGAAGAAGACCTTGCCGGCAAGGATGATGTTGCTGCCGTAGTCGCAGTAAAACGGCGGCTCCAGCCAGACCTCATCGCTTGCCGAAGGAATGAGCTCCTTGATGAGCCGGCTGCGTTCCTGCACCTCGTCGTCGCGAGTGTCGTTCAGTGCCTGGAACAGCAAGCGCGCGCGGCGGCGCTCGTCACAGAGTTGCTGGTCGAGTGGATCGTACAGTTCGCCAGCCAGCATTTTTTCTTTCTCGGTCATCATTCCCCGCATTTCTCGCACTACACACATGCCAGCGGCACAAGGGCACAGCGCCAGTAGATGATCGCTGTTCCAATGACATGGTGATAGACCGGGCAACAGTCTCCCGGTGCGGATCACGGGACGCTACGTGCGTAGCATGCCACAGTTGTTGCAACCTGTGGTGCCAACAGATCGCGGGCTTGGCAGTATCCGCGCCAAAGCCGTAGGCGAGAGGACGCTTAGGTTAGTGCGACTTCCCTTCGAGGCGTCACAATAAATGCGAATGAACTTGTTTCGGCTAATCGGAATGCGCTTCCTATTCAAGCGAGTAGAGGGCATTGTTAGGGCAGGGATTGAGCCTTAAGTGGTCATTCGAACGTAGAGGTGGAGAGGCGCTAGACGACCCTGAGCCGACTGTCGCAGCGCCTGAATAAGGGCGCCATTTGGATGGAAAAACTAGCTGCCAGGCGCTCGTTCATTGCCCCTTCCAGTTTCAGGCCAACATTGACTGCGAGGATACGCCAGCAGTGTGCTTGTCCATGTGCGGGGAAGGAGGTGGGCCGCACCAGCGACAATGACCCAACGACCGCGCTTTCGACGGTCCTGGCCTGCAGGTGCGGGGTGGTTATTGCCCCGATTGCTCCGCACGTTTTACTGCGTCACGCATCGGCTCTGACATGCAGTTCATTGCAGTATCGAACAACGAAGACACGGCCTCATGTATATCGGGTCGCTTGTGCTGCTCCGCAACCTCTTGCTCCACATGTCGCCTGATGTCAGCAAACAGGGCAGCGCCAAAAGAAGGATATCGGCTCGGCAGTGAGGCGAGAAAGTCGCGCGCCGCCTCGGTGCGCATTTTGCGATGCGCTTTGCGCCGCGACTCGAATATTGCTGCGTCTTGCTCATTGAGGATCGTGAAATGGCCTTGTTTGTCGCGCTCGATTTCAGCCGCGAGCATCTCGGCGCATCTCGACGCAATCCGCAAAGACAGCCGGGACTTGAACGTGGAACCCACATCGACGCTTGCTCGTAGCAGCGAAAGAGCATCACTTCCCGAGTCCGCCGCCAGCGCTTCACGCAGGTGTACGGCACGTTCACTCGCATCCTGTTCCAGTCCCGCGGTTAATACCTCAGCGGTGCATTCGACACCATACGCCTGCAAGGCAGCTACAGCAGCCTTTTCCTCTGGCGAAACCGATTCATTCCTTGCCTTACGCAATCCCGCAAGGGCCGACTCCGGTGCGGAAGCGTCGGAAACGACAGCCGTCAACGCAGACGCAAGCGCATCCGCCACAGCAGCTTGGTCGATCGATTGCAGAATGGACTCGAGATTGGTGTTCATGATGTTCCGTTAGATAGGTCGGCGCATCCGGCCAATGCTTTATTGACTTGGCCTGGATCAATTGGTTCTGGATTCGCGGGTTGCTCGCTTTTATTTTTGCAGAACAGAAAGTTTGCTACTGCCGCAAAATCAAATGGCTGGAGAAGGCCGACCAGTGCGAGGAAGGTGTAGTCATTCCGGCTGCAGATCCAAGGCGGACTAAAAGGCTGCTATTGGCCAGACTGAGCTGGCGTGGCGCTCGTTGGGGCCGGCGGCGATAGGTTGTGTTCCAGACGTTCAATGACAAAGACTCGCTGAGTCCGCTGCGATGCCTAAGCGTTCTCGTGCTGCCCTTGCGGCAGCAACAGCGTGGCCAGCCGCTGTATGAGCTCCAGTGGCGACGTGACCAAGTGCATGGCGTCCTCACGCCACGGCGTCTTGAGCTTGAGCTCCTCCTGCCTGACGACGTTGCACTGTAAGCGCCGGCTGGGTAACGCAGCAGCACAGTTGCTCGAGCCGCTCGCAGTCGTGTGCCTCCACACGTATAGCTGCATGCAAACTGAAGCCGTCGGTGTCATCGCACAGGAGCTGTCGATCCGATTGGTGATAGCAGCGGCCACTGCGTGCGTGCCTCGTCCTCATCGGCGTCCTGCTCGGCCGGGTAGGTCTGCCGCAACTCCTCGCCCAGCTCCCCCCGGCGGCCAGCCTGTAGGAGGGCGGGGTCGATGGCGGCGTACTGATCGCCTTCGATGCCACCACCTTCAAGGAGGCCAAGCGGATGGCCATGTAGAGCCGGGCAAGTACAACCCGCACAACAAGGTCACCCCCTCCTGCGGACTCGCTCAATCCTTAAAGCTCGGCACCTTCTTGGCCATGTTGGCCGTCATGGCCTCGGTGAGGTCCTGGCTCATGAGCATGGCGGCATTCCAGGTGGCGATGTAGTTGAGGCTGTCGGCCACCGAGTGGTCGCGGGCGTAGGTGATCATTTCCTTGGTGCCACGGATTGACAACGGCGACTTGGCGGCGATGGTGGCGGCGATTTCGCGCACGCCGGCGTAGAGCGCCTCGCGGCTCTCGAACACGCGGTTCACCAGGCCGATCTGACGAGCCTCCTCGGCCGCGAAGTTGCGTCCGGTGTAGGCCAGCTCGCGCACGATTCCCTCGCCCACCAGCTTGGGCAGGCGCTGCAGCGTGCCGACGTCGGCGGTCATGCCAATGTCGATCTCCTTGATGGTGAAGTAGGCATCGGCGCTGCAGTAGCGCATGTCGGCGCAGGTGACGAGGTCGACGCCGCCGCCAATGCAACCGCCATGGATGGCCGCGAGCACGGGCTTGCGGCAGCGCTCCAGGCTGGTCAGCGTGTCCTGCAGGTCGAGGATGACGCGCCGCAGCGCCTCGCGCGTGCGGCCGTCGCACTCGTTTTTGATCTGCGGCCCCAGGCCCATCATCATCTGCAGGTCGATGCCGGCGGTGAAGTACTTGCCCTCGCCTTGCAGTACGGCCACGCGAGCCTCGGGTGTGGTGTCCACCCACTGGAAGGCCTGGCGGATTTCCTGCCACATGGTGGCGCTCATGGCATTGGCCTTTTCCGGGCGGTTCAGGCGCACGGTGGCGATGTGGTTCTCCAGCGAGACGGACAGGGTTTCATACTGCATGGGTGGCTCCTTTGAATGTTTCGGGGCACCAGCGCCCGAGGGCCAGGCGCCGGCAGCTGCAAATTAAATCGCAAACTTAGCAGGCTGTTGAAAAACGTAGCGAGCGGGCCGAGATTTGGGTTGAGGAGCGCAAGCGTACGAGCGATACGCCGAGCACCGCAGACCCAAAAATCGGCCCGCGCAGTAGTTTTTCAACAGCCTGTCAGGCCTTCACGCCCTTCATGGCGGCAAGGTACGGTGCCAGGCGCTTGCCCATCTCGTCGCCCAAGGCCTGCAGGCCGCTCATGGGGCGCACCATCACCTCGAAATCGACGATCTTGCCTTCGTCGTCGAATCGCACCATATCGATGCCCTTGAGCTCCTTGCCGTTGACCTTGGCCGAGAACTCCAGCACCACGCTGTGGCCATCGGCGTCGGCGAACTGGCGGTGGTAGGTGAAGTCCTCGAACACCTTGACCACCGTGCCCAGGATGAGCTGCACGGCCTGCGCGCTGGGGTATGGCGTGTGCGCCATGGGCGAGCGGAACACGGCCTTGGGGTGCAGGATGGAGGGCAGCTCGGCCAGGTTGGCCTCGGCCACCATGGCGTGCCATTTCTCCAGGCTCTCGGCCACGGCCGGAGCAAGGCGAGGAGCTGCAGTGGCCACCTCTTCTTTGCGTGCCGTGGTGTCCAGGTTCAGTGCCAGTTCGGTGCCCTGCTTGATGGCGCGCTTGGCATCCAGTTCGACAGCCTTGTCGGCGCCGCCGATCAGGTGCACGGTGCAGCCCGCGGCCAACAGTTCGGCCTGCAGTTCGCGCTGCGGATCCTGGCCGGCGCAGAGGATGACGTTGTCCACGGGGAGCACCATGTCCTTGCCATCCACGGTGATGTGCAGGCCGGCGTCGTCCACCTTGCGGTACTGCACGCCGGGGATCATCTCCACGTTGCGGTTCTTCAGCGAGGTACGGTGGATCCAGCCCGTGGTCTTGCCGAGACCTTCGCCGACCTTGCT
>Ga0196971_1000704_pt1 | contig 21064 bp, 28 predicted proteins | sample S1v_1013CmetaG_FD_148660 | JGI IMG/M metagenome (GOLD analysis project Ga0196971, IMG submission 148660) | Soil microbial communities from Anza Borrego desert, Southern California, United States - S1+v_10-13C | ecosystem: Environmental > Terrestrial > Soil > Desert | place: USA: California...
TCATTTCGCCCGACGGCTATGCGCTCACCAACAATCACGTCGTGCGCGGCGCGGGGCGAGTTGAAGGCGTGCTGCATGACGGCAGCGTGGTCGCGGCGGAGATCATCGGCACGGATCCGGATACGGACTTGGCGCTGCTGCGCTTGAACGGGCGCGGCCATCACACTGCGGAATTGGGTGATTCCGATGCGCTGAGGGTCGGCGAATTGTCGATCGCGATCGGCAACCCGCTGGGTTTGCAGGCAACCGTGACGGTGGGCGTGATCTCGGCGCTGCGGCGGACACTGCGGGGCGAGAGCGGGCGGCTGATCGAGGACGTCATTCAAACCGACGCCGCGCTCAATCCCGGCAATTCCGGCGGCGCTCTCGTTGATGCGCATGGTGCGGTGGTCGGCATCAATACGGCGATCATCGGCGGCGCGCAGGGCATTTGCTTTGCCGTGCCCAGCAATACGGCGAAATCGATCATCCCTGAGCTGATGCGCGACGGACGTGTGGCGCGGGGGTGGTTCGGCATCGCCGGGCAATCCCAGGAATTGTCGCGCGCGCTGGTGCGCCGGCTGGGGCTCGACGTTGAAGGCGGCGTGCTGGTGGCGGCGGTTTCGAGCGGCGGGCCGGCGGAGGCGGCGGGGCTTCAAGTTGGCGATGTCGTGCTGAAGCTGGATGGGGTGGGTACGCCGACGGTGGACGCGGTGCACAAGCTGCTCACGCGCGAGCGGATCGGGCGCAAGGTCGTGTTGGACGTTTTGCGGAACGGCGCGTTGGTTAAGCTGGATTTGGCGGTGCTGAAGCGGCCGGAAGAGCGCCGGAGCGCTTAAGCGGTGTTTTGCAGCATTTTGCTTTCGACGTTATCATCCCTGGCATGAGCGCCAGTCTGCATGTCCGCAATTTAGACGAGGATCTCGTGGCCCGGCTGGAGCGCCGCGCGGCGCGGCACGGGCGCTCAGTTGAAGCCGAACATCGGGAAATCTTGAGACAGGCTCTGAGCGCCGAGCCGGAGTCATCGTTTGAGGAGCTTGTCGCCGAACTCCGCGAATTGACGGCGGATGTAAAGCAGACCCCTTCCGAAGTACTGCTGCGCGAGGGACGCGAGGAGCGGTGATTCGCTTCATTGCGGACGTCAGTATCGTGGTGAATGCTGGGTGACGACGCTGCGACGTCGTGAGCGGCTTCAGGCGCCGACGAGGCCCTTCTCGTCGAATAGGGCCTTTAGCTCGCCGGTCTGGAACATCTCGCGGACGATGTCGCAGCCGCCGATGAACTCGCCTTTGACGTAGAGCTGCGGGACCGTCGGCCAGTTGGCGAAGTCCTTGACGCCCTGGCGAATGCCTTCGTCGGCCAGGACGTTCACGTCCCGATATTCGACGCCCATGTGATCGAGGATGCGCACGACCTGGTTGGAGAAGCCGCATTGGGGCTGATCGGCCGTGCCCTTCATGAACAGGACAACGTCATTCTCGGTGACGGTGCGGCGGATCGTGTCGATGGCGTCGGTCAAGGTGCGCTCCAGTATTCATCGCGCAGGTAGGCGCTTGGCTGGGTGAGAGCAATACGAGGGGCCGCAATAGGGCGCGTCACTTCGGCCCAGTGTCGAGCGCCAGAGCGTGCAATTGGCCGCCCATGCGGCCCTGAAGGGCGGCGTAAACCATTTGATGCTGAGCCACCCGCGATTTGCCCGCGAAGGCGGCGGAGCGGACCACGGCGCGATAATGATCGCCGTCGCCGGCCAAGTCCTCGATGCGAATATCTGCGTCGGAAAAAGCCTGTCTTAGCAAGGCTTCCAGCTCATCGGCGGCCATGGCCATGGCGCTGCTCCTGTGTTCGTGAATACGGGCGGCTGCGCCATGGAGGTAGCATAGTCAAGGCGCCGTCGCGGAACGGATGACGATCACGAAAGTTTTGGTTGCCGCACCCGTCACCATCAGTGCAGTACGCACGGTCGGGGGCAGGCGATCCATCCGGATCGCTTACTGCGTGGGAGACGTTGACAAGCACTTCGTTTCCTAAAATTTAGGCTAGGCGTTCCAGCCGTCGGAACAAAAGACCGCAAAGCGGCGATCCGTCGGTGTCGGTGGGAGGATGCGTGATGGGCCGGACCCCGGTCAGCCGCTTCCAATCGCCAAGACGTACAGAGAGTTTTTTCAACCCGCGGTTTCGCGGCGCAAAGCGCGCGTCAGCGAGCCGGATAAGGGCAGGCAGAAGGGCAGATCATGACGTTGATGAATTCGCTGCTGACGTTCGCGCAGCAAGGCGCCGCTCCTGCGGCCCAACCGGGCGCCACGCCCGCTCCGGGCGCCACGCCGCCGCCCGCGGCTCCGTCGCCGTCCGCGGCTGACCTCGAGACCGCACGCGAGCGCAGCGCCGAAGCCGCCGCCGAAGCGGCGGGCCAGCACGAAGTCAGCCTCTGGGCGCTGGTGCAGCGCCTGGAAGAGGTCGAACTGGGCGTGATGATCATCCTCGGGGTGTGCGCGATCTACGCCGTCGCGCTGCTGTTCGAGAAGGTCTACGTCATGCGTAAGGCCGCCAAGCAGACGAAAGATTTCCTCGCCGCTTTCCGCAAGGCGAATTCGGTCGAAGAAGCTGAAGCGATCGTCCGTAAGCTGCCGACCTCCGGCATCAAGTCGATGTTCGACGCCGGCATGGCGGAAGTCCGCCGCACGCAGGACCTCGGCCTCTACACGATGCGCGACGCGCGCGACCACACGATGCAGCGCGTTTCGTCGGCAATGTCGACGCGTCAGAACGATCACATCGAGGACCTCGGTTCGTCGATGACCTTCCTCGCCTCGATCGGCGCGAACGCTCCGTTTATCGGTCTGTTCGGCACGGTGTGGGGCATCATGGTGGCCTTCGTCGGCATCGCCGAAACCCAGACCACCTCGCTCGCGGTCGTCGCGCCGGGCATCGCCGGCGCTCTGCTCGCGACCGCCGCCGGTCTCGCCGCCGCTATCCCGGCCGTGCTGATCTACAACTTCGCCGCCAAGCAAATCTCCAAGCAGTCCAGCAAGCTCGACGACTTCGCTTCCGAATTCATCGCGCTCGTCTCGCGTGACATGGATCGTCGCGCCGGTTGAGACTGAACCTAGCTTTGGAGGAACCCCATGGCGGGTAAAGTCTCTGGTGGAGGAGGCGGCAAACGCGGCCAGCTTGACGTCACCGCGGATCCGAACGTGATCCCGTTCATCGACGTCATGCTCGTGCTGCTGATCATCTTCATGATCGCCGCCCCGATTTCGAGCGTGGACATCCAGGTCGAAATGCCGGACGCGCGCGTGCTGCCTTCGCAGCGCCCGCCACGTCCGACCTGGGTGTCGGTCACGGAAGGTCCCGCCGGCGTGCAAGTGTTCGTGATGAACGACGCTGTCTCGATCGAGGACCTCGGTGAGCGCACCTATGACGCTGTCAAGGTGAACTCGCCGCGGATTGCGAACGACGATTACGAGATCAAGGATCAGCGCATCTATATCCGCGCCGACGCCGGGCTCCCGTATCGCAACGTCGTTCGGGTGATGAACCAGCTGCAGAACAAAGGCTTCACCAAGATCGGCCTCGTCGCCGAAGATCGGCGGAGGTAGATCATGGCTGGTAAAGTAGGGGGCAACAAAGGCGGCCCCGTCTCCGACCCGAACGTCATTCCGTTCATCGACATTCTGCTCGTCCTGCTGATCATCTTCATGGTCACGGCGCCGATCCCGACTGTCGATATCCGTGTCGATCTGCCGCCGCCGAATCCGGTTCCGATCCGGCTGGAGGGTCTCAACCCGACCGTTGTCGGCTTGCGTGAAACTGAATCGGGTCTCGCGGTTTATGTCGACGAGGAAGTGGTGCAGATTTCGCAACTTGGAGAGCGGACGTTCGAACACGCGCGCCGCAACAATCCAGCGCTGGACGTGCAGGATCTTTACGCGGAAGCGCGGATCTTCGTGCGTGCGGACCAAACCACCGCCTATGGCAACGTGGTCGATGTCATGAGCCAGTTGCAGGAAGCGGGCTTCGTCAAAGTCGGCATCTTCGCTGAACTCGCGAGCGAGGGGTAAGATCGGATGATTGGTCTACGCCTTATTTCGCTGGGTCTTGCGGCCCTCATCTGTATCACGCTGGTCATTCTCGCGGTGACGCAGAAGTTCAGCGCCGTCACCGATCTGTTCGAGGACCAAGACGCGGTCAAAGTCGAAATCGAACAGAAGGAAAAGCCGCCGCCACCACCGCCGCCGCCGGACCGTCCGCCGCCGCCGCCGCCGCCTGAACAGCGTGTGCCGCCGCCGGATCTGTCCGCGCCGCCGACGCCGACGCCGATCCCGGTCGCCGTCGATCCGCCGCCGGCCCCGCCGACGCCTTCGGTTCTGACCGGGGTGCGCTGGCTGGAACAGCCGAACGCGCGGGACTACGAGCGTTACTATCCGCCGCGCGCACTCGAGCGCGGCCAGGAAGCGCGGGTGCAGCTCGACTGCATCGTGGACGCCAGCGGCCGCATCAATTGCACGGTCACGTCGGAAGACCCGCAAGGCTGGGGCTTCGGTGAAGCGTCGCTCCGTGTGGCGCGTCACTTCCGGCTGGCGCCGGCGACCGTCGATGGGGCGCCCACTTCGGGCGGCCGCATTCGCCGGACCATCGTTTGGCGCACGGCCGGCGGCTAATCGCCGTCGCTAGCGCAAGCAACTAAAGCCGCGGGGTGCGCAAGCGTCCCGCGGTTTTTGCTGTCAGGTGTCAGGTGTCAGGTATCAGGTGTCAGGTGTCAGAGCGGTGGGACCGCCGGCCAATCCGTTTTCTGACACCTGACACCTGATACCTGACACCCGACACCCAAACCCGCACACAGACGTGATGGCGCTCAAGCGCACGTGAGTGGAGCGTGCGTCTGCTTCGGGCGCAGCCTTCCTTTGCGCGCAATGACGCGCACGAGGGAGGACACGATGACAGCTGCAGTTTATGGCCAGCGCAAACGCGCGCGTTCGCTCGCGCCGGCCGCAGAGCCGAACGTCATTCCGTTCATCGACGTGCTGCTGGTGCTGCTGATCATCTTCATGGTGACGGCGCCGAAGCCGACGGTGGATTTGCAGCTGCAATTGCCGGCCGGCGCGGCGCCGCCGCTGCAGGTGCTCATCCCGCCGACGATCGTCGAGATTGATGCGGCGGGCGACGGCTATCGCATCTTCATCGGCGATAGAGAGATCGCTTTGGAGGACTTGTCGGCAACGGTGCTGGCGCACGGGCTCGCTGTCGATGCGGTGTTGACGGAGGAAGACGTGTTCGCGGAAGCGCATGTTTTCGTGCGCGCACGCGATCAAGGCGTCGCTTACGGCGCGGTTGTTGCGGTGCTGGATGAGTTGAAGCACGCGGGGTTTCAGAAGGTCGGCGTGTTCGCGCAGAGCGCGGCGTGATGCGCCAGATCGCCAGGTCGCCAAGTAGGGAAATCGCCTTTCGGCGGATCGGCTAGCGTATCGACCTGGCGACTTGGCGTTGCGCTCTGCGCAGGTGGCGTAAACTTTTCTCTCGCAAGCGTGATTGCGCTCGCGCGCGTGTGAATTGCCGCATGCAAACGGCGCGCGCACGCTTCTCTCAAGCATCGGCGAACGATCGATGCGCGATAGGGAGGAAGCATCATGGCGCAAGCGCTTGGAATGCGCGCGACGTCGCTCGCGGCATCGTCGGCTTTGCTCGGAGCTGCGGTGATTGCAGCGTTCACGATGACGCTGGCGCAGCGGCCGGTTACGAGCCCGCCGCCCGGGTCAGACGTGTTCGAGATCTTCTCGCCACCACCGCCACCGCCCGTGGAGGATACCCGGCGCCCGATCGAACAGGTCGAGCCTTTGGCCCCGCTCGGAGAACTTTCGTTCGAGCGTCTTGTCAGCAATCTGCAGGCGCTGCCGACGATGACGGCGCTGCCGGTGGGCGAGGGCGGCACGGCGGCCGCGCCAAACGTGATCGATCCCGATTGGGTGCGCAGGCCGCGCGACCTGGGGCGGTATTATCCCGTGCGGGCGCGCGAACGCGGCGTCGAGGGTAGCGTCACGCTGAACTGCCTGGTGGACGTAAGCGGTGCGCTGGACTGCGATGTGACGTCGGAGAATCCGGCCAATTGGGGCTTTGGTGATGCGGCGCTTCGCATCTCGCGCGACTACCAGATGGTCCCGGCCACCCAGGACGGGAGAGCCGTAGCGGCGCGTCACCGAATGGTGATCCCGTTCCGCCTGCAATGACCCTATAAGGCCCGGCGGCTTTCCGCATTTTAGCCGCGATTAACCAGCACATGCCCGGCGAGGGGATACGTCCGGCAACGGGACAGGAGATGGACTTTATGAAGCTCATGATTGGCGCCGCCGCTGCGGCTCTGCTGCTCGCCACGCCGGCGATGGCGCAAACCGCGGCGCCGGCCATCCCGGCCAGCTGCACCAATTTCGACGCCGCCCCTTCGCTGGTGGACGGCGCCAATGCGACGCGCGCGCAGATGACCACGACGAGCCAGAACGTCGAAACGTGGCGCGCTGCGCTCGAAGCCAAGCGTACGGCCTGCCAAGCCGATATCACGGCGATGCGCGCGCAACTCGAAGCGGCGGTCGCCGCCTATAACGGCTCGGCGCAAAACGCGACGCAGACGCTGACGGCATGGAACACGGAAGTGACCGAGTTCAACGGCCGCGGCAACCAGGACGCCGACACGCGCGAGCGCCGCTCGGCGATGGGCGTCAGCCGGCGCGACGACTAATCTTCGGCGACGGCCTCCGGCGCATGCTCCTGTGCATAGCGCCAGATCGGGGTCGTCAACGCTAACGCCAAAGCGGCCAGCGCTAATCCCCCTGCGGGGATTAGCGCTGCCGTCCGCGGCCCCAGTTCGCTGGCCGCAACGCCGACAATCGCCGAGCCGATCGGCGCACCGCCCATAAACCCCATCGAATAGACCGCAAGCACGCGCCCGAGATAGCGCGGCTCTGCGGCGCCTTGCGTGATGGTGCGGCTCATCGAAATGGCGACGCCGGCGGCGAGACCCCACAACGACACCACGATGAGGAAGACTGAAAAGCTCTTGTCGAACGCGAACGTGGACAACATCACAGCGCTGATCAGGTGGGAGATGATGAGCGCGCGGCCGGGATGCTTCAGCGGCTTCATGCGGCTGAGGATGACGGCGGAAATGAACGACGCGAACCAGAAGCAGGCGAACAAGGTGCGCAACTGGCCGACCTGGGCTGTTTCGGTGCCGCCGTAATATTCGCGGATGATTAGCGGAAACAGCACCTGAAACGCGCCGACGACGAAGACACCGACATAGAGCGCCGAGATCAGCATCGGCGACATGATCGGATTGCGGAACGAGTAGACGATGCCTTCGCGCAAGTCGCGGATCGCGCCCTTGAAAGTGCGTTCGTGGCCGGTGGGTTTGGGATCTTGCAGGCCGAGCGAAATGGCCGCGCCGATGCTGAGGATAATGGCCTGTAAGGCGAGGTAGGGGGCGGGATCGGTGCCGGAGAGGCCGGCGACGAGAATGCCGGCGATCTGTGCGCCGATCTGTACGGCGGTGGTGGCGGCGGCGGCGGTGGCGATCGGGGTGTAGCGCCCGCGCGCGGTTTCGCGCAGCACGACACCGTTCAGCGCCGCATCGCGCACGGGCATCATGAAGGCGGCGCAGGCGCCGACCATCATCGCGTAGGCGATCAGCACTTCGTAGGTCAGATAGCCGCCGGCGACGATGGCCGCGAGCGCGATCGAGGCGAAGGCGAAAATCAGATGCAGCTTTGCCAGCGTCGGCCCGGCTTGCGAGCGCTCCGCCAGCAGGCCGCCAAACAGCAATAGGCAAAAGAGCGGCGCCGAGAGCGCCGATTGCGCGAGGCCGACGCCGGTGGCGGTGGCGTTAAGGAAAAACGCCACCAATGAAGGGAACAGCACGAACTGCATCCCGAAGGCGAAGAAGTAGAGCGCGACGAGCAGATAATAGAGGCTCAGCTCCGGCATGAAGCCGAGCAAGTTTCCGCGCTGTGGCTTTTGCTCAGAACTCATGCGCCCGCCTTGAAGCCCCGCCACGTACACGCCCGCCCGCGTTGACGGGAGCTTAACGCGCCGCGTGCTGACCTTGGGCGATATGGCGCTCACGAATCAACCTCGGCCTGAGGCTGGCGATCCGCCTGCGCCGCTCGAACTGAGCGTGCCGCATGCGCCGCAGGCGCGTGGCGCGCTGGTGGCGCGGCTGTGCGAGATCGTTTCGTGGCCGGAAAGCCGCCTGCCGGCCTATGAGCGCCAATTGGCGGCGGACATCCTGGTCGGGCTATTGCGCACGAGCAATGTCGAGTTGCGCCGCCGCTGTGCGCAGGGCCTCGTCCGGGTGATGGACGCGCCCAAGGCGCTGTTGCGGTACTTGGCGCGCGACGAGATCAGCGTGGCGTTGCCATTGCTGGAGGGCGGCGCCGGTTTTGATGATTCCGATCTGGTCGCCACCGTGCGCGCCGGGATCGCGGCGCATTGGATCGCCATCGCGCGGCGCCGGCATCTGACGGAATCGGTGACGGACGCGCTGATTCAAACCGGCGACGCGCCGACGATCGAAGCGGTGCTGCGCAATCAGGGCGCGCGGCTATCGACGCAAGGGGTCGATCTGGTCGTGGCCCGGTCGCGCCAGGCGGCCTCGCTGCCGCCGCTGCTCGTTGCGCGCACCGAGATTCGCCCGACCCAGGCGCTGGTTTTGTTCTGGTGGGCGAGCTTCGAGGCGCGGCTGCAAATCTTGCGTCGTTTCGCTGTCGATCGAAACGTGCTGATTCAGGAACTCGGCGACGTGTTCAAGCTTGCGGCGGCCGAAGGCTGGTCCGACGCCGATACGCGTAAGACGCTGCAAGTGATCGAGCGGCGCCAGCGCAACCGCGCGGCGGCCGCGCAAAGCCCGCACGGATCGCTCGAAGGCGCGCTCGCCGCCGCCGAGCGAGGGGTCGATCGGACTCTTATCCACGAGATTGCGCACTTGGCCGGGGTGAAGCCGACGACAGCGTCGCAGATTTTCGCGGACCCGGGCGGCGAGGCGATCGGCGTGTTCTGCAAGGCCGTGGGCTTGAAACGGCCGCTGATGATTGCGTTCTGGCGCGCGCTGCGCCGTCCCTCCGGCGATCCGGACGCCACCGACAACCCGCTTGGGCGCGCTGTTTACGTGTTTGACACGCTGGCGACGGCGAAGGCGCAGACGGTGCTGCGTTACTGGAACTGGTCGTTCACGGCCGACGCTGCGAATCTCGAACGCGTCAGCTTCGACGACAACACGCTGGAGCTTTCGCTCGCGCGGCGGAACGCCGCGCTGTTGTTCAACCGCAACGTCTGAGCAAGCGCGCCGCCGCGCTGGCGAATCCCAGGCTGCAAGGCTAAGGCTGAGCGCGCGCGCGACGGCGCGGGGAGGCCGATGGATGCTTCACGCCGCAGCCATGCTGCTGGGACTCACACTGATCTGGTTTGTGGCGGCGCCGAGTTCCGCAAGCCTTGTGAATATTGGCGTGGCCGCCGCGGCCGCGCTGGCGTGCACGCTGTTCGCGGCGCGGGCCGGCGGGCTGAGCGCGAGCTTTGCGCGCGCGCCGCGGGCGATCATGGTGACGCTGACGCGGCTGCCCGCAGTTTTCGGCGGCGCGCTGATGACGCTGCGCGCGGCGATCTCCGCCGACGTCACGCTGCGGCCGGCGCTGGTGCGGATCAAAAGCCGCGGCGCCGGGCCCGCACGCGGCGCCTTCGCGAACGTTTTGAGTTCGGCGCCGGGCATGGTCGTGGTCGAGACCGATCATGACGGATTTCTGGTTCATGTGCTCGACGAAGACGATGTCGACGCCAACGAACTTGGCGAACTCGAGCGCAATGTCGGCGCCCAGGAGCTACGATGAGCGCGCTTGTGATCGCCATCGTCGCCGCCGTCGCGCTGGCGTTTGCGCTGCCGCGTCTGTTTTCCGGTCCGACGCTGCATGACCGCGCATTGGCCGCGCGTACGTTGCTGATCCGCGTGTCGCTGGTTTGCGCCGCCATCGCCGTGGCGATGGGGCAGAGCGCGTGGCTGGATGCGGCGTTTGCGATCGTCTTTGCGGCGCTCGTTTTGATGATTGCGGTGATGAAGGTGTTTCGCGTGCGCTCGTTCCAAGCGCCTTTGGCGCGCGCGCAGGAGGAGGCGTGATGGAGGCGCTCGCTCTGGTGCGCGAAGGCGCCGGCGCCGTGATTGCGCTTGCCGGGCTGGCGCTGCTTTTCGGCGGCGCGCTCGGGCTGCTGCGCTTTCCGGACATTTACACGCGGCTGCATGCCGCGACCGCATCCGACGGGCCGGGCGCGGCGCTGGTGCTGATCGGGCTGGCGCTGATGGCGCCGGACTGGGCGATGGCGGGACGCCTTTTGCTGTTGGCGTTGCTTGTGATCGCGCTGGGGCCGGTGTTCGCGCACTTCACCGGCAGCGCGGCGCATGCGGGCGGCGTCGCGCCCATCGCCGGCAAGTACACCGCGCCGCGGCCGGGCGCGCGTGCGGAGCGGTCGCATGACTGAGTTCGTGCTGGATGGGCTTGCGCTGGCTCTGCTTGTCGCGGCGCTGGCGGCGGCGTTGGCGGCGCTGACGGCGCGCGCGCTGCTCGCGATGTCAATGCATCTCGCCGCCGCGGGCGCGCTGGTGTCGGCGGCGCTGCTCAGTCTGGGCGAAGCCGATGGCGCACTGGTGACCGCGCTCATGGTCGCGGGCTTGGCGCCGTTGCTGATGTTGGCGGCGATGCTGCTGAGCGCGCCGGCGGCGAAGGCCGTTCGCAAAGGCCGGCCATGGCTGGCGCTGCTGGCGGGCGTGTTTGCGGCAGCGATGCTGGGCATGGCCGCGCCGGGGCTCGGGACCGCGGCGCCTGTTGCAGCGGCGCAGATCGGATTGGCGGCGTTCTGGCTGACGCCGCTTCTCTTTGTCGCCGCGATCGCGTGCGTCGGCGTGCTCGGCTTCGGCGAACGCGGCGCGTTGCGGGGCAATCAGGAGCGCGAGCTATGAAGCCCGGCGCGCACATCGTCGTCGCCCGCGCGGCGCGCACGTTCGCGCCCTTGCTCGCGCTATTTGCGCTGACGCTCGTGACCGCGCGTGCGCCGGGCGAGGGCGTTGGCGCCGTGTCTGCGGTTGCGTTGATGTTGGCGCTGGCGCTGCACGCGCTCGTGTTCGGCGCGGCGGCGTTCATGGCGGCGTTTCCGCCGCTGCTGATGCGCTGGCTAGCGGCATTGGGCGTGATCGCAGCTCTGGCCGGAGCTGGCGCGCCGGAATGGCGCTATGCGCCGCAGGCGATCGAGGCGGGGCTCTTCGTCACCGCAAGCGCGGGCGCTGCCTTGATCATCGCCGTGCTGTTCGGGCGCGCGGCCGCGCTTGGCGACGCGGAGGATTGATGACCGCTGACGCGCTGATCATCCGCATCGCATTTGGCTTGGCGGTGGCGCTGCTGGTGAGCGGCGCCGCAGCGGCGTGGATCAGCGCCAATGCCATCAAGCGCATCGCCGGCCTCGCGGTGGCGGCGCTTGGCGCGATCGTCGCCTTGGCGGCGCTGGGCGCGCCGGGCGCGTTGATCATTGCGGCTGCCGCGGTGCTGTTCGCGCACGTCGCCTTCGGCGCAGCGCTCGCCGTGCGGCTGCAAGAGGCCTATGGCGCGATCGAAGCGCCGGAGCTGGACCAGGCCGACAGGCAAGACGAACCGGCGGAGCCGGATCTGTGATGGGCGCCTATGTCGAGCTTGCCCGCGCGCATGCGCCGCTTTTGATGATGAGCACAGCGTTCGCGGCGGCGGTGCTGGCGACGCTGTCGCCGCCGCGCGTGAGCTGGGTGATCGCTTGCGGCGGCGCGTTGCTGAGCGCGGTGTTCGCGTTCGATTTGGCGCTGCGCTTGTTGCTGGGCGGCGGCGAATTCGCGTTTCTGGTCGAGGCCGTTGCGCTGGAGACCGATGGCGTCACCATCTTCGGCGCGGCTTTGTTGAGCTTCGCCAGCGTTGCGGCGCTCGTTGCGGCGGGCGCGCAGCTTGGCGATTACGAAAAACGCGCGGCGCCGTTTGCGCTGGCGCTGGCGCTGATGGTGCAGGCGGCTTGGATCGGCGCGCTGGGTGCGCGCGACCTGATTGGGCTCTTCGTTGCGGTCGAGACGGCGTGGCTGGCGGCTGTCGCCTTGCTGGCGCTGAGCGCAGAACGCAGCGCGCAGAATGGCGCCATGCGGATGCTGAGCGCAGGCGGGGTCGGCGCGGCTTTGTTTCTGGCCGGCGCGGCGTTGATCTATCACGCCACCGGCGCGCTCGATTTGCCGCGCATCGCCGCGGCGCATATCGAAATGGCGGACGCGGCGGCGTTGGGCGCCGGGCTGATCGTGCTGAGCATTGCGCTGAAGGCGGGCGTCGCGCCGCTGCATGAATGGCTGGGCGCAGGGTTTAGCCGCGCGAACGGCTTGGCGGCGATTGTGATCGGCGCGGTAGGCGTCACTGGCGCGCTAGCTGTTTTGGTGCGGCTGGCCGGCTATTTCGCGCAGGCGCCGGCGATGGGGGACGGTGTGTCGATCGCGCTAGCGCTTCTGGGTGGTGCGAGCGTCGTCATCGGCTCGCTGCAGGCGGTAGGGGCGACCAATCTGCGGCGGCTCGCAGCTTATGCGGGCGCAGCGCAGGCGGGTGGCATCCTCTTGTGCGTAGCGTTGGGATCGCCTGCGGGCGTCGCGGCGGCTTTGATCCAGCTGACGGCGCTCGTCGCCACTGCGCTCGCGCTCTTCGGCGGCGCGGCGGCCGGCGGCGTGCGCACGCTCGACGGCTTGGATGGTCTCGGCCGGCGCGCGCCGCTCGCCGGCGCTGCGATCATGACAGGCGCGATCAGCTTGATGGGCGCGCCGCTGACGCTGGGCTTCCTTGGCCGTTGGCGCCTTGTCGAGGCCGGCGTTGGCGCGGGTTGGTGGTGGGCGGCGGGGGCTGTGATCTTCGCGTCGCTTGCCGGCGTGTTTTATGGCGGGCGCCTGATCGAACGGCTCTATTTCCGCCGCGCCGGCGAAGTTTATCTCGGCGGCGCCGGCGCGTGGCGGTTTGCGACTGCGCCCTTGCTGATCGCCGCTATCGTCGTGACGATGCTGGGCATTGCGCCGGGGCTGTTGCTCCAAGCGGCGGACGCTGCGGCGGCGCATTTGCTGGGTGCGGCGGCATGAGCGCGACCTTTGCTCTGTTCGGCGTATTGATCGCGCCGGTGCTGCAGGCGCTGTTCGTGCTGGCGCTGCAGCGCCCGCCGGGCCTGCGCGATGTCATGCATATCGGGTTTGCGCTGGCGACGGCGATCTGCGCGGCGCGCTTGGTCGGCGCGGCGGCGGACGGTGAGATGGTGCGCATCGCGCTGGCGCAGCCGTTGCCGAATGTTGCGCTCGCATTTGTCGTCGAACCGCTCGGGGCTTTGGTGGCGGCGACAATTGGCGGGCTAGGCTTTCTGCACGCCGTCCATTCCGCGGGCATTGTTCGGGCGACGCAGGAAAAGGCGCCGGCGCGGCTGATGGCGTTCATGGCGTTGGCCTCAGGCGCGACGATGGCGGTGGCGTTCTCGGCCAACCTGTTCACATTCTTCGTGGCCTATCAGGTGCTGACGCTCTGCGTGTTTCCACTCGTTGCGCATCGCGGCGATGAAGAAGCGCGGCGGGCGGGGCGCACTTTCCTCGCGACGTTGCTGACCGCGTCGATGGGGCTTTTTCTGCCGGCGATGATCTGGACATACGCGATCGCAGGCGCGCTCGATTTCCAGCCCGGCGGCGTGCTGGCCGGGCGCGTCGATGCGCTCACGGCGAATATTCTGCTGGTGCTGTTCGTGCTTGGTTTGGCGATGGCGGCGATGCCGCCGCTGCATCGCTGGCTGCCGGAATCCAGCCGCGCGCCGGATCCGGCGCTGGTGACGATCCAAGGCGTTGCGATCCTGCCGGCCGGCGGCGTGGGGTTGATCAAGGTGGCGGCGTTCGTGTTCGGGCCGGCGCTGGCGACCGCGCAGTTCGCCGCCTACGGACTGATCGCGCTCGCCGGCGTCAGTATGTGCGTGGCCGCGCTGATTGCGCTGTCGCGTCAGGACGTGCGTGAGCGGCTGGCCTATTCGTGCATGGCCCAATCGCTTGCCGTGGTGCTGGGCGTGCTGGTGGCGTTGCCGATGGGTTTGTTCGCGGCGGCGTTGCAGATCGTCGCGCTCGCCTGTTCGGCGACGACTTTGACGATGGCTGTCGGCACGACGGGCGCCATCACCACACGGCGCACTGTGGCGGATTATGCTGGCTTGGGCCGCGTCATGCCGTGGACCTTCGCCGGCTTTGCGTTGGCTGCAGCGAGCATGATCGGCATGCCGCCGTTCTCCGGCGCATGGGCGAAGCTTTGGCTGATCACGGCGACGGCGGGCGCGGGGCTCGTTTGGGCCGCGGCACTGGTGGGCGCGGCGGCGGTGTTGACGTTTGCGCATCTCGGGCCGCTGGCGGCGAACACGCTGGCGGGCAAGGCGCCGACGGATGCGTTCAAGCGGCCGGACGGCGCGTCGATCCTGCTTGCGGCGCCGGTAATCCTGTCGGCGGCGGCGACGTTGTGGCTGTTGGTGATGGCGGACCCGTTGTCGTCGTTCTTGGCGCCGATCTGGAGTGATGGGCGATGAGCAAAGCGGCTCCACCACGCGGCGGCGTCGCCGGGCTTGCGCTGCTGTTCTGCTTCACCGCAGCTGCGCTGGGGCTGGCGTTCGAATTCGGCCTGGGCGCGCCGGGCGGCTTCTGGATCGGCGCTCAGCCTGGCGCCGCGGCGATAATCGGCGCCGGCGCTGCGATCGCCTGTGCGCTTGCCGCCCGGCTCGCGCACCTCGTGTTCGGCAAGAGGGACGGCGATGTTTGAAGTCGTTCTCAATCCCGGCTTCGTGCCGATTCTGGCCGGTCTCATCGTACTCGCTGCGCCTCGCATCGTGCGCGGACCGATCATGGCGATCGCCGCATTGGCGGCGCTTTGGCTTTTGCTTGAGAACGACTTCGGCGCGGCGGCGACGATGCGCCAAATGGGCGTCGAAACCGTGCCGCTCGACCTCGACGCGCTGAACCGCATCTTCGGCATCGCCATGTTGATCCTGTTGATCGCAATGGCGATCTACGCTGGTGCGCGGCGCAACCGCTACGAGGACGCCGCAATCTTGATGCTCGCAGGCGGCGCCGTGTCGGCGCTGTTTGTGGGCGATCTCGTATCCCTGGTTGCGGCGGTGGCGCTCTCCGGATTGGCGGCGGCGTGGATCGTCTTCGCCTCGCCGCTGGAAGGGGCGCGCTTCGCCGGCGTCAGACTGCTGATCTGGCACGGGCTGGAGGGCTTGCTCTTTCTCATCGGCGTGGCGCTGCATCTCACCGCGACCGCGGGCAACTCAAAGTTCGTGCGCCTCGACGCCGGCAGCATATCGGGCGCTTGTATGTTTGCGGCGCTGTTGCTGCGCATCGGCGCGCCGTTCGCGCATGTGTGGCTGAAAGACGTGATCTCGCATGCGTCTGCGGCGGGGGGCGCGGCGCTCTCTGCGTTCAGCACGATGCTTGGCGTTTATGCGCTGGCGCGGCTGTTTCCGGCCGAGCCGGTGTTGGCGCCGATTGGCGCGGCGATGATCGTGGTCGGACTGGTGTTTGCGGCGATCACGGACGATCTGCGCCGCGCGGGCGCTTACGCGCTGACGGCGCAGACCGGGATTTGTGTCGCCCTGATCGGGGAGGGCTCGCCGCTCAGTCTCGCCGCCGCCGAAGGGCATGCGTTCGCCACCTTGCTTGCGTTTGCGGCGCTGCAAATGACGCTGGGGGCGATGCTGGAGCGCGCCGGGGTGCGGCGGGTCAGCGAACTCACCGGCGTGGCGCGGGCGATGCCGATCACCTCGTTTCTCCATTTCGCGGCCGCGCTCGCCTGCGCGGCGACGCCGGGCTTTGCGCTTTATGCGACGCAAGCCGTGGCGCTTGAGGCCACCGCGCATTGGGAGCAACGCTGGCTTTGGCTGCTGATCGCGCTGACGTCCGCGGTGCTGTTTGTCGTGCTTGCGCTGCGTCCGACGCTGGCGGCGCATCGCGCGGCGCCGCCGCGTCCGTTCCACGAAGCGCCGTTCCCGATGATGCTCGGCTCGGCGCTGGCGACGTTTTTGTGTTTTACGATCGGGCTTGCGCCGAACTGGCTCTATGCGCTGATGCCGACGGCGCTCGCGTTCCAACCGTACGAAATCGAGCGGCTTGCGCCGCAACTTGCAATGCTCGGCGCGGCGGGGCTCGCTTATCTCGCGCTGCGCGGGGTCGGGCTTGCGCCGGCGTCGCTGCCGGCGCGCACGCTCGACGTCGATGCGTTCTATCGCGGGCCGGTCGCATCGGCGGGACAGTGGGCGGGTGTCTTGCTGTTGCGCGCATACGGGGCTTGGCAAGCCGCCGTGACGCGCGCGGGCTATGCGGCGGGGCGGACGCTGGATCGCCTCTCCAGATTATGGGACCGCCCGTTCGCGCCCGTACGTATGACGGCCGCGACTCAATTTCTCGTGATTGGCGCTTTTCTATTGACGATATTGCTCTTCAGATGAACTAGCGCTCAGGTATAGCATTAGTAATCGCTTAGCCCTGTGCAAATACGGGTGAGGCATCTCCACGATTGAACTTAGTTCTGGCCTTGGCATTACCCGGGCGGCCATCTATACTTGGCGTCTTTAGTATTTAAGTGATGAGAGAACGATGGAGAAGCAGCAGGACCTCGTGGGAATGGCTGCGGAGATCGTTTCGGCTTTCGTGTCGGCGAACCAGGTCGCGCCGCAGGAGATTCCCTCGCTTATCCGCACCGTCCACTCGGCGTTGATCGAGATCTCCGGGACCAAGACGATTGCGCATGAAGCGGCGCTGGAGCCGGCGGTCGCGGTCAAGAAGTCGATTACGCCGGATTACATAATCTGCCTGGAAGACGGCAAGAAATTCAAATCGTTAAAGCGGCATCTGCGCACCCGGTATGGCATGAATCCGGATGAATACCGGAGCAAATGGAGCCTGCCGCACGACTACCCGATGGTGGCGCCCAACTACGCCAAGGAGCGCTCGAACCTGGCCAAACGCATGGGCCTGGGACAGTCCCGCAAAGGCGGCTAGGAAAAAAATCCGCTAATTAGGAAAAAATCTATCCAACACCCTGGCGGCCGCCGTATCCTCCGGATTGGCATGGGTCGTTCGTTGGAGTGTTTGGGATGGAGCTTTCGGAGCGGCGTCTCGCCGATATGGCGGGCGCGGAGCTGGCGGCGAATGTCGCGAGCTATGGCCTCGGTGTGCCGGCCGAGAAAATATTGGAGCCGCGGCGCGGCTCGGCGGCGGCGGCGTTCGCGCGCCAAGTGGCGATGTATCTGTGTCACGTCGGATTTGAGTTCAGCATTACGCGCGTGGCTGCCGCGTTCGACCGCGACAGGTCCACGGTCGCGCACGCCTGCCATCGGATCGAAGACCGCCGCGAAGAGCCGCAATTCGACCGGTGGATCAGCGGGCTCGAAGCGATGATGCGGCGCGCGCCGTCGCCGACGGCGAGGATGCTATGATGGCCGCGGTGGAGCGCGCGCTGGCGCGGCTCGCGTCGCCCGGGGCGACATTGGCGCCCTACGGCGAAGGCTATGGGGTCTACCCGCGCGGCGACCGGCGACGGCGGCCGACGGCGCGCCTCGATACGGCCGAGCTGCGCGAACTCGAGGCCTGCGGCGCGATCGAACAACGCGCCGACGGCGCTTACGTGCTGAGCGGTCCGGGCAGGGCGCGGGTGACGCGTGCGCTGGCGCAAGAGGACGAGGCGTACCTTATCCAGCACACGCCGGTCGAGCCGCGCACGGTGATCGATCAAGATGGCGATCAGCGTCTATTGCGCGGCGTTCAGCGCAGCGATGTGCTGCGCAGGCTGGCTTCGCTCCGCGATACGCAAGGACAGCCATGGCTGAGCGAGGCTGAACTCGCCGCCGCACGCCGCGTACGCAGCGACTGGGAGGCGAGCCAAGCGGGATTGACGCGTGGCTCGGATTGGAGTGCGCCGCCGCTTGGCGCGGCCGCGCGCGCCGGCAATGCGCAAGAGCGCGCCATGGCGGTGCGGTGCGATGCGCGCCGCCGTGTGGCCGCGGCGATGGATGCGCTGGCGACGCCGATGCGGCGGATCGTCGAACGCGTTTGCTTCCACGAAGATGGGCTCGAAATGCTGGAGCGCGCGGAAGGGTGGCCGGCGCGGTCGGGCAAGCTGGCGCTGAAGATGGGACTGGCGCAGCTGGCGCAGACGATGGGACGCTAAGCGCAGCCGCTCGCTGCGCGCGCCTCATCCTGGATGCGCTTCATCATCGAGAAGAGGCCGTTGGAGCGCTGCTGCGTCAGCGCCTCCTGCAAGCCGAGCTTCTCGAACAGCGCTCTGGGATCGACTGAAAGGATTTCCTGCGGCGTTCGGCCGGAGAAGACGCGCATCAGCAACGCGACTTCGCCGCGCACGAGATGGGCGTCGGAATCGCCGCGAAAATAGAGCTTTTCCGGCGCTTCGGCGCGGCGCTCGGACATGAGCCAGACCTGACTGGCGCAGCCGCGCACTTTGTTCGCTTCGACGCGGGCGCTCTCGGGCAGCGGCTCGAGGCCACGCGCGAGTTCGATCACGTACGAAATGCGCTCCTCCCAGTCCGGGAGGAGCGCAAATTCGTCTGCAATCTCTGCGATGGTGTCGTCGATCGCGGCCATGGCCCCGACATGAGCCCTCAAAGGCTCTGGGGCAAGGCTTAGTCGCGCCCGCCGCGCGCGGCGGCCGGGATCGGCGTCATCGCTGTGGCGTCGGGCTGGCCGACGGCGCCGATGCAGGTGCCGATGTCGCGCAGGCCGTGCTGGCCGAGGCAGAACGCGTTCTCATAGCGGAAGCGCGCCGCGGACATGCATTGATAGAGCTGCAGCTGCGCCATCTCGATGCAATCGCGCGAACGCGGATCGCTGATGAGGCGGGTGACGGCGCTTTGGTTGGTGTCGACGGCGTCGAGCGCTTGCAGCGCAGCGACGGCGGTCATGCGGTCAAGCGCTTCGGCGCGGGTGACGTTGGCGCGCGTGGCGGTGGCCGGTGTGGACGAAACTTCGACCACTTGATCGCCGCCGCGCACCGAATCCCAGAAACGGCGGCCGCCATAAGCAGTCGGATCGTTGGCGGGCTGGACGCTCAGCGTCGCGACGCTGAGACGCGGGGCGACGCTCGACGGGACCGCGTTCGACGGCGCGCCTTCGCGGCCGAGCGTGCGGATGCGCTGCACGCGGGCGTTCTGGCCGGGCGCAACTGCATTGGCCCAGCGCTGGCGCTGGATCGAATAGGCGAGTTCCTGATAGCGGTCGGCGACGCTGATGATGCGCGCCGAATCCGCCTGCGCGGAGTCGAGCAACATGCGCGTCGCTTCCTGGCCGCCGCGGAGACCGCGGGCGTAGGAGGGGTCGTAGGTGACGGCCCAGATCACCGCGTCGCGGCCGTAATAGGCCGCAGCGTCGCGCACGCCTTGCACGAAGGCCGGCGATTGCGCCGCCGTCTGGGCGCCATAGGCGATCCAGCCGCGGGTTAACGCATCACGGTTGTGCCGGGCGACGCGATCGAGCGCCGTCTCAAGCGTGTCGGCGCTGCTCGGCTGGGCCGCGCGCAACTCGGAGACGTCGTTGTGATACGCCGCATAGGCGGTGATGGCGGTCTGCAGGTCTGTGTCCTGCGATGACGCCGTTTGGGCATTGGCTGCGCCAATCAGGGCGACAGCCGCGGTGGTGGTCCAGGCCGCGAGGCTCCGCATCGGCTCTACTCCCTCTGAACTAGAATGGTGAGTCCGCTTTCGACCGCGACTCGAAGCGGGCATCGTGTCCCCCAGCGCGTTAAGAACTCTTTTACTCGCGGGCTGCCTTCCGGTGTCAACGAAATCAGCAGTAACGAAGCTTGCAAAAGCAGCGCCACGCTTTCGTTTAGCGTTGGCGTTCTGGCTTTGGCTGGCCGGCGTCACGGTTGCGGCGCTGTTTTCGTGGATAACCGGCGCGGAAATGCGGCTGCTTGGCGGCGCAGTGGCGCTCGCGCTCGCGCCGGCTCTCGCTGGCTTCATCATGTTGCCTCACCTGGGGAGAAAACCCGTCGACGCCGCGATGGTTGCCGTCTGGTTAATTTCCGGCGTGGGACTCGTCGCCGGTTCCGGCGGCGCCGGCTCGCCGCTAGCGGCGATGCTAATCGTTGCGCCGGCGATGGCGATCGCGCTCGGGCGGCGCTGGGCGCCGGAGACGGGCGCGGGCGCGGCGTTGGGCTTTGCGCTCGCGGCGGCGCTCGCTGTGGTGACGCGCGAGGCTGAATTGGGCGGCTTCGCCGAGGCGCTCGCGGTGGTGTCGATTGCATTCGCGTCAGGCTTGATAGCGCTGGCGCAGCAGCCAGCGGCTGAGACGCGCGAAGCCGCAATGGGCCAGCGGATCGCCGAGGTCTCACACGAATTGCGGACGCCGCTGACGCACATTCTCGGCTTTTCGGAAATGATCGAGCGCCAGATTTTCGGCGAAGTCGGCGTCCGTTATGTCGAATATGCGGGCCTCATCCGCCGCAGCGGCGCGCATCTGCTTGGACTGGTGAACGATCTGCTTGATCTGTCGAAGATCGACGCCGGCCGGTTCGAGCTGGAGCTCGAAACGTTCGATGTGCGCGTCGTCATCGATGATGTAGTGCGGCTCTCGGTCGATAGCGCCGAGAAGAAGCGGATCGTGCTGGGATTGGTTACGCCGGATGCGCCGGTGATGGCGCACGCGGATGCGCGGGCGCTGAAGCGGATCCTCATCAACACGGTCAGCAACGCGATCAAGTTCACGCCCGAGGAAGGCCGCGTGATGGTGGTGGCGGAGACGCGCGATGGCGTCGTGGTGCTGGAGACGATCGATAACGGCCCGGGCATTCCCGAAGCGGAGCGCGAGACGCTGGGGCAGGCCTATGAGCGCGGCTCGGGCGGCGCGCGTGCGGAGGGCACGGGGCTGGGGCTATCGCTGGTGCGCGCGCTGGCGGCGCTGCATGGCGGGACGCTGAGCTTTCACGAAGCGCCGGGCGGCGGCGCGCTGGTGCGCGTGACGCTGCCGGTGCTGGTTAGCGGCGGATCGTAAGGA
>Ga0196971_1000705_pt1 | contig 21023 bp, 26 predicted proteins | sample S1v_1013CmetaG_FD_148660 | JGI IMG/M metagenome (GOLD analysis project Ga0196971, IMG submission 148660) | Soil microbial communities from Anza Borrego desert, Southern California, United States - S1+v_10-13C | ecosystem: Environmental > Terrestrial > Soil > Desert | place: USA: California...
CGTGAGTTTTCTCTCGGTGGAAGGGCGGCTGAGCGCACTTGCGGTGCAGCGGGCGAACGGCTCGCGCATCGACTTCGTGACCAGTCCGCCGCTGGAAGCGATAGCCACGGCGCTGTCGCATGCCAGTACCTACCACGGCGTCATGCATGTCGATGCACGCGTCGAGGAAGGGACCGGCAAGGTGTGGCTGATCGAGTCGAATCCGCGCTTCTGGGCATCGCTGACCGCATCGGTATCGTGTGGCCTCAACTTCGTCGCCGAGAGCATTGTGCCGGCGGCAGGCGACGCCGGCGTACGCGCCCTGACGGCGGGAAGCGCCAGCATCCGCCATCCCCTGATCCGCCCCTCCGCGTGGCGCAGCATGCTGGCAGATCGCAGCGGGCAAGGCCGCCTGCTGCGCGCAATGGCATTCGATCCGCCCGCGCTCGGCGCCTTCGCGCGCGAACTGCCGGCGAGCGTCTTCCGCTTTGCCCGCACGAGGGCGCGTCCCTGCTTGAGTGGCAGTGGCAAGTCCGCCGGAACGGTGACGGAGCCGGCATGAGCGTTTAGAGGCTGTTCTCTATTTCTGTCGATATGTTGCTGTCATCTGCAGGGATTGTTGTGCATTCCCCCTGATGCCGATACACTGCGCAAAAAAATAGCGCGCCGGCACCGCCGTCGCCGCATACAGGGAGGAGACAGGGATGGAGCAGCGCCGCATTTCCATGGCAGACATCGTGGTGGGGAAGCCCCTGCCATGGGATGTCTACGATTCGAACAACAAACTGCTACTGCGCAAGGGGCATGTGGTGCAGCGCGAGCAGCAGGTCGAAACGCTCGTACTGCGCGGCTTGTTCGTGACCGCCACGTCCGACAGCGCAGGCTCCATCCAGCCCGGACCCGCAGCCGTCAGACCGATCGAGCGACCCTCGGCGCTGCGCCTGCTCAATCTCGCGACGAAGCGGCTGGAACGCCTGCTGTTCAACCTCCACAATGAATCCGAGCTGTATCCGAAGATCGTCGAAGTCGTCGCCGCGATCCGGTTTGCGGTCGACATCAATCCCGACGTCGCGCTCGGATGCATCCTGCTGAATCAGGATGCGGGAAGCTACCCGGTGCGCCACGGCGTCGATTGCGCCGTCGTCTCCCTGCTCGTCGCGCGCGCGATGAACAAGCCACCGCAGGAGGCGCAGGCCATCATGGCCGCGGCGCTCTTGATGAACGTCGGCATGCTGCGTCATCACGAACACCTCCACCGCTGCGAGCAGCCGCTGTCGGCAGAGGAGCACGCGCTCATCCGCAACCATCCGGAGCAAAGCGCGAGCCTCCTGCGCGACGCCGGCATCGCCGACGAGAACGTGCTGAATTACGTGCTGCTGCACCACGAGAACGAGGACGGCAGCGGCTATCCCCGTGGCAAGCGCAGTGCGGAGATTCCCGAGAATGCGAAGATCCTTGCGCTGGCCGACCGCTACTGCGCACGTGTATCGTCGCGTCTCTATCGCAAGGCCATGCTGCCCAACGCCGCGCTGCGCGACATCCTGCTCACCGAAAAGAAAAACATCCAGCCGCTGCTGGCCGCCTGTTTCATCCGCGAACTCGGCACCTATCCCACGGGCAGCTTCGTCCGCCTCGTCAATGGCGAGGTGGGCGTGGTGACCGGGCGCGGCAGCAGCACTACGACGCCGGTCGTGCATGCCCTGATCGGGCCGCGCGGGGCGCCGCTCTCCTTTCCGATCCGGCGCGAAACGCACAAGGAACTGCATGCCATCCGGGAAGTGCTGCACGAAGCGCAGGCCGGCGTGCGCATCTCCATGCAGCAGCTCTGGGGCACGGAGGCCGCGCTGTAAGAGCCTGCAGCGGCCTCTTTGATGCCGCACAATTTCCGGGCCTGTCCGTCGCCTATGGTGTTACGCAAGGGAGCAATGCGAGCGCCGGCGGCGCAGAGGAGCAGACCATGAATGAACAGGAAAACACCAGGCTTGTCATGCAGGCATACGACAAGTTCAAGCAGGGCGACATCCCGGGCCTGATGAATCTCATGTCGGATGACATCGAATGGATCCTGGACCGGTCGGAAAACGTCCCCTTCAGCGGTGCCCGCCATGGCAAGGCGGAGGTCGGGCAATTCTTCAGCGAGCTCGACCAGTCGCAACAGCCGCTGCAATTCGAACCGCAGGAATTCATCGCCCAGGGCGACAAGGTGGTGGCGCTCGGCCACTACAGCTGGAAGGTGAAGCAGACCGACCAGGTGTTCGAAAGCGATTGGGCGGAAGTGTTTACCGTGCGCGACGGCAAGATCGCCCGGTTCCGTGAATACGCGGACACCGCGGCAGGCGACCGCGCCTACCGGGCAAGTTGAGAAATCGGGGGATTTTTCCCGGAGGCGGCATTGTCTACTGTCCCCATGGACTTATTTGCAACTGAGGTGACAGATGGATAACGTGAAACCCCCGGCAAAGCGCCTGGACAGGACGGAAGCGGATGTGAAGTCGGTGGACGGCCGCTCCGGCCAGAGCAACAAGAGCAGCCATGACAACAAGAGCCACGTGAAAGCCGGCACCAACACCGGCGCCGGCGGCGGCAAGAAGCAGGAAAGGCATCAGCGGCATTGAATGCAGGGCGGGGAATTCCCCGCCCGCATTGTTTACTTCTTCAGTTGCCGCAGCAGCTCCTCGGTGACTTCGACGATCGAACGATCGCCCGGCATGCCGGGACGGATCACCTTGCGGGCCTCGTCCGCGGGCATGTTCACCTGCTTGCCCGTCAATCTTTTCATCAGCCTCGCGAACACGGCTTCGTCGTCCGGGAGCTGGCCCTCTTGCACATCCATATTGCCTCCAAAGAGAGCTTAGTTTCGGTCCGTCAATATTGGTTCCCGCACGGAAACGGATTGCATTTTTCGCATCTTCGGTGCGCCTTCCTGCCGTACTTCTACGGTAGTGCGAATGTCCCGAAGTTGACAGAAAATACTGCATCGCAGCGTAAAATAGCGGACAGACAGACAAAACTTCATTCAAGAAAGAGAGATATGGCAAATACACGAGACGTCGTCATCGTCGGTGCTGCGCGCACCGCAATCGGTACCTTCGGCGGCACACTGAAGGATTTCAGCGCCTGTGACCTGGGGGCGATCGCGGTCAAGGAAGCCTTTGCACGCGCCAAGGTCGATCCGGCACAGGCCGGGCAGATCGTGATGGGCAATGTCATCCACTGCGAACCGCGCGACATGTACGTTTCGCGCGTGGTCGGCATCAACGCCGGCATGGCCAAGGAATCCGCGGCACTGACGCTGAACCGCCTGTGCGGTTCCGGCCTGCAGGCGATTGTCACCGCCGCCAATGCGATCCAGCTCGGCGACACCGACATCGCCGTCGGCGGCGGCGTCGAGACCATGAGCCGCGCGCCGTACTCCGCGCAGACCGCGCGCTGGGGCCAGCGCATGGGTGACTTCAAGATGATCGACATGATGGTGGGCGCGCTGTCCGATCCCTTCGGCGCGGGCCACATGGGCATTACCGCCGAGAACGTCGCTGCGCAGTACGGCATCAGCCGTGAAGAGCAGGACGAGTTCGCGCTGAACAGCCAGAAGAAGGCGCTGGCAGCGATCGCCGCCGGCCACTTCAAGTCGCAGATCGTGCCGGTCGAGATCCAGGGCCGCAAGGGCACCGTCGTGTTCGACACCGACGAGCATCCGAAGGCCGAGACCTCGCTGGAGTCGCTGGCCAAGCTCAAGCCGGCTTTCAAGAAAGAGGGCGGCTCGGTTACCGCCGGCAACGCCTCCGGCCTCAATGACGGCGCGGCAGCCTGCGTGCTGATGGAAGCCGGCGCCGCATCGCGCGCGGGCCTGCAGCCGATGGCGCGCCTGGTGTCCTACGCGGTGGCCGGCGTCGAGCCGTCCATCATGGGCACCGGCCCGATCCCGGCGGTGCAGCTCGCGCTCAAGCGTGCCGGGCTCAGCCTGAACGACATGGACGTGATCGAATCGAATGAAGCCTTCGCCGCGCAGTCGCTCGGCGTGTGCCGCGGCCTGGACCTCGACCCGGCCCGCACCAACCCGAACGGCGGCGCCATTGCCCTTGGCCATCCGCTCGGTGCCAGCGGCACGATCATCACCGTCAAGTGCCTGTACGAGCTGATCCGCACCGGCAAGCGCTACGGTCTGATCACCATGTGCATCGGCGGCGGACAAGGCATCGCTGCGGTGATCGAACGTCTGTAATCACATCGCGGCGGCATTCTTTGCCGCGACAGAACGGACAAGGCCACCTGAGGTGGCCTTGTTTTTTTCAGCGGGGGAGCATCAGCGCCACGCCAGCGGCGCCGGAACGGTCGACACGCCCTGCGTGCCTGCCGCATGCTCTTGTGCCTCGAGCGCGCGCCGGTAGCCTTCCCGCTGCTTCAGCCTCTCCCAATACGCGCGCACGGCCGGCGGAAACTGCTCCTGCAGTTCGAGATACTCGGCCAGCATCAGTGCATAGCCCACCGACATGTCCGCCGCGGTGAAGCGGCCGGCGCACAGGTATTCCGTTCCCGCCAGCGCGGCGTCGATCGCGCGCAGGCGCGCGAGGAACCAGCGCTGGTAATCCTCGGCCGCCTGCGGGAGGCGGCGTTCCTCCGGCTCCATGTGGCGATAGCGCAGCACGAGCGTCTGCGGGAAGGTCAATGTAGCCTCGCCGTAGTGCAGCCAGTTGAGCCATGCGCCGTAGGCAGGCTCGTCAGGCGCGACCGCCAGCCGCGAAGGGCCGTACTTCGTCACGAGGTACTGCGCGATCGCCGCCGATTCCGTCATCTTCACCTCGCCGTCGAAGAAGGCCGGCACGGTGCCCAGCGGATTGACCGACAGGTATTCCCGCTGATGCACGCGCGGCGGGAAGGGCAGCATCCGGAGCTCGTAGTGCGTTCCGTGACGCATGCCCAGTTCTTCCATGGTCCACAGGGGACGGAAGGAGCGGGCGCTCACGCAATGAAAGAGTGTGATCATGGGGGATAGGGTCGTGGCAAAAAAATAGCCACCGGCGGTGGCTATCAGGGGTTGGTCGTGGCTCAGATACCGAGCAGCTTCTTGGCTTCGCCGAGCGCTTTCATCGATTCGTCGTGCTTGCCTTCCTTGTGGAATTTTTCGCCGTCGGCGCGCAGCGACTTGATCTTGGCCATGTTCTCGGCGCTGATGCCGGACGCGCTGCCGAGTTTTGCGTCGATTGCCTTCATCTCGTTGGGGCAATTGTGCGCGGCGGCGAGGGATGATACGGAGAACAGAAGGACAGCCAGAACGGTTTTCATCGCAGTCTCCTTGATTGGAATGGGAAAGATACGTTAGCAGCAATCGGGGACTTTTGCACTGCTGGCGCGCATCGGTCCGGCTTGCCGCAAAACGCCGGCGCGCAGCGCGGATATACTGGCGGCCCGCACAATGAAAGGATACCTGATGACACTCAACGGAAAGATGTTGCAGATGCGGATGAGCGACGGCGAGACGATCGGCGTCTACCATGTCGAACCCGCAGGGCCGCGCCGTGGAGGACTGGTGCTCATCCAGGAAATCTTCGGCGTCACCGAACACATCCGCGAACAGTGCGACCGCTTTGCGGCGGAAGGCTACGAGGTGCTCGCCCCCGCCCTGTTCGACCGCGAGGCGCCCGGCCTGCAGGCAAGCTACGCGCCTGAGGACGTGCAGGCGGCACTGCGCGTGGCGCGCGAACTCCATCCCTTCGCGCAATCGATTGCCGACGTGCAGACCTGCATCGATAGCCTGAAGGACAAGGGCCCGGTATTCATTACCGGCTACTGCTATGGCGGATCGGTGAGCTGGGCTGCCGCCTGCCGGTGCGAAGGTCTGGCGGCGGCGTCAGGCTATTACGGCAGCATGATCCCGAAAATGGCTGACGAGACGCCGGGCTGCCCGGTCATCCTGCACTTCGGCAAGCACGACAAGGGCATCCCGCTCGACGGTGTTGCAGCAGTGCAGGCGCGGCATCCCGAGGTGCCGGTGTATCTGTACGAGGCCGGGCACGGTTTCAACTCCGACCGCCGCAGCGATTTTCATGACGAAAGTGCAACCCTGGCGCGCGAACGCACGCTCGCGTTGTTCCGCGCCAACGGGGGCTGAGGGAGCAGCGGCCATGCCGGAAAATTCCTGCTTTCCTTGCGCTACGCAATTGTCGCGCACTGCCTGAACTGTTACCCTGCTGAAATCCACACCAACAGCAGGGGTAATAATGATTGACGCGGTACAGAAGGATATCGACGAGCGCAGCAACCTCACCAGCTCGAACAAGTTCGAAATGCTGTTATTCCGCCTCGGCGGCGACGCCAACGGCGAGCGCTCCGAACTGTTCGGCATCAACGTGTTCAAGATCCGCGAAATCGTTGCGATGCCCGCCATTACCGCCATCGCCGGCTCGCGCCCGCATATGCTGGGCGTGGTCAACCTGCGCGGCCAGATCATCCCGGTATTGGACTTGCCCGCCATCGTGGGCTGCGTTCCCAGGACCGGCCTGAACATCCTGCTGGTGACCGAATTCGCCCGCACCACACAAGGCTTCGCGGTCGAGGCGGTCGAAGACATCGTGCGCCTGGACTGGAACCAGGTGCTGTCCGCCGAAAACACGGCGGCCGGCAACATGGTCACCAGCATCGCGCGCCTGGACGGCAATGCGGAAGGTTCGCGCCTGGCGCAGGTGCTGGACGTGGAAACCATCCTGCGTGAAATGGGCGCGTCGGACGAACAGGATGTCGATCCCGACGACATCGGCGACAAGGTCGTCCTCAAGCCGGGCACCGTCGTGCTTGCCGCCGACGATTCCGTCGTCGCCCGTTCGCTCATCGAGCAGGGGCTGGAAGCGATGGGCGTGCCCTTCATCATGACCAAGACCGGCAAGGAAGCCTGGGAGCGCCTGCAATCGCTGGCCTCCTCGGCGGAAGCCGAAGGCAAGACGGTGCAGGACAAGGTCGCGCTCGTGCTGTCCGACCTGGAAATGCCCGAGATGGACGGCTTCACGCTCACCCGCAATATCAAGCAGGCGCCGAAGTTCGCGTCCATTCCGGTGGTGATCCATTCCTCGCTGTCGGGCACGACCAACGAAGAGCATGTGCGCAGCGTGGGCGCCAACGCCTACGTCGCCAAGTTCAACGCGGAAGAACTCGCCGCGACGCTGCGCCGTGCACTTGCCTGATCAGTCTTGATCAACCCTTTTCCCGGGCCAGCGCAAGGAATTCATTGCGCAGCCCGAGGTTGGTGCGCATTTCACCCAGCAGGGCGGACGTCACCGTTTCCTCTCCCGGCGTCCGTATGCCGCGGCTTTCCATGCACATGTGGCGGCAGCGCACGACGACGCCGACCGACAGCGGCTGCACATGCTCCATCAGCGCTGACGCCACCTGTATCGTCAACCTTTCTTGTACCTGCAAGCGCTTGGCGAAGCAGTCGACGAGGCGGGTGAGCTTGGATAAGCCGACGATCTTCCCGTTCGGCGTGTAGCCGATCGTGGCCGTCCCGAAGAAGGGGGCGAGATGGTGCTCGCAATGACTGTAGACCGGGATGCCGCGCACCACGATCAGCTCGTTGACCTGCTCGGCGCCGTCCTCGAATACCTTGAGGATATCGGCCGGTTCGGTCGCATAGCCGGAAGACCAGTGTTGCCAGGCCTTGTGCACGCGCTGCGGCGTATCGACCAGGCCCTGCCGCGCCGGGTCTTCCCCGAGATGCCGCAGCAGGCGGCGCCAGTCATGCAGCGTGAACTCTTCGCTCTCATCCTCCCGCTCGCGCACCTGGAAGGCGTGCATGGCTCTTGTCATGGTTTCTCCCCCTGCGCTCACTGGCCGGCCAGCCGGGTTAGTGTCCTGGCCACGATGCGGTCGCAGCGTTCGCCGTCGAAGCCGAATGCGCCCTCCAGCGCGTAATCGAATTCCCGTGACAGCGATTCACGCAGCATGCTGCGGGCACGGAAAAAGCGGGTGCGCACCGTAGCTTCCGGAATGCCGAGGCAGGCGGCGGTCTCCTCCACGCTCATTTCCTCCAGCGCACGCAGCACGAAGACGGTGCGGAATGCCGCAGGCAACTCGTCGATCTTTTGTTCCAGCAGCCGGCGCGCGTCCGCGCGCATGGCCGCCCGTTCGGGTTGCCCGGTGTTCGACTCATCCGTTTCGTGTGCCATCGCGTGCTCCAACGCGCCAGGGGATTCACCATCGCCGGCAAGCTGGATCACTTCCGCCCGCCGGTTGCTCTTGCGCGACCGCGCGATCGCTTCGTTCACCACGATCCGCGTCAGCCAGGTGGACAGGCTGGACTCGCCGCGATACTTGCCCATGTTGCGGAAGGCAAGGAGATAGGCGTCCTGCAGCGCGTCCTCGGCCTCGGCGTCATCCTTGAGGATGCTGCGCGCGGTGCGGTACAGCGGCCGGTTGTGACGGCGCATCATCTGTTCGAAGGCAGCCTTGTCGCCGTCGGCGATGCGGCGCGCCAGTTCGGCGTCATTCCAGTCGTGAGCAGTCTTTATGGCGGTAGTGGGCATGGTGGCCTCGTGCATTTCGGGTTGTCATGACATTAGATGAAGCGCGCTTTCGCCGCGTTCCCAGTGTAGTCCACCCGGAGCGGACGCTTTCTGGCAGAATCCACACGGCGATCGGGACGTTCCGATGACGACAAATAAAGGGAGATGCCAGAATGAAGAACACATTGCGCGTCGCAATCACGTTTTGCGCGGCAACCGCCGCCGCTTCCGCCGATGTCGCCCACGCCCAGGCGCGCGGCCCGGCGGCCCAATACTGGGTCGACCTGTCGACCAGCAACGTCTCGATCCCCGGCATGCCGGAAGAGGGTGGCGCCGGCCTTGGCGGGCTCATGGGCGGCATCATGGGCGGAAACAGCTTCGGCGGCTCGATGGGCATGGGTGGACGCGGCAAGGCGATGGACACGGAACTCTATGTGCGCGCCCATCCCGGCGGCGTCGAAGGCACGCACGCCATCCCGGGCGGCATGAACATGGGGCCGTCGCTGCTGCTGTTGCCGCACCGGCCGCGCAACGAGCAGGGCAGCGTCACGCGCGACGAGACGCCCGAGCGTGCCGAGAAGCCCAAGGGCAGGATCCTGCTCTACTGGGGCTGCGGCGACAGCATCCGTCCCGACCAGCCCAAGGTGCTGGATTTCGCGAAGCAGGACCATGCCGAGTTCGCGCAGTTCTTCTCCAGCCACGGCGCCGCCAGCAAGGGCGTGCAGGGACGTGCCGGCCACTCGCTCTGGCCGAACGAGCGCGACAGCAAGCGCGTGCCCGACAACGCTTCGCTCGAGGGCGAGCATGCGGTGAGCGGCAACGGTGTGCCGCCCACGCTCAAGTTCAACGTCGGCGCCGCGAATGACTTCCTGCCCAAGGTACAGCTCAAGACCCGCGGCGCGCCGAAGGATGGCGTGCAGGTGGAATGGAACACGATGCAGCATGCGCGCGGCTACTTCCTGCATGCGCAGGGTGCGGCGGAAGGGCCGGGCGGGGCGCAGGACATGATCTTCTGGAGCTCCAGCGAAAAGCCCGACAACGGCTGGTCCCTGATGAGCTATCAGTCGCCGGCGCAGGTCGCCAGGCTGGTCCAGCAAAAGGTGGTCTTGCCGCCTTCCACCGGCAATTGCACGGTGCCCAAGGGCATCTTCGACAAGGCGCAGGGCGCGATGCTCAACATGATCGCCTATGGCAACGAACTCAACGTCTCGCATCCGCCGCGTCCGGAAAAAGCGCCGGCGAACTGGCAGCCGGAATGGACGGCGCGCGTGCGCATCAAATCAACCGGCATGACCATGCTGGGCATGGAAGATTCGCGCGAGGCCCAGCGTGACGGACGCGGCCAGGCGGCAAGCGAGCCTGTCGAGAGCGCTGCGCCCGTATCCTTGCCGGACGTAGCGAACCCGGTGAAGCTGCTGAAGGGCCTGTTCGGCAACTGAGAGGAAACATGAGCATTCCAACGTTCAGCATCCGCCGTCTCGGCGCGGCGGACACCGGCCTGATGGAAGGCATGATGACGATGTTCGGCGAAGCATTCGGCGACGTTGGCACCTACACCGCCGCAAGGCCCGGCAAGGCCTATATGCAAGGCCTGCTCGGCAGCGACGGCTTCATCGCGCTGGCCGCATTGAAGGACGATGCGGTGGTGGGCGGCCTGGCCGCCTATGTGCTGCGCAAGTTCGAACAGGAACGCAGCGAGGTCTACATCTACGATCTCGCGGTGGCGGAAGGGCACCGGCGCGAAGGCATCGCCACGGCATTGATCGAATCATTGAAGGAGTGCGCCCGCGCAGCGGGGGCCTATGTCATCTTCGTGCAGGCGGACCTGGTCGATGCACCGGCCATTGCGCTGTACACCAAGCTCGGCATCCGGGAAGACGTGCTGCACTTCGACATCCTCCCATAAAAAAACGGCAGGCCCGCGCCTGCCGTTTTCATATCGCCGATGGCTTATACGCCCGGCCGCGGCTGGCCTTGCTGGACGTTGCCGCGCCATGCGCCGGTTTCCGATCCGCGCGACTCCAGGAATTCCTTGAAGCGCTCCAGATCGCCCTGCACACGGTGCGAGAACATGCCGAGCGCATCGCCCACATTCTCGGTCACGCCTTCCGGATCGTAGTCCATCTGCACCATGATGCGCGTGGTGTTGGCGTCGATGTGATGGAAGGTGACGACACCCGCATTCGGCGCGCCGGTCGTGCTACGCCAGGCGATGCGCTGGTCGGGGATCTGTTCGGTGATCTCGGCCTGCCATTCCTTGCGCTTGCCGCCGACATTGGCGCACCAGTGCAGGTGGGTATCATCCAGCTGCCGCACTTCCTCGACGCCTTCCATGAACTTCGGGAAGTCCTCGAACTGCGTCCACTGGTTATACGCCGTGGAAACAGGAACGTTCACTTCGATCGACTTTTCTACGGTGGACATGTTTACCTCCTTCAAGATGGATGAAAGGCCGTCATGGCCGCATGTGCAAGTTAGACAAGTCCTTGTCAAAAAATTCCAAAAGGGATGAGCCAGGTGTGTCCAAGGGCAACAAATATCGGCTTCCGGGCAGGCCGGCACCCGCCATGCAGATATAATCGGCAGCAAGGTTTTTTCCCTCATTCCCATGCTCCCTCACGAAAAAGACAACAACCTTGCGTTGCTGCTGGCGTCGCTCGGCATTTCCGATGCCCTGCTGGCGCGCAAGAACCTCCCGTTCCATGCCGAGGCGAGAACGCTGGCGCCGGCTGAAACCGGCCGCGACGGCCGCCTTCATCTCCTCATTCCCGAAGCCGCCGCCGCGTGGCAGGCGATGAAAGCGGAAGCGCTGGCCGAAGGCATCGTGCTCGAAATCGTGTCCGCCTTCCGCGGCCTGGAGGAGCAGGCGCAGATCATCCGCGACAAGCAGGCGCGCGGCATGCCGATGGACACCATCCTCACCCTCAGCGCCGCGCCGGGATACAGCGAACACCATACCGGGCGCGCGGTGGACATCAACACGCCGGGCTGCGAGGAGCGTGAAGAGCCCTTCGAACACACGGAGGCGTTCCGCTGGTTGTCCGCGCATGCCGGCCGGTTCGGCTTCGGCCTCTCTTATCCGCGCGGGAATGCGCTCGGTTTCATCTACGAACCGTGGCACTGGTCCTATCTTCCGGGAGCGCAGGCATGAAACTCAAGATGTCGGAAAACTCGCTGTTCGCGATCCTGCTGCGCAAACCGTGGTGGATCAGCATCCTGATCGCCGCCGTGGTCTCGCTTGCCGCCAGCATGCTGTTTCCGCGCCAGTACGCGGCCTATGGCGCAAGCGCGGGATTCCCGTTCTTTGTCATCGGCATCATCGCCGCGGTGAGGCAGTGGCGCGCCCCCGGCGCCGCCCTGGTGGCGCACACCCGCGACACCGTGGCCGCGATGTCGTGGCGGGACTTTGCCGATGCGATCGAGGCCGGCTACCGCCGCGACGGCTACGAAGTGAAGCGGCGCGCCGGCGGCGCCGACTTTGAATTGGTCAGGGATGGCCGCAAGACGGTGGTCAGCTGCAAGCGCTGGAAGGCCGCAAGCACCGGCATCGAAGCCTTGCGCGAGCTCGACGCCGCGGCGCAGGACTGCGGCGCGCACGAACGCATCTACATGACCCTCGGCCAGCTCAGCGACAACGCCCGCAGCTTCGCCGCCGAACACCGCATCACGGTCATGCGCGAGGACGGCCTTGCGGTACTCCTGCGCGGCATGGTGCGCGCCCCGGCCTGATCAGCGTCCCTCGCGCAGCGCATCGCGTTCCGCGACCGAATTTCTCAGCACGTTTTCCGCGACGGCGACTTCCTCGGCCAGGCGCTTCTGGCGCGCATGGTAGTCGTCGCTCAGCCGCGACCCGCCGCCGGCCGTGCCGATGCGCTCCCCAGGCAGCGGCTCGGCGCCGGCCTGCATGCGCTTGCGGGCATCATCGAGCAGCATTTCCGCACGGATTACATCGGCGTTGGCGTCGTCCAGCGTCTTCGGCCTGCCCGGCGCCGGGATGGTCGCGACCCGGTCGACGGGGGTCGGGCCGCTCCGCAGCGGGGGCTCGGCCGGGCGGCCCGAAACCGTCGCCGATGAAGGCGGTTTACTCCCCTTGGCTGGCGGGTCGACCTTGATGGTCTCGTCCACCTTCGCGCCCTTGATCGGCTTGTCCGAATAAATGACGCGCCCGTCCGGCATTACGAGGCGGTACACCTTGGTGGCGGGCTTGCCGATGGGCTCCGGGCGCGGGATTTCCTCCGCTGCGAAGGCGGCCGGCGCCAAGGTGAGGGCAAGGATGAGGATGCGCGGACAGGTCGGGATCATGGCTTCGCTCCTTTCAGACACGATAGCAAGGCTCGGCGCGGCGCTGCATGAGAATGAACAAGCTGGCAACGCGCAGGCGCAACTGCGGCATATCGGCGACACATTCCGCTGAAAAATCTTCATTTCCGACGGGAAATGAAGATAATAGGATGACCAACATGGGTTGACGATTCGCCATGCCGATCACCGCCTCCGCCATTGCGCTTCTTGCCGCGTCGAGCTTCGCCACCTTCGCCATCTTTGCGGCGGCGCCGTGCCGCGCCGCCGATGCCGGCGCCGGGTACAAGGCCGGCAAGCAGGCCAAGCCGGCGTCTGCCGCTGCGCACGCAGGCACGGGCAGGCGAAGCGGCAAGGAGGCATCGCGCCGCATCGTCACCTACAACCTGTTCCAGGACCCCGAGTTCAAGCTCAAGGGCGCGCTTGCCGACAAGCGGCAACTGGGTGTGGCTCCCGTGCCCGCCCTCCAGCCCGCGAACGCCGCGGACAAGAACGTGCTGAAACTGCAGGAGCCGGACACCTCAGGCATCGGGTTTGGATGCAGCGACAAGCCCTTTGGCAATGCAAAGACCCGCGAACTGACCGCCTGCTACAAGCACAGCGTCGACCGCTCGTGGAAGGCGCAGACCTACGTCTCGCGCGAGACCACCGCCGAAGGCAACCAGAAGTGGGGTGGGGGGATGGCGGTGAGGTACGCGTACTGATTGCGCCTCCTTGGGGCGCGGCTACCCACGCTACGGTTCTTTATGTGCTTTGGCGGGTTTCGCTACGCTCTACCCACCCTACGGTTCTTTATAGAGGACGGTAGGGTGGGTAGAGCGCAAGCGAAACCCACCATGCCCTTAAAGAACAGCAGGGCGTGTAGACCGCAACGGAATCCCACCGCCGCCTACGCCCCCTGACCACTCCGCTGCGCCTCCCGCACGATCCACTCGCTGAACACCTTCACTTCCTCGCGCGGCGCTTCCGTCGCCTGCACCAGCCAGTAAGCGAGATCGTCCACGCCGACCTGCGCATTGCGTTGCGCCACCAGGCGGCCATCCATGAGCATCGGCTGCACCAGCGCCAGCCGGCCGAGCGCCACGCCGTGGCCTTCGATCGCGGCCTGGATCACCTGGTCGTACTGGTTGAAGTGCAGGTAGGCCTTCGGCTTCGCATGCGCGAAGCCTTTCGCGCTCAGCCAGTCCGACCAGTGCAGCCAGGGGACGCCACCCTCGTCCAGTTCCAGCAGCACCTGCTGCAGCAGCGCCGAAGGGGTCTTGAAGGCCTTGGCCGCCACCGCCTTGCTGGCCACCGGCACCAGCGCTTCACCGAACAGGCGCACGGCTCCCATCGGCACGCGCGAGGCGCGGCTGTAGCGAATCGCCACGTCGATGCCTTCCTGCGCCATGTCCACGATGCGGTTGTTGGCGGCCACGCGCACATCGATATGCGGATGCGCCGCCTGGAAACTGCCCAGACGCGGCAGCAGCCACAGCGAGGTCACGCCGATGCTGGCGGTGATCGTCACCGGCCTGACCCGCCCTTCCTCCTGCAGCGAGTCCACATACTCCGCCAGCCGCCCCAGCCAGGGAGAGGCGAGGTCGAACAGACGCCGCCCCGCCTCGGTCAGCGCAATGGCGCGATGCTTGCGCACGAGGAGCGGCGTGCCGAGGTGTTCTTCCAGCGCCTGCACCTGGCGGCTCACGGCGGATTGCGTCAGGCACAGGTCCTGGGCGGCGAGCGTGATGCTCATGCGCCGGGCCACGGCGACAAAGCCGCGCAGGGCGTCCAGCGGGGGCAGGGAAAGCAGTTCGTTTTGCATGCGTTTTTCTCATGTGAGGCATGCGGAAATAGCGCTTGAGCAGAGCGTATCGCTCTTTAAACTACAGGCATGGCGCACCGCAAGCATGAATGAAATTCATGCAAAGTATGCGCCGATTTGCCGCACCGCGCACGAGGAGAAAAGACATGGACATCGCCGCCAGCATCGACTTCAACGGGTTCATCCCGCCCGCACGCCCGGCCTCCCCGGCCCGCATCGTCATGCAGCTCGATCCCGGCCGCGTGGCCGTGCTGGATGCGCGCGGCCCGCTCGTCATCGCCTGCCTGTCCGGAACACTGTGGCTGACGGTGCCCGGCGAGACCGAGGACTGCATCCTGCAGGCCGGGCAAAGCCGCAGCCTGATGCAGCCAGTGCGCGGCGTAGTCCTGTCGGGCGCAGGCGGCCCCTCGGCCTTTGCCATCCGGCCCGCAGCGGAGGAAACGCGACGGCGGCTTTTCAGCGCTTCAACGGCCTTTGACGTCCGGTTCGCATAACGAGGCGCATTATTTCATTCCACCATTGATCCACCTCTAGCTCGCGTTGATGGCAGTGAACTGTTTTGCTGATTCGTGGACACACTTGGTCGTCATCAACCAAGGAGGAACATGCCGATGAACATCGACCAAGGCCAGGTGTGGAAAAAAATTTCCGACGCGTATCAGCAATGGGACCAGGACCGCAGCAACCTGATGGCAATCGAGGACTTGTCCGAGCGCTTGCCGGATATCGACCAGGACGTCCTCGTCCGCACCCTCGAAGAGGCGGCGCAGGACGGGAGGGTGGATACCGCGGATGAAGGCGCCTCCTTCCGGCTGGTGCCCAATCACTGAGCGGAGGAGCGAGGCGCCGGCGCCTGGAGGCTGGCCGCGATAGCGCTCCTTGCAATCGCAGGCTTGCCTTCTAAACTTCAATTCGCGGCACTACCGGAATGCAGGGGGGGATCCGGAATGTGCCTGCCGCCAAGAAGAATGAAAGGAAGCATGATGGGCACCTCCCTTAGCACCCCCCTCACACTACTGGCCGCCGCGGCATTGCTCGCCGCCTGCGGCACCCCGGAGCAAGCCGCGTACAACGCCGACCCGATCATGGCGATGTCGGAAGAATACGGCCCGCCCTGTGAAAAGAGCGGTTATGCAAAAGGCAGCGCCGCCTGGCGCAGCTGCATCGAGCAGACCAGCCGCCGCGACGACCTGGTCCGCCATAGCCTGCACCTCGACCGTTACATGCAGTGGTACTGGATCCGTTGAGGCAAGGGTCTGGCTGGCCACGTTATTCATCGAACGGATAACTGGTTATCGGCAACAGAAATTGGATTCGTCCGAACCTCGCGGCAATAATGGAAACATGATTGTTGCACCAGGCCGCACAACGGCCTTGCATACGAGAGGAAACATCATGTTCACCATCCCCGGACAAAATCTTTCCCTGCCCGACCGGCAGGTCCGTCATGCCGTCGCCGTCCGCATCGGCGTGGCGCTGCTGGCATTTTTCGGCGCCGCGTGGTGCCTGCTGCAATGGACGCTGACCAGCGTGCCGCGCTTCATGCCCGAGGGCATCATGCGCCAGTTCGTGGAGCTGGAAGCCATCGCTTGCGCCGCCGTGGCCGTCCTTGGCCTGGTGTTCGCGATCGTCAACGGGCTCGCCTGGATCGCGACCGACATGCGCATGCGGCGCGAGCGGCACGGCGTTGCGCGCAAGATCGCCGTCGGCGCCTACGTCTGACCCTGCCTCACCTCGACAGCGCGGCGCTCTTGCCGGTGCCGCGCGAGCGGGAACCGATCACTTCGCGGAAGAACGCCACCAGCGCCGGCGCATGATGGTCAAAGGTGAACAGGTGCCTCTGCTGCCATACGCGTTCGCGCAGCGCCTGCATCCGTTCCGCATCCTTCAGTCTTGCCGCGAGCTCGGCAATCGTCCGGTAGCACACACCTATTCCCATCCTGTTTGCCAGCGCCTGCGTGGCCACGATGGCGCCCTCGTTGTCCTGCTGGATCATCGGCAGTCCGGCCGCCGCCAGCGTGCTCAGGCGCGCCGGATAGTTCAGGTCGTCCCATATTGCGCGGCGGATCTCGCCGCCGTTGGTGCTGTGGAATGCGTGCAGCCAGCCGGCGTCATAACGTGAAAACTCCTCGGTCCAGCGCAACTGGTCGACGTTCGGATGCAGATGCAGGTAGCCGGGCGCCAGCTTGCGCGTGGTGTCTATCCACTGCAGCCATTGTCCCTGCGTGAATTCGCCGTAGAAGTGCAGGTGAATGCCATGCGCCGCAAGTTCGGCGACCACTTCCGGATGCAAGCCGATCGGCCGCCCCGGAGAGACGGTGTGGATCTCGCCGTCCGTGGCTGACAGCAACGGCGAGCGCGTCTCGCCGAACCAGTCGCGCTTGGGCAGGTCGCCGTCCATCACATGCGTCGGCTTTTCTTCCGACAGGCCGGGCACGATGGTGTCGAACCAGTCGCGCATTTCTGGGCTGCAGAAAATCTGGCCGTCCGCCTTCCGGTGCAGGTCCACCAGCAGCGGCCACGTTCCCTTTTCCATGCAGATGAACGGCCCTTCCTTGAAATGCCAGACGAAGGGTACGCGCGGCACGGCCATCATGACTTCGTGCGCGAACGGCACGGCCTGCCAGTTCAGCAGGGCATAGATGATGTCCGGCTTCACCTGCCGGATCGCTTCCTTCCAGTTGTCGCGCGGCAGGTCTTCGACATGGCCGAAGGGTAGCGGGCCGACGGTGTTGTACCAGTAGGGCTCGCGCATCCACAGGCCGTACAGCTTGTGGCCCTGTTCCTCCAGCGCCAGCACGCGGTCTGCGTTATAGGCGAGCTCGCCCACGAGCAGGATCTTCAGTCCGCCTCGTGCGCGCGGCGTATCCGCGCGCTCGCGCATCGCGCGGTATTGCGCCGCTTCGTCGATCGCATGTCCGACCGCGCTGTGGAAGCGCAGCGGCGCCGCCACGCGGTAGTGCGCGCGGAAGGTGTTGATGCCGCCGGCCGGCTCGCGCATGATCTTGTGCCGCTGGCGCGGATGGTCCACCCATTCGCAGCTCACGGCGCCGGTCGGGACGAACGCTCCCTGTGCACGCAGCTTCGACCAGTACAGTCGCTCGAGGTCGTCGGTTTCGAGTTCGTCGCGCTCCATCCAGCGCTGCGCGTTCCTGCGGTGCATGCATTGCACGAGCTGGAGCGGATAGCCGGGAACCTGCCCCTCGCAGTGGCGGTTGTAATGGTGGCGCACGCCGGAGAAGGCAAGCACCGCATCCTCGCGCGCGTCGAGCTGCGCCTTCAGGCCGGCGAGGTGGTCGCGGTAGTAGACATCATCGCTGGGCAGGTAGGCCAGCAGCGGCGCCCGCGCGCGCGATATCGCTTCGTTCAGGGCATGGCCAAGGCCGGCATTTTCGTCGCGGCGGTAATAGCGGATGCGCGCATCGCTGAGATACGCCGACACCGTCTCCGCCGTCGCATCGCGCGAACCGTCGTCCACGATGATGGCTTCCCAGTCCGTCAGCGATTGGGCCTGCAGGCTGTCCAGTGCGCGCCGGATGAACTGCGCCTGTTCGAAGGTCGGCATCAGCACGCTGACAGACGGCGGCGGCGTTTGGGGCATGGCGTGTCCTTGTCGGGTGGTCTAACAGGATCGTAGGGAAACAAGGCGGGGCCGGCCTTGATCTGCCGCCACGCAAGCACCGGAGCCGGCATTGATTCGCCTCAATGGAATATCCGCGGCGTTTCCCTGTCTATCTCTTGAAAGGACGCACCGTCCTGAATCAATCACATACAGAGGACCCATTGAGCCAGCCCTGGATCAGCGGCAACAAGTTCGCGTTGCTTGAAAACGGCGAGCAATACTACCCGCGCGTGTTCGAAGCGATTGCGCAAGCGCGGCGCGAAGTGTTGCTGGAAACTTTCATCTTGTATGAGGACAAGGTCGGCAAGGCCTTGCATGCCGCCTTGCTCGCCGCCGCCCGGCGCGGCGCGCAGGTCGATGTCACCATCGATGCATTCGGCTCGCCCGATTTGTCCGAGGAATACGTTTCCTCGCTGACCGCCGCCGGCGTGCGCATCCATGTGTTCGATCCGGCGCCGCGCCTGTTTGCACGCGTCAACTATTTCCGGCGCATGCACCGCAAGCTGGTGGTGGTAGACGGGAAGCTCGCCTTCGTCGGCGGCATCAACTACTCGGCTGATCACCTTGCCGACTACGGACCGGAAGCCAAGCAGGATTACGCGGTCGAGGTGCAGGGGCCGATCGTGGCGCACATCCGCAGCTTCATGCTGTCGGCGATTGCGGAGGGCAGGACGGGACGGCGATGGTTCTCGTGGCGGCGCGCACATCCCTCGGTCGCACCCTCGCCGCCCGTGGGCGAGGCCGACGCCCTGTTCGTCTGGCGCGACAACCGCGACCACACGAACGACATCGAGCGCCAGTACCGGCTGGCGGTGCGCCTGGCGCGCAAGCGGGTGGTGATCGCCAACGCCTATTTCTTTCCCGGCTACTTCTTCCTGCGGGAGCTGCGCAAGGCTGCGCGGCGCGGCGTCGAGGTCTCGCTCATCCTCCAGGGCAATCCGGACATGCCGATCGTGCAGACCGCTGCCGCGATGCTGTACCACCATCTTCTGCGCGGCGGCGTGCGCATCTATGAATACTGCGAACGTCCGCTGCACGGCAAGGTCGCGGTGGTGGACGATGAGTGGGCCACCGTCGGATCGAGCAACCTCGATCCGCTCAGCCTGTCGCTCAACCTCGAAGCCAACGTGATGATCCGCGACCGGCAATTCGCCGCCACCGTGAGCGCCAGCCTGCAGCGCCTGATGCGTGACAGCTGCCGCCAAGTGGAGGCGGCCGACCTCAAGGAATGGCCCACCTGGCGCAAGCTGCGCAGCTACTTCCTGTTCCATGTGCTGCGGCGCTATCCGTATTGGGCCGGCCGGCTGCCCGCGCATGCACCGCGGCTGGCGCCCCTGCTGCCCGCGGAAACGGCGGCCACCGACAAGCTCGACAAGATCGACAAGCAGGCATTCCCATGACGGTACACCAGCACGCACAGGCAACAGGCGGCCGTGCCGAGAACCGGCGCACGTGGTGGACCTGGACCAAGCGCCTGCTGACGCTCGCCTTCTTCGCCGCCGTCGCCTACCTGCTGTTCACGCAGGCCCGCACCATCGAATGGGATGAAGTCATGACAGCGATCCGGCGCCGCCCAGCGAGCGACATGCTGCCGGCGCTCGCATTCGCCGCCGCGAGCTACCTGCTGTACAGCTGCTTCGACCTGTTCGGCCGGCACATCACCGGCCACCGGCTGTCGGTGCCCAAGGTCATGACGGTCAATTTCGTCAGCTACGCCTTCAACCTCAACATGGGCGCGCTGGTCGGCGGCGTCGCCTTCCGCTACCGCCTGTATTCGCGCTTCGGGCTGGATACCGCGACGACGACGCGCGTGGTCGCGATGAGCATGCTCACCAACTGGCTGGGCTACCTCGTGCTCGCCGGCCTCGCGTTCTGGTGGGCGCCGCCATCGCCGCCGCCGGAATGGAAGCTCGACATGGCAGGCCTTCAGATACTCGGCGCTGCGCTCTTCGCGGCGGCGATCGCCTACCTGCTGCTGTGCGCATTCTCGCGGCGCCGGGTGTGGACAGTCAGGGGGCATGAGATCGAGCTGCCCTCGCTGCGGCTGGCATTGCTGCAGCTGGCGATGTCGTGCGCGAACTGGCTGCTGATCGCGGCGGCGGTGCATATCTTGCTCGGGCAAAAGATCGACTTCCCGACGGTGCTCGGCGTGCTGCTGGTGGCGGCCGTGGCCGGCGTCATCACCCACGTGCCGGCGGGGCTGGGCGTACTGGAGACCGTGTTCGTGGTGTTGCTCTCGCACCAGTTGCCGCGCAGCGAACTGCTGGCCGGCTTGCTTGCCTACCGCGCCATTTATTACCTCCTGCCGCTGGCCATCGCCACCGTGGTCTACCTCGTGCTCGAAGTGCGCGCGAGAAAGAAGCAGAACCGTTAGGCACGCTCCTTGCAGAAGGAGTGCATTGAAGTTTTTTTCGCAGGAGAAATGATGAAGAAATTATCTTTGCTGTTCGGCCTGGCCCTGAGCGCCGGCATGGCGATCGCGCAGACCGCCTCGCCGCCGACTTCCGGCACCAGTTCGCGCACCCTGGGTACAGGCAGCTCGGTCGAACCGAACACGCCGCCGGCAACGAGCGGCGCCGGGTCGACCGGGGACACGAGCATGGGCGGCACCTCGGGCACCTCGCGCACGCAAGGTGCGGCCGCTTCCGGCAAATCCACCGATTGCCCTCAGCCGGCGGCCGGCAAGAAGGCGCAACAGGCCGAATGCGCATCGCCGCAAGCCAGCGATGCCAAGGGAACGCGTCCCGGTACCAACCCGACCTCGGGCGGCACAGGGACGATGGGCAGCGGTTCGACCGGCTCGCCCAGCGGCCCCGGCATGGGCGGT
>Ga0196971_1000706_pt1 | contig 21022 bp, 19 predicted proteins | sample S1v_1013CmetaG_FD_148660 | JGI IMG/M metagenome (GOLD analysis project Ga0196971, IMG submission 148660) | Soil microbial communities from Anza Borrego desert, Southern California, United States - S1+v_10-13C | ecosystem: Environmental > Terrestrial > Soil > Desert | place: USA: California...
GCCTGCGCGCTGCCTGCCGCGTCCGTCCAGGCGGCGCCCGAAGCCGACATGAAGGACTTCACCCGAGCTCCCCACAGCACCCGGTCTCCGCGCGAGATCCTTGTGGACGCCCCCAGCCAGGAGAAAGGCGCCCAGATGGGCATGACCGATAAGGCCGTACGGGCCGTCCTCCAGAAGTACCTGGATGCCCTGAATAGGGGCGACTACGCCACTGCGGCCAAGTGCTGGTCAGAGAAGGCCGGTATGAAGCCGGAGAACCTCAAGGTGGAGGGCGTCAGCCACTGGTCTTTCATCTCGTCGGAGATGATCAAGGCCACAGCTACGGAGGCCCATGTTCAGCTGAACTTCGCCGTTACGGTCGCTCCGGGCGCCACCGCCACAGGCTACACCGAGGGGCGCAACGTTCGCTACGTCCATCTGGTGAAGGAAAAGGGCGAGTGGAAGATCGCGAAGATCACCACCTCGCCGTAATGGGCGGCAGACCCCAAAGAAACAGGCACCCCCGTCACGGGTGGGTGCCTGTTTCGCGGTCGCAGATCCACGCGTGCACGGCAGCAAAAACCTCATCGCGCCCGTGCTGTAGGGTGACAAGATGGTTCCGCCCGGGCAACATCAGCTTCGCCTTCTTCCCGCTGCGTACGTTCTCGATGATGTAGTCGGCGCTCTCCTCGGCAATCCACCGGTCGCGATCCCCCTGCATGGCCAGCAGGGGAGCCTCCACCCGAGGCATATCCTTCCGCACCTGCCGGGCAAGGCGGAGCAGGCTATGCAGCGCGTGGACCGGGAACCGGTCGTAGCTGTCCATTTGGGCGGCCAACTCGGGGTTGGAGATCCTGGCAGGGTAATAGGGAATCAGGTACTTGGCCAGCGGCACGAAGATCTGCCGCCAGTCGGCCAGCTTGATAGGGCAGGCCATGGTGGTGACCGAAGCCACCTGATGATGGGCGGCCAGGTAGAGGGCCACCAGCCCCCCCATGGAGAAGCCGGCCACGTGGACCCGCCCGCACCGCTCCTGCATTTCCATCAACTCAGACTCCGCCGCACGCACCCACTGGGGCCAGCGAGTTGTGGCCAGGTCTTCCGGGGCGGTGCCGTGCCCCGGCAGAAGGGGGGCCCGCACGGTGATGCCCCGGGCCGCCAGGTACTCGCCCAACGGCCTGACCTCGGCTGGCGAACCGGCGAAACCGTGAATCAGCAGGCAGGCGGCAGCCCCGCGCTCCAGGAGGAATGGCTCCGACAGGCGACGTTGCAAAACGGTCATGTGGTGTGTCGACTCCCCCGGCGTGAGAATGCGAAAGGCCGGACCCAAAGGCCCGGCCGAAGCTGCTCATGTAGGCACTACCGCGCCTGAACCAGAACGAGCGTTATGGAGGTAACGATGAAGAGAACGGCCATGACCGTGCTAATGCGATTGAGCACGTCGTCCATGCCCTTCTTCTTGCCGAAAATCTGCTCAGCACCGCCGGAGATGCTGCCTGAAAGACCAGCGCTCTTACCGGACTGCAGTAGGACGGTAGCGATCAGGCCAACGGCGAAAAGCGTGTGAATCACCGTGAGGATAATAGTTAACATCTCTTCACCCCCTCCAATCCCGGAACTCAGCCTTATGATTGTAGCATACCCATCTGAATGATACAAGCAAATGGATGGAGGGCAGCCAATTGCTGCCCCCCACCCTTGTTCGAACCGGTCAGACCTACTTGCGGCCCTTGATGACGCTAGTGCCGGGGAAGATGGCGGCGGCGCCCAGCTCTTCTTCAATGCGGATCAGCTGATTGTACTTGGCCACCCGGTCGGTACGGGACGGAGCGCCGGTCTTGATCTGGCCGCAGTTCAGAGCCACAGCCAGGTCGGCAATGGTGACGTCTTCGGTCTCGCCGGAGCGGTGGGACATGACGGAGCTATAGCCAGCCTTGTGAGCCATGGAGACAGCTTCGATGGTCTCGGTCAGGGAGCCAATCTGGTTCACCTTGACCAGAATGGAGTTGGCGCAGCCCCGAGCGATGCCCTGGGCCAAGCGCTTGGTGTTGGTGACGAAGAAGTCGTCGCCGACGATCTGGATCCGACCGCCGATGCGGCTGGTCATTTCGGCCCAGCCCTCCCAATCGTCTTCAGCCACGCCGTCTTCAATGGAGACGATCGGGTACTGGCGGGCCCAGCTGTCCCACAGGTCGATCAGCTGGCTGCTGGTGAAGGTCTTGCCGCCTTCGCCTTCGAGCACGTACTTGCCGTCCTTGTAGAACTCGGTGGAGGCGACGTCCATGCACACGAAGACGTCCTTGCCAGGAGCGTATCCAGCCTTCTGAATGGCTTCGAGGATGACCGTGATGGCCTCTTCGTTGGACTTGAGGTTGGGGGCGAAGCCGCCCTCGTCACCGACAGCGGTGTTGTATCCCTTGCTCTTTAGCACACTCTTGAGGTTGTGGAAGACCTCAGCGCCCATGCGGAGGCACTCAGCGAAGCTGGAAGCACCAGCCGGGAAGATCATGAACTCCTGCATGTCGACATTATTGTCGGCGTGGGCGCCACCGTTGATGATGTTCATCATGGGGACGGGCAGGGTGCGGGCAGTGGTGCCACCGATATAGCGGTACAGGGGAATGCCAAGGGCAGCAGCAGCAGCCTTCGCAACGGCCATCGAAGCGCCGAGGATGGCGTTGGCGCCCAGCTTGGACTTGTTGGGGGTGCCGTCGAGTTCCAACAGGAGCTGGTCGATCTCGACCTGGTTCAGGGCGTCGGAGCCGATCAGTTCGCCGGCGATGATCTCGTTGACGTTGTGGACAGCCTTCTGAACACCCCGGCCCAGGTAGCGGCCCTTGTCGCCGTCACGAAGCTCAACGGCCTCGTGAGCGCCCGTGGAGGCGCCCGAGGGAACGGCTGCACGGCCCTTTACGCCGCTGGCGAGTTCGACCTCAACCTCAACGGTGGGATTGCCGCGGGAGTCCAGAATCTCGCGCCCATGAACCTTCAGGATCGTCGTCATGAATGTTCTCCTCCTTGGGATAGGTGGGACGGGTTGCTACTTGACGATGAGACTGTCGGCTTCCATCTGCGGCGGCTTCGGCAGCCCGATCACTTCCAGCAGGGTCGGGGCGGCGTTGGCCAGCACGCCCTCCTGCAGTTTCACGTTCAGCCGGGTGTCGTCGACCAGAATGCAGGGAACCGGATTCAGCGTATGGTTGGTGTGCGGAGCGCCGGTCTCGTAGTCGACCATCTGGTCGCTATTGCCGTGGTCGGCCAGAATAAGGGCAGCGCCGCCCTTGGCCAGGAGAGCATCCACCACGGCGCCCAGGCACTTGTCGACGGTCTCAATGGCCTTCACGGCAGCTTCGATCACGCCGGTGTGGCCGACCATGTCGGGGTTGGCGAAGTTCAGCACCATGAAGTCAAGCTTATCCTGGGTGATCCAATTAACGGCCTCTTCGGCCACCTCGCCGGCGCTCATCTCGGGTTGTAGGTCGTAGGTGGCGACCTTGGGAGACTGAACCATAACCCGCTCTTCGCCGGGGAAAGTCAGTTCCTCGCCGCCGTTGAAGAAGTAGGTGACGTGGGCGTACTTCTCGGTCTCGGCAATGCGCAACTGGCGCAGACCGGCGTTGGAGACCACCTGGCCCATGGGCACGTCGACAAACTCAGGGCCGAACGCGCTGGGGATTGTGGTAAAGGTCTGGTCATACTGAGTCATGGCGACGATCTGAACCGGCTTGTAGCCTTCGGGGCGCTTGAAGCCGTCGAACACCGTCTCGTGCAGAGCACGGGAGATCTCGCGGGCGCGGTCCGGACGGAAGTTGAAGAAGATGACGCCGTGCTCGGCCTGCATGCGACCATCAGCATCACCGATGATGGTGGGCAGCACGAACTCGTCGTTCTCCCCACGGGCGTATGCCTTCTCGATGCAGTCAGCGGCGTCGGCCGCCTTCTCGCCGGTGCCCTGGGTGAGGGCAGCGAATGCCTTTTGAACCCGCTCCCACCGCTTGTCGCGATCCATGGCGTAGTACCGGCCGGAAATGGTGGCAATCTGCCCGATGCCCGAGGCGGCGAGTTTCTCCTCAAGGGGCGTTAGCCAGGTCAGGGCCGACTGGGGCGGGACGTCCCGGCCGTCGAGGAACGCGTGGACGTAGACCTTCTTCACGCCGGCATCTTTGGCCATGTCGATCAGGGCATAGAGATGATCGATATGGCTATGTACGCCACCATCCGACACCAGGCCCATCATGTGCAGAACACCGCTGGCCTTAGCCCGGTCCAGAGCCACCTGCCAGGCCGGAAGCTTGAAGAACGAGCCGTCGCGAATGGCCCGGTAGATGCGAACGAGCGTCTGGTAGACGATGCGGCCGGCGCCAAGGTTCAGGTGACCGACATTGGAGTCGCCCATCTGTCCGGGAAGTAAGCCCACCGCCTCCCCGGAAGCGGTCAGCGTCGTGTTCGGATACCTGGCCATGTACCGATCGAAGTTGGGATGCCTGGCGATTGCGATAGCGTTATCACGGGGGTTCGCGTTGATCCCCCAGCCATCCAGCACGATCAGCGCGACCGGCTTGCGATACGAGGTCACGTCCGGGTCACCTCCTGTGTTCCGAGTGGTAGTGTGCCACGGACGCAAGTTCCCTTGCGCCGAGACTTATGCAAAGCAGCTTACCAAAGTCACCGGACGTATTATACCATATCTGTCCCCACATTGCGCCATTCTCCCACGGGGTCTGGAAAGATCGCGACCCGTATCTGGCAACGCGGTGAGTCCGTCATAAGGAACAGAATGATACCCTACGGGGTATCCGCATTCACAGGAGGCGAAAACTCATGGGTTCTCATACCGTTCCCGTGACCGATGTGACCTTTGAACAGGAGGTCCTGCAGTCGAATATCCCAGTGCTGGTCGACTTCTGGGCCCCGTGGTGCGGCCCCTGCCGTATGGTCGGTCCCGTGCTTGAAGATATCGCTCAGGAAAAGGACGGCGCCCTGAAGGTCGTCAAGTTGAATGTGGACGAGAACCAGCGCACGGCGGGTCAGTTCGGCGTTATGTCGATTCCGACAATGATCCTGTTCAACGGGGGCAAGGCGGTGGGGCAGCTGGTGGGCTTCCGGCCCAAGGCAGAGCTGATCCGCATTCTAGACAGCGCCCTCACAACCCTGGCACAGTAAGCAAAAAGAGACGGTCGGCCACGATGGTGGTCGACCGTCTTTGTTCTGCTAGCCAAGTTTGAGGAATTGCTCGATGACCTCGTCGACCGCGTCTTCCGCGGAGGAGCCCGTCTGGATGGCCTCCACAACGCGGTGCCCCAGATTGCAGGCCACTGCCTTCATGCCAACACGGTTAATGGCCGCCTTCATGGCGCCGAGTTGAATGAGAATCTGCTCGCAGTCGTCGCCCTCTTCCAGCATACGCTGGATTCCGCGAGCCTGGCCTTCAATGCGCTTGAGGCGCCGCACCAGGTCTTCATAGAGCGCTGGGTTGACTTCCTTGATCTTCACGTCGACACCTCCCTGGGCAACACATTACCCTACGGGGTATCTCTTGTCAATCGACACTCAGGAGCAAAAGGGGTAAGGTCCGTGGGCGATGCCCACGGACCTTTTTTTACGCAGCATTTCTATCGCTTCATCTTGGGGTCGATGGCGTCACGCAAACCATCACCCACGAAATTGAACGCCAGCACCGTCAGCGTGATGAAAATGCCCGGAACGGTCGCAATCCACGGAGCCTCTCGCAAGGCGTCGCGGCCGGTGGCGAGCATCTCGCCCCAGGTGGGATAGGGTGGCGGCGCCCCGTACCCCAGGAAGTTTAGCGACGACTCGAAGATGATCGCGTTGCCGATTCGCAGTGTCGCCGAAACCACGATGACCGCGAGCACGTTGGGCAGCACATGCCTGAATATGATGCGCGGGTCCGGCGCACCGAGCGCCTTGGCGGCCTGTACGAAATCGCGTTCCCGCAGGGAAAGGAACTGCCCCCGCACCAGGAAAGCCAAGCCCGGCCAGGATGTGATGCCAATGATCAGCATGACCGTCCAGATGCTGCGGGTGATCAGGGAACTGACCACTACCAGCAGTATGAGAACCGGAATGCTGTCGATGGCTTCCGCGATGCGCATCATGGTCACGTCAAGCCAACTGCCTGCATAGTATCCGGCCACCGCGCCCCATATGGCGCCGATGATCACCGACACCGCTGCCGCCACGAACCCGATGGCAAGGGAGATGCGCGCTCCCCAGACAATGCGGCTGAACACATCGCGACCGAAGATGTCGGTGCCAAACCAGTGCTCACCTGACGGGGGCTTCTTCGTGGCCATCAGGTCAAGGAAGTCCCAGTTCTCTCTGGCCACCACAGGGGCAAAGACCGCCAGCAAGATGAAGGTCGTGAGGATTGCCACCCCAATCATGGCCGTACGGTTGCGAATGAAGCGCCGGGCGTACAACCGGAACTGGGACTCCTCTTTGGCCAGGCCCATGGACTGGAGTGCGGCACCCTTCCGCACGGCAGGATCGGCCATACCACACCCCTCCTAGGAGTACTTGATGCGGGGGTCGACCCACACATAGACGATGTCGGTCAGGAAACCAAACGCAGCTGCCACAAAGAACCCGAAAACGAGGAAGGCCATAACCACAGGTCTGTCTTGCTGATTCACCGCTTTCAGCGAGAGCCAGCCGACGCCTGGCCATGCGAAGACACGCTCTGTGAGGACCGCTCCGCCAAAGAGCGAGCCGGCAACAAAGCTCCCCGACAGGGTTACAATCGGCAGGATGGCGTTTCGCAGGGCGTGCTTGTAGATAACCACCTTCTCGGCGACACCCTTGGCGCGGGCCGTGCGAATGTAGTCTTCACGGAGCACCTCTAGCATGGAGTTGCGCATGTATCGCGTCAGAGCAGCCATGCTCGTCAGGGTGAGGGTGATGACAGGCAGGAGCATGTACCGCAGGCGGTCAAAGATCAACGGTACCAGACCGCTGCTCTCCAGAGTGATGTTTGGGTTGGCATATCCATTCGTGGGAATTGCGCCGCCCGAGGGTAGGGCCACCCATGCGATCAGCATGATGCCGACCCAGAAGACGGGCATGGAGTAGAACAGAAAGGAAAAGGTTGAGGCAACGTAGTCCATCCAGGAGTACTGCCTCACTGCTGAGATGACGCCCAGCGGAATGGCGAGCAGGTACGTCAACAGCAGGGAGACCAGACCCAACTGGAGCGAGGCGGGTAGGCGCTGCCTGAAGCCCTCCATGACCGGGCGGCCTGAGGTGAAGGAACGGCCCAGATCACCCCGGAGCATGTTGCCGACCCACTTGGCGTACTGGACCGGGAAGGGATCATTCAGACCCCATTTGTCCCGCAGCTTGGCGATCTCTTCAGGATTCCTGAGTTTGTCTTCGCGGGCGAGGAAGATTGTCTCAGGTCCCCCCGGCGAAAGGTACATGAGCCCAAAGGTGAGCATCGTCACGATCAGAAAGAGGGGAATCAGCTGGATCGTCCGGCGGGCCAGGTAGCGCCACACGTATCGATCACCTCCATAGAGTCGTGCAGAGGTGAAGTTATGGGTTGGGGGCACCCGAACGGGTGCCCCCGCAATCCCATACGGTCAGGCTACTTCTCGGTGAGGAACCACTGCTGCTGGAGCAGCAGGACGTCGATGCCGTAGCCGTTCCAGTTCACCACGCCCTTGAGATCCTTCCGGGCGAAGTCGCTGTACTTGTTGACGTAGATCCAGTTGGCCGGAGCGTCATCCACGATCAGCTTCTGGGCTTCCTGGTAGATCTTCTTCCGCTCTTCCAGGTCGAAGGTGACCCTGCCCTTATCGATCAGGGCGTCGACCTGAGCGTTCTTGTAGCGGGCACGGTTGGTGCCGGTGTTGACGCCCGAAGCGTCGAGGCGGATGTTCTTGCTATGGTAAGCATCGAACGAGTAGTGAGGATCAGTGGAGAATCCGAGGCCAGAGAAGGTGACATGGTAGTCGCCGGCCTTCAGCTTGGTGAGCAGCGTGTTGAACTCGACCATGTCAAGCTCCACGTCCACGCCGATGGCCTTCCAGTCCTTCTGGGACTGCAGGGCAATGCCATCAATCAGCGGCGTGCCCTTGGTGGCAACGTACTTGAGCTTCAAGGGCTTGCCATCCTTCTCGTAAATGCCGTTGGCGTTCTTCTTGAAGCCGGCGGACTGAATCAGCTCTTCCGCCTTCTTGGCATCAAAGGTGTATCCCGTGATCTTGCTGTCGTACGCCCAGTGAATGGGCGGCACGAAGCCGGGCGGCAGCGAGGCCAGACCGTTCATGAGGCCGGAGATGATGGCCTGACGGTTCAGACCATAGCTCAGCGCCTGGCGCACTTCCTTGATGTTGGTCGGGAAGGCGTCGTTGTTGAAGGTCTGGTAGCCGTAGCCCATGCGGTCCCAATCGTACTTGGTCAGCTTGTCGCTGTGGTCCTGCACCAGCCGGGGCACATTCGTGGCGCTGACGGAGCCCTTGAAGGTCAGCTCTCCGCTCTCCAAGGCCGCGATGGCCGTGGCATCTTCGGGAATGACCTTCATACGGATTTTCTCCACGAACGGACCCACACTGCCGCCGGAGACGCCGGACTTCCCGGCTTCCCAGTGGTCGGCGTAGCGCTCAAGCAGCACGTACTGGCCCGGGTTCCACTCCACGAACTTCCAGGGGCCGGCGCCAACCGGCTTTTTCCACAGGTCGCTCTTCTCCATGTCCTTCACCTGGACGTCCTTGTAGATGTGCATGGGGATGATGTACTCCATGGGCACACCGAACAGGAACGGTGCAAAGACTTCCTTGGTCTCAAAGACGACCGTGTTATCATCCGTCGCCTTGACCGACTTCACATAGTCAACCGCGTCGGTATTCGGGCCGGCGTAGTCTTCGTGCATCAAAACGCCATAGGTGAACTCGACGTCCTTGGCCGTGACGGGCTTGCCGTCATGCCACTTCACGCCCTGACGCATCTTGAAGGTGTACGTCTTCTTGTCCTCGCTGACGGTGGGCATCTCAGCGGCGAGGGCCGGCTGGGGCTTTCCGTCGAAACCAATGCGGAGGAGGCCGTGGCCATAGACCTTATCGGTAATGGATGCGGCATAGGCGCTGGTCAGCCAGAAGGGAGCCAGGGTGTCCGGTTCATCGGGCGCATCATAAACAACCTCGCCGCCTACGGCGGCCTTCTTGCCGCCCTGGTTGTTGTTGTTCGGGTCCGTTCCGCCGCTAGGCTTGCTGCAGGCAGACACAAGCATGGCCGCGGTAACCAGTAGACTCAGAAACCCCACTAGATACTTCCGAAGCACTTAGTTACCCCCCTCATTCCTTCACCCAATGTTTGCAACGCGGAACGAAAATGGGCCGAAGATTATGTTTTGTCGTCCGAGTCGAAAACTCCTTCTTTGACGTTCAAGGATTCTTTCTCTGTTTACTATGACGAAGGCGAGGGCATACCCGTTCACCTTTTTTCGCCCTATTCACGCAAAACTACCATGGACAGGCGACGCTTCTATGGGTATGCACCACAGGATCGTGCTATGTCATGTCCTTGTCTTTGTCGCCAAATTATGGTATGTATTGGAATAGATTCCTGTCGTCTCGCGTCGGAAGGGGGAGCCTATGCTGCATTATGGGGATGTCCGCCGATACCCAACGGGGCAGCCTGGCCCGGGGTTGGCCCAGAGCACGTTTGACGTCATCATTGGCATGCGGGGCGTGGCTGTCACTCTCCTCTTCCTGGACCTGTCCACCCCTGAAAGGCCTGTGGCGGAGGTACCCGGGTTTGTCGAGCAGGTAGAGACCACGCACCTGACTCTGGGGCTCTCGGCTCCGCTGCCTGGCCTCACCGCTCGCACCAGGTTCGGCGTCGAGGTCATGACCGGACCGAGCGTTCTTCGTTTCCGCACCACAGCCAGCCAGACGCCCGAGCCTGGCAACACCCGAATTCTGCTAAACCTGCCGCACCAGATTGAGTCGATACAACGGCGAATGTTCTCCCGGGTGTCGATCTCGGCGTCGGTCGCGTTCGCGCCTATGCTTGATGGCTCGACGAACGAGGTGACCCAGGGCGGCATCGGCCAGGCGGTGGACCTGAGCGCCGGCGGGCTGCGAATGTCCACACAGCAGCAGGTCCAGTACGGCCAGGTGTTGCTTTTGGGCTTCAACACGCCCGACGGGAACACATACCGGGGCGTTGCCGCCGGGGTGGTGCGGGTCCAGCCCGCGGGCGACCGCTTCATGGTGGCCCTCCAGTTTCGGGACTTGCCCCGGGCGGTGGAGAACCAGCTGGTGCAGACGGTCTTCCGGCTACAACTAAGAGGCTCTGCGAAGTAACCTTCGCAGAGCCTCGTTTCCTTATTGGTTCTTTCCCCGGCCCTCGATGGGGATCTCGCACTGGACCCGGCTTTGTCTGACCCCGTACATGCGGTCAAACAGGTTGATGGCAGGGCAGACGTGGTTGGGGATGATCTCGAGACGCTGCCCCACTTGGAGAGTCAGGCCCTCGGGCAGTTCAAGGACCCCGTGCTCCTCGCTAAGCTTAGCGACTTTCACCAGGGGTCTGCCGACGACGTGGCCGTGTCCCCCGTCCCGGTGAGGGTCCATGGCCAGCGACTTGGAGCCGGCATCCACCACGGCGCGTTCAGGCACGGCATGACTGACCACTGTGGTCAGCACACGGACGGCGCAGTCAGCCTCACCGGCCAGCCCCAGCCCCATGAGGTTGCGATCGCCGAAGATGTAAGTGCCCGGGCGCACCTCGGTCACGCCGGGAGTCTCGCCCACCAGATGGGCTGTTGGCGTGGCACCAACGCTGACTTCCAGGTCCGGGCGGCCGAGGGTGTCTTTGATCTCTGTGAGCATGGCGATCTCCTGGCGGGCAAAGGCCAGGATCTCGTCGTGAGAAGCCGCCTTCCAGGTGGGGCCGGCGTGGCTCATGATGCCTGCCAGGCGAATGCCGGGGAAGCGGTCGAGGCCCCGCCCGAAGGCAATCGCATCGTCGCCCGGAGTCCTGCCCACACGGTGCAGGCCTGTGTCGACTTCCAGGTAGACTTCGATGGGCTTTTCCAAGGCGGTGCCGGCGATGGACAGCGCCTCGGCGACCTCATAGCTGTCGAGGCTGATGATCAGCCGCCGTACGCGGCGTGCCAGGGCGACCAGCCGCTCCAGCTTAAGCGGCCCAATGAGCGGGTAGGCGATGAGAATGTCGTCGAACCCCGCAGCGGCCATGACTTCCGCCTCGCCTAGCTTGGCGCAGGTGATGCCCTTCGCACCCACCTCCAGCTGCATGCGGGCGAAGTACGCGGACTTGTGGGTCTTGGTATGGGGCCGGACCTTCACCCCCGCCTTATCTGCGATCGCTTGCATGCGGCGCACGTTCTGCTCGGCTACGTCGAGGTCGACCACGAGACAGGGGGTATCAAGTTCAGGGTACAGCATGACCAATCCCTCCCGGGTAAGACAAGAGGCCGGCCCGGTTTTCCCGGGTCGGCCTCGACTTTCGCTCTTCGCTTACCGCTTTCCTGCCGCGCAGATGGCTGCGAAGCTGGCCGCATCCAGCGAGGCGCCGCCCACAAGGGCTCCGTCCACGTCGGGGAGGGCCATGTACTCGGCGATATTGGCAGGCTTGACGCTGCCGCCGTACTGAATGCGGGTCTTCTCGGCAGCCTCGGTCCCGAACTTTTCCGCCAAAACCGCCCGAATGGCGGCGATGGTGGCCTGAGCGTCGGCGGGAGCGCAGTTGCGGCCCGTACCGATGGCCCATACGGGCTCGTAGGCAACGATAAGTGCCGCAGCCTGCTCGGCGGAGAGGCCCTCAACTCCGGCCAGCAGCTGGCGGCGGTTGACAGCATCGGTCTCGCCGACCTCACGCTGGGCCAGTGTTTCGCCGATGCAGAGGATGGGGAGCAGGCCGTAGCCCAAAGCCGCCCGGACCTTCTCGCCCACCAACTCGTCGCTCTCGCCGAATATGGCGCGGCGCTCGGAGTGGCCGAGAACGACGTACTGGCAGCCCACATCCTTCAGCATGGTGCCGGAGACTTCGCCGGTAAAGGCTCCCTGCACTTCCTTGTACATGTTCTGGGCGCCCAGGCCAATGCCGGTGCCGGCGAGCGCCGCTCCAACGGCGGCGAGCCCCGTGAATGCCGGGCAGATCACCATCTCAACGGTACCGGCCAGGCCGGAGACCTGGGGCAGGAACTCGGTCACAAACGCAGCCGCCTCCGGGAGGCTCTTGTGCATCTTCCAGTTGGCAGCAATAACAGGCGTACGCATCTTCATCTTCCTCCTTGCGGAACGGTGCCCGACGTGAGAATCGGCGCTACGTTCCCCAGTCGGCGAGCATCCAGGGCTTGCCCGCCCCTTCGCTGACCAGGACGAAATACGACCACTGTCGTCCCTCTCGCACGGTGGGGTCGCGTCGGTCCTCAGCCGGAACCAGTCGAAGCTCGAACTCAACCTTGTAGACCGCGATCTCGGCGTAGCGTTGCACAAATCCGGGCATTGGGAGACTCTCACCTGTAGGCTCCACGGACAGGACCTGCGCCTCGGTCACGGTGAGGCGCCGCTTGTCGGTGGTGCGGGGGCTGTCGTACAGCCGCGCGCGCTCGGGCGCCTGGGTCAGGAGAATCCGGTCCAGATCGTGAGCGACAGCGGCGGCGAAGTGCTCCCGGATGACGTCCTCCGGGACAGCGCTGCCACGGGCAGGCTTGACGGGGGACAGAGTCCCCCGCCGCCCGAAAAGCCGATGGAGGAGGCCGGTCAGGCCTTCGTGGCCAGGCACGTGACACCAGGCAGGTCGCGACCCTCGAGGAACTCCAGCGAAGCGCCGCCGCCGGTGCTCACGTGGGTCATCTTGTCGGCGAGATCAGCCTGCTCAATAGCGGCCACGGAGTCGCCACCACCGATGATGGTGCAGCCCTCGCTGTCAGCCATGGCCTGCGCCACGGCGAACGTGCCGCGGGCGAAGGCCGGCATCTCGAAGACGCCCATGGGGCCGTTCCAGACCACCGTCATGGCGTTGGTGATGCAGGTGGCGAAGGCCTTGGCGGACTCGGGGCCGATGTCGAGGGCCATCCACTCGGCAGGAATGGCGTCGATGCTGACAACCTTGTGCTCGGCTTCGGCCTTGAACTCGGCAGCCACAACCACGTCGCTGGGCAGAAGGATCTTCTCGCCGCCCTTGGCGAGCAGTTCCTTGGCGGTCTCAATCTTGTCGGCCTCGACCAGGGACTTGCCCAGGTTGTAACCCTTGGCGGCCAGGAAGGTATTAGCCATGCCGCCGCCGATGATCAGGTAGTCAACCTTGGGCAGCAGGTTCTCGATAACCGTAATCTTGTCGGAGACCTTGGCGCCGCCGATGATGGCCACGAAGGGCCGATCGGGGTTGGCCAGGGCCTTGCCCATGATGTCGACTTCCTTCTGCATAAGGAAGCCGGCAACCTTGACCTGCATGAGGTCGGCGACGCCGCGGGTGGAAGCATGAGCGCGGTGAGCAGTGCCGAACGCGTCGTTGACATAGACGTCGGCCAGCTTGGCAAGTTCAGCGGCGAAGGCGGGGTCGTTCTTCTCTTCCTGCTTGTAGAAACGCACGTTCTCCAGCAGGACCACGGAGCCGGGCTGCTGGGCGTTGACCAGCTTCTGCACGGCCTCGCCGATGCAGTCGGAGGCGAACTCAATCTTCTTGTCGAGGAGCTGGGAGAGCCGCTCGGCGCACGGAGCCAGGGAGAACTCGGGGGTGGGGCCATCCTTCGGCCGGCCGAGATGAGAGGCCAGGACGGCGATGGCGCCGTTTTCAACAAGGTACTGAATGGTGGGCAGAGCAGCCCGGATGCGGGTGTCGTCGGTGATCTTGCCGCTTTTCAGGGGGACGTTGAAGTCGACACGGACGAGGACGCGCTTACCCTTAACATCGATGTCCCTTACGGTCATCAGAGCCATGGTTCGTCCACCTTTCTGCGACCCGCCGCCCTTATGCTACGCCGATCAGGGGCGGTCGGGGGAACTCAAGGGCTATGTACTTTGTTAAAGCACCCTACAAAAGAAGATTACCACATGTTTTCGATATTCCCTTCTAGCCTAGTAGTATCCATCTGCTATGGGAGGTTGATGTGCCAGAATAGATACTTCGTGCGGTCCGTAAATGCCGGAGAGTCGCTGTAGGGCCAGGGCCTCCCCCATGAGGCCACGGTGTGAGCGGCCACCAGGGGCTCGCCGGTCGGCTCATACCCCACCACCATGGTGTTGTGCTGCCAGGTGCCGTCGCCATCCCAGTCGTAGACGATGATATCGCCCAGATCCAATTGCCGGGCTCCATCACGCTTCTCTGCCCGCCCTGAGGTCTCGAGATACCAGCGCAGGCTGTGAGCTACGGCCCAGGAGTAGCTCCACTGCTCGTTGGGCCCCAGGTACCACCAGCCTTTGTCCCGCCGCCCGGTCACTTCCATGGGCATGCCACCAGCCAGGAGACACTGGGAAATGAAGTTCGTGCAGTCGTCGGCAAAGGCCCGGAAGACCGGGTTGAAACTGCTCCACCAAAGAGCCGCATACTGAACGGCCTGGGCGCGGTTGTACGGCAAGCCCCATTCCCTCCCCTTCTCTCATGCAAATGGGTATGCGGACGGTCAAGCAGGAACGGATGCCCCTGGTATCGAACTCGCTGATCGGAAATGGTTGTTTAGATCTGTTTCCCTTATGGCAGTGGCGGCTCCGCCGCAATTGACTCGGCGTCAACTTTCAGACTACATTGGACTTATAGGGGAATTTTATCGCATTTCGCTGAAGGGATAAGGGGGGGCCGGGAGTGGACATCCAAGAACTCGAGGCATTCTGGTGGATTGCGCAAACCGGCAGCTTCAACCGGGCAGCCGAAAAGCTGTACCTGACACAGCCCTCCGTTACGGCCCGCATTCAGGCTCTGGAAAAGGAACTGGGGCAGCCGCTCTTTGAACGGAAACCCCGCGGTGTACGGCTGACCGATGCCGGCCGGGTGCTGCTGCCGCACGCGGAGCGGGTCCTGCAGGACCTCCGCAAGGCGCGGCAGGCTGTCACCGACCTGGGCACGGCGACTGGCGGTACGCTTACGGTGGGTTCGGCGCTGACTATTAGCACCTACACACTGCCCGAGATGCTGGCCAAGTTCAAGACGGGCTACCCCGCCGTTGAGATCGCGGTGCGCACAGGGCGCTCGCAGGCCATTCAGCAGCTTGTGCTGGAAGATATCGTACAGATGGGCCTGGTACACTCGCCCCTGGCGGCGCACCCCGACATTGAAGCGGTTCCGCTCTATGCCGAGCCCATCGTGCTGGTTGTCCATCCAGGCCATCCGCTGGCGGGACGGCAGGAAGTGACCGCCGAGCAGCTGGCCGCCGAGCCGTTCATTACGTCAGATCGGGCCTCCGGGTACTGGTCCCAGGTGGAGCAGTTCTGGGCCAGCGCCGGCATCGCGTCCCGTGTCACCATGGAGCTGGACAGCATTGAGGCGACCAAGCGCATGGTTATGTGCGGGCTGGGCCTGGCAATGCTGCCTCAGAGCACCGTGGAAGGCGAACTGCGAACCCGGGCTCTGGTTGCCGTGCCAGTGGCGGCGGCTGGGCACCTGACGCGGCATACCATCCTGGTGTACCGGCGGGGGAAGATCTGGAGCGGCATCGCCCAGGGCTTCCTGGAGATCCTGGGCCGCATGTACAAGATCCAGCTAATTAACGAATAGCAGAACGGAGCCCTCCCGGCTTGCGGGAGGGCTCCTATTTTTGCTTAGGCTGACTTCTGGCCCCAAAATACCCCTTTGTACATGCGGAAGTGGGTCGGCGTAATGGCGAAGGCCTCCCGGGCTGCGGCAGCGGCCATGTCAAACCGACAACGAATGTCCGCGGCCACGCTTTGCGGTACGCCGGTGCGAGCCATCCACGCCTCAATGTCCTGGGGTACTTCGAACTGCTGGGCGAAGGTGAAGTTGAGGCCGTACCTACGGAAGCGGTCGGCCCACTCTGAGAGGCGCCAGGCCCGTACATGGCTGGGATCTCGCAATTTCTCAACGACATTTATAAATTCATCCAGCGCCCCATCTTCGGGGACCACGTTGTCTACCACTATTAGCCGGCCCCCCGGCCGGAGTACCCTCGCCGACTCCCGGCAGAACGCATCCACGTCGGGGAAGTGATGGGCGGATATTCGGCAGGTCACCAGGTCGAAAGCCGCGCCGGCAAATGGTAGCAGCCCAGCGTCTCCCCGGGTGAAGGACACGTTGGTGATCCCACGGGACACGGCAATGCGGCGTCCTTCGTCCAACATTTCAGACGCCAGATCCACACCGATGACATTTCGCGCGGCCGGCGCCAAAGCCATTGCCAGGATTCCTGTCCCGGTGGCGACGTCAAGCACCTCTTCCTGCCCCGTGAGTGCCGCCACTTCCACCACTGCGGGCAGGTCGTGATCGCGCTCGTAGGCGGTGCGTGCGTAGTCGGCAGCCTGAATCCCGTGCGACCTATTTTCCATTTGCTTCGATCCCCTTCTGGCCCCTGTCTCCAAACCGCCACATGCCAAGCGCCGCCAGCAGACCGATGACCGCAAAGGTGACCCATGGCAGCCAGATTCGGTTGGTGGCCCAGGCCAGGTCGAGCAGCCTGCCCCCCAGGAACTGGCCGGCACTGCCGCCGATGGCCACGGCAATGGCGCTGAGGCCGTAATAGCTGGCGAGGGAGTCCCGCGGCGCCATGCCCGTGACCATGGTGAAGTCCACCGGGCGAAGCAGCATGCCCCCGAACGTCATGAGGACCACGCAGGCCTCCAGCCCGAACATGCCGGGGAAGGGAATCAGCAGCAAGAACGAGAGCCCGGCAATGGCCGACCCCAAGACCCACTGCGTCGATGGCTTCAGCCTGTGTTCAAGCCAGGCCTGGAGCTTGTACTGAAACAGGATCACCAGACCAGCACTGGTCCAGAGCAGATACTTGACGGCGGTCTGCGTGCCCGTAGCGTGGGCGCCGTAGAGCGAGAGTGAAATATTGATCTGCCCGCTCAGGGCCCAGAAACCGGCACTGATCAGGCAGTAGGTCACGAATGTACGGTTTCGCGCCACCGTGAAGACCGAGTTCAAAATGTCGGCGACGGCCCGTGTGGGAGCGGGGCGCTCACGCCCAGACGTCAGGTTGGGCAGGTAGAGCACGACCAGCAAAACAATGGGCAGGTACACAGTGCCAGCCACCACAGACAGCACGCGGAAGTCCCAGTCCAACAGGAATGATCCAATGAGGGGGCCTACCGTCGTGCCGATGCTCTGCGCTGTGTAGAGCAGCGCAAACCGGCTGGCCTGCTGGGGCCCCGGATTGAGTGCGGCGTAGGCGGCCCGCTCGGCCGCCCCGAAGAGGGCCCCACCGACGCCGGAAAGGGCCGCCGATAGCATGAGGCCGGTGACGTCTCCCATGAGGGCGAAGCTGGCAAAGCCTACGGCACGAATGAGCAGGCCCGTAACCAGCACCCGCTTGTACCCATAAAGATCGCCGGCGGGGCCGGCAAATACCTGGACTAGCTGCTGCACCAGCATTCGGACAGCCAGTACCGTGCCGGCGATGGTGGCAGTCAGGCCCAGTGATTTGGTGACATGCACCGAGATGTAGGGAACGAGCATGAAGAAGCCCGTGTTGATGGCAAAGTCAGCCAGCAAGATCACCGCTTCCCCCGGCTGAAGCCCGCGGAAGCGTCGCCAGAGTTCCACGTCGCCTACCTCAATTCCGGCAGGAGTGTTGCTGCGTTACTTGTAGCGCTTGCGCTTGCTGGAACTGGAGACACCCATCTCTTCGCGGTACTTTGCGACCGTGCGGCGCGAAATGTTGACACCCTGCCGGTTCAACATGTCCGTAAGCGCCTGGTCGGAGAGCGGCTCACCCGAATCTTCTTTGGCGATAAGGTCTGCGATCATCCGCTTGACGCTCTCTGACGCCACGCCTTCGCCCCGGGCGTTGTCGACTCCACTGGAGAAGAAGAACTTCAGCTCAAAGGTCCCGAGGGGCGTCTGGACATATTTGCCCGAGGTGGCGCGGCTCACGGTGCTTTCGTGCACCCCTACCACTTCAGCCACATCGCGGAGCGTCAGGGGCCGAAGATACCGAATTCCCCGGTCGAAGAAGGCACGCTGAAAGTCAACAAGGGCAGACGTGACTTTGTAGAGCGTCATCCGCCGCTGCTCAATGGCCTTGATCAGCCACAAAGCTGAGTGGATCTTCTGCTCCACGTACTTCCGGGCTTCCGATTCCATCGCGCCGGACAGCATCTGGCGGTACTGGTGGCTCACCATCAGCTTCGGCACCGGTGCTTCATTCACCAGCACCACGTAGTCGGGCCCGACCCGCTCGATGACCACATCCGGGACCACGTAGCGGGTCTCATTTGGCCGGCCGAACCGTCGTCCCGGTTTGGGGTCGAGGGTGCGGACCATGTCGGCCGCCGCCTGAATGTCGCCTGGTGTAACGCCAAGCTCCTCAGCGATGCGGGTAATGCGCCCTTCGCCCAGGTCGTCCAGATGGCGCTCAATGAGGGCAGGCACCAACGGGTTGCCGTCGTCAACGGTTTCCCACTGGAGCAGCAGGCACTCCTGCAGCGAACGAGCCCCAACGCCCGCAGGGTCGAAGCCCTGAATCACCTGAAGCACTTGCTCCACCTGGGCTTCGGTGGCAACAAGCTTCTCTGCCACCTCCGCCAGGGAGATGGTGAGATAGCCGTGGTCATCCAGGCTGTCGATCAAAAACTCGCCGATGCGCCGGTGGGCGGGGTCAAGCCCGGTCAGCAGCAGCTGCGCAGTGAGGTGCTCCTGGAGGGTTGGTATGGTGGGGGTAAAGGCCTCGAAGCCGAGTTCATCCTCCGAATCACCGTGGGAACCGGCCCCGGCGTAGTCGTGGCCCAGGTAGTCCAACAGTTTTCGGGTGTCGGTTGGCGCAGGTTCCTCTGCGTCTTCTTTCGGCTCCGCCTCAAGACAAGGGTTCTCGAGCACTTCCTCTTCGATGAAGTCGCCCAGCTCGGCCACAGGAAGCTGGAGCACGGCAATGGCCTGACGCAACTCAGGCGTCATGACCAACCGCTGGGATTGCTGCATTTGCAGGCCGAAACCGAGTCGCAAGTCCATCACCTCTCCTATGGGCAACGATCTCCGGTTCTACTGTAATTCGCTTTCGAAAGGTCCGTTTCCTTGCCTACACAGACCCCGTAAAGGTACCCCCAAATTGACGACTCCGCTTACGTAACCCTGTAGTACCAAAGCGATGGAAAAAGGAGCGTGAACGTGTATGAACCTGCGCAGACTTACCGCCACGATCGCCCTTGTGGCGCTTGTTGTGGGGATGATGGCTACTCCGGTGCTGGCCGACAAGGATAAGAACGAGAGCAATGGCAAGGGAAAGGGTTCCAACATCAGCGAGAAGTTCATGGACATGGATGACTTCGAGTGGGGCCTGCAAGAGGTCCTTGACATGACGGTACGCGGCATCTTCAAGGGACGGGACTCCGGTCTCTTCGCACCCGGCGCCAAGATCAGTCACCAGGAAGCGGCGGTGTCCGCCGTGCGGCTGATCGACCGTGAGTCCGCTGCGGAGGCCCTCTCAACCGGCGAAGTGGCGACCTTGCTTATCAATATGCCTGACCAGAACGATATCGCCAGTTGGGCGCGCTCCTCCGTCGCCATGCTGGTCCAGGAGGGTGTCATTAACGGCAGCGAGAAGTTCGAGCCGAACGTTGACGCCACCCGCCTGTATGTGGCAGTTATGTTGGCCAAGGCCCTGAAATACGAGGCCGAGGCTCAGGCCAAAATGGACAAGCCTCTTCCGTTCAAGGATGCCCAGTCGATCCCCGCTAACCTGCGAGGGTACGTGGCTGTGGTGGTGGACCATGCGATCATCACTGGCTACGACGACAAGACTTTCAAGCCGGATCAGTCGGTCAAGCGGGTTGAGATGGCGGTCATGATGGGCCGTGCCTACCGCCAGGTCGACCGGGACCATTTCGACGAGATCGAGGGTGTCATCAAGTCCGTGAACGTGGCCGGCAACTCCTTCGTGATTCGTTCGGAGAACCGCGGCGACGTGACACTGACTCTCGCGGACGACGCCGCCATCTTCATCGATAAGGTGCAGAAGACGCTGGCCGACCTGCAGGCCGGCATCAAGGCTGAAGTGAAGCTCAACGCTGCGGGCGAGGCTCTGCTGGTTAAGGCGGAGCGGGAGAGTACGCCCCAGCAGAACGTCGTGAACGGCACCATTACCTATCTGACCGTCGCCACTAGCACGTCGCTGGCTCTGGTTACCATCGACAGCACGGTCTATCCGCTTAGCCCGAGGGCCCAGTTCAAGCTCAACGGCGCCACCGCCGGCTGGGCCGACCTCCGGCTGGGTGATACCGTCAAGGCCACGCTGTACTTCGGCGTGATCACCAAGCTCGAGATTCAGCGGGCAACGAACACCGTCACCGGCCAGATCATCGCCCTGACGCCGGTCAACGGCTCGACCCCGGCCAAGATCTTCCTGACTCCGACCGCCCCCAATTCGACCACGGCGATTGTGGAGTACACGCTGGCTGCCAACGCCGTCATTAAGCTCAATAGCCAGACGGCTCAGTTCGCTGACCTGCGGGTGAACGATGAGGCCAGGCTGACCATTCAGTCCGGTCTGGTGCAGAAGGTCGAGGTTACTCGCTCCGGCGACCTGATCGTAACGGGCATCGCAACAACCTTGACACCTGCCACGAGCACGTCAGTAGCCCAGGTCACTGTCAACGGGACTGCTTATCCCGTATCGCCTGCGGCCGTGGTCAAGCTGAATAACGCCACGTCCACCTTCGCCAACCTCCACGTGGGCGATACCGTTCGGCTGAGCATCACCGCCGGCCTGGTGAACCGGATTGAAGCCACCCGGACCACTACCACGGTCTCCGGCAAGGTCGTCAGCGTCACGGTGGCCACCGCCACTGCGCCGGCCAAGATCCTCCTGAACACTAGCACGACCACGACCCCGAACTACCTCGAGTACACCCTCGCCAGCAACGCCGTGATCAAGATCGATGGGCAGACG
>Ga0196971_1000707_pt1 | contig 20980 bp, 19 predicted proteins | sample S1v_1013CmetaG_FD_148660 | JGI IMG/M metagenome (GOLD analysis project Ga0196971, IMG submission 148660) | Soil microbial communities from Anza Borrego desert, Southern California, United States - S1+v_10-13C | ecosystem: Environmental > Terrestrial > Soil > Desert | place: USA: California...
CGACCTCAGGAATACTACGACAGCGCCCGCTGGCGGGGCACCTGGGAGTTCGATGGCGGTGCATTCATGAATCAGGCGAGCCACTATGTCGACCTGCTCGAATGGTTGATCGGCCCGGTCGAGAGCCTGCACGCCTACACCGCGACGCTCCAGAGAAATATCGAGGTGGAAGACACGGGCGTGATGAGCCTGCGCTGGCGCAATGGCGCGCTCGGATCCGTGAACGTGACCATGCTCACCTACCCGAAGAACCTGGAGGGCAGCATCACCGTGCTCGGCGAAAAGGGAACGGTTCGCATCGGCGGAATGGCGCTCAACGAGGTGCAGCACTGGGAATTCGCAGAACGGCGCGACGAGGACGATCACGTGAAAGAAGCGAGCTACCAGACCTCCTCCGTGTACGGATTCGGCCACGCGCTCTATTACGAAAATGTGATCAAGGCGCTGTGGGGCGAGGCGGAGGCCGAGACCGATGGGAGGGAAGGTCTGAAGACGCTCGAAGTGCTGATCGCCACCTATCTTTCCGCGCGGGACGGCCGGCGCGTCGCGCTGCCGCTGGAGTACTGACATGTCGGACAACATCCATCCGACTGCCGTCGTCGATCTGGGCGCCGTGCTCGGCGAAGGTACCCGCGTGTGGCACTTCTCGCATGTGTCGTCCGGGGCGCGCATCGGGAGGCGCTGCTCGCTCGGGCAGAACGTGTACGTGGGCAGCGACGTGGTGATCGGCGACAACGTCAAGATCCAGAACAATGTCTCGGTCTACGACGCGGTGGTGATCGAGGACGATGTGTTCTGCGGACCGAGCATGGTGTTCACCAACGTCTACAACCCGCGCGCCGCAGTCGTGCGCAAGGACCAGTACCGCAGGACGCTGGTGCGGCGCGGGGCGACGCTGGGCGCGAACGCGACCATCGTGTGCGGCGTGACCATCGGCGAGCACGCCTTCGTGGCTGCCGGTGCGGTGATCAATCGCGATGTTCCCGACTTCGCCCTCATGGCCGGCGTCCCCGCCCGCCACGTCGGCTGGATGAGCCGCTACGGGGAGCGGCTCGCGCTGCCGATATTCGGCAACGCGGAGACGGTTTGCCCCCATACCGGCGAGCGATACGTGCTGCGTGACGGCATTTGCATGCTCGCACCTGTCAACGAGACAAGATCGAATGCAGCCTGAGCCATGGAATTCATTGACCTCGATTCGCAGTATCGCTTGCTGAAGGACAGCATCCACGCGCGCATGCAGAAAGTGCTCGACCACGGGCAGTACATCATGGGGCCCGAAGTCGGCGAACTGGAAGAGCGGCTTGCAGCATACACCGGCGCACGGCATTGCATCACGGCCGCATCGGGCACCGAGGCCCTGTTGATCGCGCTGATGGCGATCGGCATCCGCCCCGGAGATGAGGTGATCACGACACCGTTCTCCTTCATCGCGACCGCTGAAGTCATCGTGCTGCTGGGTGCGGTGCCGGTGTATGTCGACATCGAGGAGGATACGTGCAACATCAATGCCTTCCTGATCGAGGAAAAGATCAGTGCCAGGACGCGGGCCATTATCCCGGTTTCCCTGTACGGGCAGCCCGCAGACATGGATGAAATCAATGCAATTGCGGACCGGCACGGGTTGGTGGTGATCGAGGATGGCGCACAGAGTTTCGGCGCCGATTACAAGGGGCGCAAGAGCTGCAACCTCTCTGCCATCGGCTGTACCAGCTTCTTTCCCAGCAAGCCCTTGGGCTGCTATGGCGACGGCGGAGCGATCTTTACCAGCGACGACAACCTCGCCCGAACGATGCGGGAGATCCGCGTCCACGGACAGTCGCGGCGGTATGTGCACAGCCGCGTCGGTGTCGGCGGCCGGATGGACACGCTGCAATGCGCGATCGTGCTGGCGAAGCTGGAACAGTTCGAATGGGAGGTGGAGCAGCGCGTCTCCATCGGCAAGCGTTACAACGAGCTGTTCGGGGAGCGCATCGGGAAGGTCCGGCAACGGCCGGACCGCACCAGCGTGTTTGCGCAGTACACGGTCATGGTGGAGAACAGGGATGCGGTGCAGGTATTCCTGCGCGAGCTGAATATCCCGACAGCAGTGCATTATCCGGTGCCGATCCCCATGCAGCCGGCTTACTCCAGTTCTTCGCCGGCGTATTACCCGGTTGCGCAGCAAAAGGCGAGGGAGGTGATGAGCCTGCCGATGGGGCCCTACCTGCCACGCGGTTCCCAGTCCAGGATCGTGGAGGCAGTACTGCTCGCCGCCGCCCGCTGATCGGAGCCGCCGGCCCGAAGTAAATCCATTCACTGCAACGACGGAATACATGCGCATCCTTTATATCAACCATTACGCGGGTTCCCCGCGCCACGGGATGGAATACCGGCCGCATTACATGGCCAGCAACTGGCTCCGAATGGGGCATGACGTAACGGTGGTGGCGGCGACGGCTTCGCACCTGCGCCAGAAATCTCCGGATACCTTCCAGGACATGGCCGAGGAAATGGTCGAGGGCGTGCGCTATGTCTGGCTGAAGACGCCTGCATATGAGGGCAATGGCTTGCGGCGCGTGCGCAACATGGCGAGCTTCGTCTTTTCGCTTTATCGCTTCAGGAAGCATCTTGTCCAGGCCTTCAGGCCGGACGTCGTCATTGCTTCCTCGACCTACACCTGGGATATTTTCCCAGCGCGCACCATCGCCCGGCTTGCAGGAGCGAAGCTGGTGTTCGAAGTGCACGATCTCTGGCCGTTGTCGCCGATGCAGCTGGGCGGCATGCCGCGCTATCACCCTTTCATCATGTCCTTGCAGTGGGGAGAGGACTATGCGTGCCGTCACGCGGATGTCGTCGTGAGCATGCTGCCCTATGCGGACAAGCATCTCTGCGGACGCGGCATGGACCGCGGGAAGTTCCACTATGTGCCGAACGGCATCGACCTTGAAGAATGGCAGGCAAGCGCCAAAGCGCTTCCCGCGGCGCACCGCGCGGTGCTGGAATCGTGCCGGCGCGATGGCCAGTTCATTGTCTGCTACGCCGGCAGCCACGGCTTGTCCGACGCGCTGGATATTCTGGTGGACACTGCCGCCGAGGTGCGCGACCAACCGGTCGCCTTTCTGCTGGTCGGCCAGGGACCGGACAAGGCGCGTCTCAGGGAGAGGGCGATGCTCCTGGGATTGAAGAACGTGCATTTCCTCGACCCGGTGCCGAAAGCGGCGATCCCTGATCTCCTGCGCAGTGCCGACTGCCTCTACATCGGCGGCAAGGACCAGCCGCTTTACCAGTTCGGGATCAGTCCCAACAAGATAATGGACTACATGGCGTCCGGTCGGCCGGTAGTGAGTGCCTTCCAGGCGGGAAACGACGCGATCGGCGAAGCCGGCTGCGGCTTCAGCGTCAAGTCCGAAGACCCGGTAGCGATCGGCAGCGCGATCCTAAAGCTGATGGAGATGCCGGCCGCGGAACGTGAGCGGATGGGAGATGCGGGCCGGGCCTACGTGCGCGCACACCACGACTATACGCAGCTCGCGCAGAAGTTCCTGCAGGCGCTGTGAGGAGCGGATACGTGATCGAATACATCCCGCAAGTTGAAGCACCTGGCGCGGGCATAAATGATGCAATACGAGGCCTTCCATGAACAAGTTCATTCCTTTCGCATTGCCGGACATCGGCGACGAGGAGATCGAGGCCGTCGTCGCATGCCTCCGCTCCGGTTGGATAACAACCGGCCCGGAGACGGCGCGATTTGAAAAGCTGTTTGCCGAATATCTTGGCGGCGGCGTGCAAGCGATTTCGGTCAATTCCGCCACGGCGGGCATGCACCTCGCGCTCGAAGCACTCGGCATCGGTCCAGGCGACGAAGTGATCGTGCCTACTCTCACGTTCACCGCCACGGCGGAAGTGGTCCGCTACCTCGGGGCCGATGCGGTGCTGGTGGATGTGGAGCCGGATACACTGACGATAAGCCTGGAAGCCTTCAAGGCTGCGGTGACGCCAAGGACGAGGGCAGTCATGCCCGTCCACTATGGCGGCCTCCCGTGCAAGATGGACGCGATCATCGACTTTGCGCGCTCCCGCGGCATCGCTATCGTCGAGGATGCCGCACACGCATTTCCCGCCTGGTATGACGGCAGGCTGGTGGGAACGCTGGACAGCGATGCGACGGTGTTCAGCTTCTACGCCAACAAGACCATGACGACGGGCGAGGGCGGTATGATCGTGACCTCCAACCCGAAGATCGCCGAGCGGGCCAGGATCATGCGGATTCACGGCATCAGCCGGGACGTTTTCGACCGCTTCGTTTCCGAGCGCCCAAGCTGGTTCTATGAAGTGGTCGCCCCCGGGTTCAAGTACAACCTCACCGACATGGCCTCCGCGCTCGGTATCGTCCAGCTGAGCAAGGCAGAGCGCTTCCTTGAACGCCGCGAGGCGATGGCGGACCGGTACACGCGCGAGCTGCGGGGACTGCCGCTGGTCTTGCCGGTCGAAGCTGCGGCCGGGAGCAGGCATGCCTGGCACCTGTATGTCGTGCGGCTGCGGCCGGAAGCGGGAATCGCCCGCGATGCCTTGATCCAGCAGCTTTCGGACCATCGCATCGGCACCAGCGTCCATTACATCCCATTGCACCGCCACCCGTACTGGAAGACGCGCTACGACCTGTCGCCCGAGCAGTTCCCCGTTGCCGACGCGGCATACCGCGCCATGGTCAGCCTGCCCCTGTATACCAGGATGTCCGACGACGACCAGGGCCGGGTCATCGATACGCTGCGGGGGCTTTTGTGCTGATCAAGCGGCTCTTCGACATCCTTGCCGCTTCGACGGGGTTGGTCCTGCTGGCACCGGTGTTCGCGGCTGCCGCGCTGGCCATCCGGCTCGATTCACCGGGCCCCGCCCTGTTCCGGCAGGAGCGGGTAGGAAAAGGGGGCGTGCCGTTTCTGATCCTCAAGTTCCGCACCATGTATGTGGGCGCCGAGGCCAGGGGCCAGATCACGCGCGGCGCCGATCCCCGGGTGACGCCGGTTGGGGCGGTGCTGCGGCGCTGGAAGATCGACGAGCTGCCGCAGCTGGTCAACGTGGTGCGCGGCGAAATGAGTTTGGTGGGGCCGAGGCCGGAAGTGCCCCGCTACGTAGCCTGCTATCCGGCGGCGGTGCGCGAGGCTGTATTGTCGGTGCAGCCCGGGATTACCGACTGGGCTTCCATTTGCTTCCGCGAGGAGGGCGAAGTCCTCGGAACGGATGCGGACCCGGAGCGGCGCTATGTCGAGGAGATACTTCCGATCAAGCTGGATTACTGCATGCGTTATGTCAATGATCACGGGTTCTTCACGGACCTGAAGATCATTTTCATGACCCTGCGGGCGATTGTGCGGTAGAGGGGGCATGTCGATGATATGGCTTGTCTTTCCCCGCCAGGAAGAGCGCGGCCGATTCGAGCATGACGGAGCTCGGATCGCTGTCCAGGCTCATCGCGGCGGCGACCGCCAGCACGCTGCATACCGACAGGGATGCGACGCGCGGCCGGTCGAGTGCCGGCTTGCGCATCTCGCCGGCGAAGCGGATGAAGCCGAGGCTGATTGCCGCGCCCAGGAGCAGCCCTGCGACCGCTTCGGATGCGGAATGCTCGTCGAAGACGCTGACAGCCACGGCCATCACTGCCCCGGCGCCCAGCCCGCACAGGATGCCAGCCGTCCGCAAACCAGGGCGCGCGTCGTGCAGGAGCAGATAGAAGAGAACGGGGGCTACCGCAGTGCTGCGCATGGCGTGCCCGCTGATGCCGCGGAAGTGGATTGCGTCGACCGCCATGCCCCAGCCGATGTAGGCCATCTTGCTCGCGGCGACGAGGGCAAGCCCGGCGGTGAACAGCAGGGCCCATGTCACCGCCATGCGCCGAGCGTTCCCGGCCCACATCCAGGCCGAGAGACAGAGCGCGACTGGAATGAGGAGCAAGCTGCTGCCGAGGAGTTTGAATTCTTCAGTCGCGAGCATGACGGTACCGTTGATGTCGTTTGATGGACATGCAGTGAAGTGATTTGTTCCGCGCCGCGCGCGGTGCGTGAACACCGAAAATGCCCTCTGAACGAGGGCGGAATGATCGAAATTTCCAACTTATTCATTCATCGCAGGTTTCCTACACTCTATGGTGAATGAAAGCGTATTTGGGGGAGTTTATGTTTCTCGCATTTAAAAACGTGCTCGTGCTTGCCCCCCACACCGATGATGGGGAATTGGGCGCGGGAGGGACCATTGCACGCCTGATCGAGAGCGGCGCGCGCGTCAGTTATGCCGCATTCTCTTCGGCGGAGAGTTCGCTCCCGCCGGGCTTTTCCTCGGACACGTTGGTGCGCGAGGTGAAGGTGGCGACGGCCCGCCTCGGTATCCGGCCGGAGAACCTGTATGTGTACGGTCACAAGGTGCGCGAACTGGAATACGTGCGCCAGCAGGTGCTCGACCAGATGATCCTGCTGCGGAAGAACAATTACGACCTCGTGATGCTGCCCAGCCAGCGCGACATCCACCAGGATCACGAGGTGGTTGCCCGCGAGGGCCTGCGCGCATTCAAGCAGTCGACGATCATCGGGTATGAGCTCATCTGGAACAATCTCAGCTTCGACACATCCTGTTTCGTGCGCCTCGATCGCCACCATGTCGACAAGAAATGCCATGCGCTGACGGCCTACGAATCGCAGGCCGACAAGCAGTACATGGCGGCCGAGTTCATCATCGCGCAGGCAAAGACGCGCGGCGTGCAGATCGGCGCAAACTATGCCGAGTGCTTCGAGGTGCTGCGATGGGTGATGTGACGCTCGCGGTGCACCAGCCGAACTATCTGCCCTGGCTCGGCTACTTCCACAAGATGTCGCGCGCCGACATTTTTGTCTTCCTCGATACCGTCCAGTTCGCGCGCCGCGGCTATACCCATCGCGTGCATGTGCTGGGGCCGGGCAGGACACAGCTGTGGCTGACGCAGCATGTGCGCAAGCGCGCGGTCGAGGAGCAGGTGATCCACGACCTCGCGTTTTCCGACCGCTGCTGGATAGACCGGCACCTGAAGACCTTCGAAGCTTCCTACGGCAAGGCGCCGCACTTCGACAGCGTGTTCGAATTCCTGGAAGACCGGCTGCGTGCCGGCGCCGAGCCGCTGTCGCGCCTCAACGGCAGGCTGATCCTGGACCTCGCGGCACGGCTGGGAATTGCCCCACGGGTGCTCTACGCATCTGAACTGCCGCCCGTACCCGTGTCTTCTCCAAGCGAGCGGATTGCCCATATTTGCGACCACTTCGGTGCGCGGCGCTATTTGTCCGGTTCAGGCGCGCGCGCGTACAACGACGTGCACGTGTTCGGTGCGCACGGCATCGAGCTGGTCTACAACGACTTCAAGTCGATGTCCTATCCACAACGTAACCTGCCGGACGGGCAGGACTTCGTCGCCGGACTGTCGATTGTCGATGCCTTGTTCAACATCGGTTTCGACGGCGTGGCCGGCCTGCTGCGGCCGGAGGAAGGCCAGCGGCCTCCGGCGCGGACGATTCCGAACACGGTGCAGTCCCGGCCGAACGGAAAGGCAGGCTTGCAGCCTTCATTCTGACTGCCGGCAGCACGCATGCTGCTGGAGCAGGGATTGGATGCATCAATCGAGGGGAGGCTTATGGAATCGGCTACCGGAGCCGGTGCGCCTGCGCGGTGCGCGGAAGTGAGCGAGCATTGTTATCTGAACGAGATCCCTGCGTTCGCGGAATCCGAGCTCGCGAGACTGTACGGCTACATCCACTCTTCGCTGGCCTTTTTCAGGACCTTCAGGCCCCGAGACGGAGTCAATACCTACGTTACCTGGCGGGATGGCGTACCCGTCACATTGCTCGTATTCCGGTGCGACGGCCGGCGTGTCGACGTCTATAACGAAATGTGCTTCATCCCGGGAGCCGACATCGGGCGCTTCGCGCGGTATGTGTTTTCGCATTTCGATCGCGTGCACATCATCAGTTTCAAGGGAGTGTTGACCGACCCGTCGCACCTGCCCTTCCCGACGCTGCGCTATACGACGCGAAGGAAAACTGGGAGATCGAACTGCCGGCCACACCCGAGGAATATACGGCCCATCTGGGCAAGGCGACGCGCGAGAACGTCAAGCGTTACAGGCGCCGCCTGGAGCGCGATCATCCATCATTCGAGCAGCAGTTCCATACCGCGGGAGAAATCGACGAACAGCAGGTGCGCGACATCCTCGCCCTGAGCCGCTCGCGCATCGAGGCCAAGAAAATGAAGTTCGGGTTGGACGAGGCCGACGAGGCGCGCGTGGTGAGCCTTGCCAAAGAGTGCGGCTTCGTGACCGTCCTGCGCGTAGGCGGGCAGATTTGCGCGGGGACGATCAGTTATTGCGTCGGTTCCGAGTATCTCGCGCACATGATCGGGCATGATTCCCGCTATGACGCCTACTGGGTCGGAGCGCTTTGCTGTTACACCACCATCTGCGAAAGCATTTCGCGCGGCGCGAAAAAATTCCATATGGGCGGCGGCCGCAATGAATACAAGACCCGGCTGCTCGGGGTACGGCGCGACATGGACCGTATCGACATCTACCGCTCCTTCGGCCACCTGTTCCTCCATCTCGACGAGGTATTGAAGGCGGGTGTCAGGGTGGTCAAGCGCAAGGCCAAGGTCTGGCTGCTCGAACGAGAGAAAGGCCGGGTGACGCAGTCAGTCTTCCGCGTGCTCCACGCCCTGAGGAGGCTGCGGCGGAACTAGTCGGGTTGCCGCATCGGCTTGCGCACGTCGCGGGAGTGAAATGCATAGCTGCCGCCGGAGCTGCGGATGCGCGCCAGGTCTTCGAAGAAGTACTTGAGCGTGACGCCCACCGTCGGAAAGGCGATGTCGTTCCAGGGAATTTCCGCTTCCGTAAACAGCGCGACTTCGAGGCTTTCCGTGCCGGCCTGGTAATCGAGGTCGAGCAGCGTGGCGCGGTAGAAGAGGTGAACCTGGTGCACCTGCGGCACATTGAGGAGGGAGAAGAGCTCATGCAGCTCGACGCGCGCGCCCGCTTCCTCGAAGGTTTCCCGCATTGCCGCTTCGGTCGTGGTTTCCTCGTTCTCCATGAAGCCGGCGGGCAGCGTCCAGAAGCCGTAGCGCGGCTCGATCGCGCGCCTGCACAGGAGAATGCGGGTTTCGCCATCCTGCTCCCAGACGGGGATGGAACCGATGACCATTTTCGGGTTCTGGTAGTGGATGGTGCCGCATTGCGTGCACACATAGCGCGGACGGTTGTCGTCCGGCGGGACCTGCAGTGAAACGGGGTGCGCGCATTCGGAACAGAATTTCATACGGGACCGTGCAATTGTGAATGTGTGCCGTACGGGCGGAGCGGCGCGCGGCGACCTGTTCGATTGAGAAAATGACCAGCACAAGTGTATCACCGCGCGAAAGTTTTTCGATTGCATTTGCTTTACCGCCTGAGGCGAGCTATAATTGATGTTTCCAGACGCGGGGTGGAGCAGTCTGGCAGCTCGTCGGGCTCATAACCCGAAGGTCGCAGGTTCAAATCCTGCCCCCGCAACCAAGTCTTTTGTCTTATCAATTCCCGCCTAAATCAGACCTAAAACAAATCAGGCGTCGGAATAGCATCAACTGGGCATCAACAGGTTCTCTGACCGGGCAGCATCCAGAATGCCTGCCGTTGACGATAACTTCTGCACATTGCTAGTAGAAAACAAGACGCCAAAAAAATGAACACAATTGAGGCGAAGAAAGTCCTCGAGACCGCGTTGCTTTGCGCGCATGAGCCGCTGTCGATCAACGACATGAAGAAGCTCTACGTGGAAAACGGTGAGGCCGATGAGGAGGTCGGCGCCGACACGATCAAGTCAATGCTGGAAGAGTTGCGCAGCGATTGGGCCGACAAGGGCATCGAAATCGTGAGCCTGTCCACCGGATGGCGCTTCCAGAGCAGGCCGGAAATGAAGAAGTACCTGGAGCGCCTCAATCCCGAGAAGCCGCCCAAGTATTCGCGTGCGACGATGGAGACCCTGGCCATCATTGCCTATCGCCAGCCGGTGACGCGCGGCGATATCGAAGAAATCCGCGGCGTCACGGTCAATTCGCAGACCATCAAGATGCTTGAGGACCGCGGCTGGATCGAGACCATCGGCCACCGTGACGTGCCGGGACGTCCGGCCTTGTTCGCGACGACCAAGCAGTTCCTCGATGATCTCGGCCTGAAGTCGCTCGATCAACTGCCGCCGCTGCAGGATGTGTCGAAGGAGGCCGCGCAGGGCAGCATGCTGCCCGAACTCCAGGCGCTCGAAGGCGAAATGCAGGCGAGCCTGGACCAATCGGCCATGGACTTCGCCGCTGCGGGGCAGCCCGCGGAAGGGTTGGAGCAGGCGGAGGGCATGTCCTCCGGGATGCTGGAAGCCGCGTCCGAAGAGGGCGAGGCCGCTGCGGAAACGCTTGCGGAAGACGTCGCGCCGGCATCCGGCAACAATAATTTTATAGAAGCCGTGCAGAACGCCGGCGACGAATCCGGGTCTGAACCGGACACCGGGACCGAAGAACCCGTTTCCACCGCCGCCGAACTGGCCGAGGCCAGCAATGCCGCCCCCGCCCATGACGAGCAGGAAAGCGCGGCGAACCGCCAGCATAATCAAGAATCCGACGATGAATCTGCCCAACCACAATGATTCCCACGTGGTCATAGCCACTGAAGCCACCAGCCGCACCGACAATGGAGACGATCGGGCGCCGGCCCGCGGCGAGACCGCCGCGGCCGAAGACGGCCAGGCGGAGCAAGGCAAGAAGAAAGCGGCCAAGCGCGGTGTGCGCGGGCCGCGCAGCCTGCGCCGCGCACGCGCGCCGCGGGAAGAAAACGACGAAGGCGCCGCCAAGGTAGTCGCCGAATCCGGGACCGACGCCACCCAATCGGCCGAAGGCGCCGGCACTGATGCGCCGAAGGCGCCGCGCAGCCCCGCGCGCAAGCGCGATGAGCGCCAGAAAGCCAAGCCTGCGCAGAAGCGTGCCAAGCCGGCAGGCGGTGCGGCAAAGCCAAAGCCGGGGGCGAAAGCAAACGTCGCCGACGACATTTTTTCCTTCGTCACCTCCGGAGCGTATGACGCCGAGGGCGATGAAGACGGGCGCCGCAACGGACGCCAGCAGCAGAAGGCGGTACGCCGCGACCTCACCGCGGAAGACGATGCGCCCAAGCTGCACAAGGTGCTGGCCGACGCCGGACTGGGCTCGCGCCGCGACATGGAAGAATTGATCATCGCCGGCCGCGTATCGGTCAACGGCGAGCCTGCGCATATCGGCCAGCGCATCCTGCCCACGGACCAGGTGCGCATCAACGGCAAACTGATCCAGCGCAAAGTCTCCAAGCGTCCGCCGCGCGTGCTGGTCTACCACAAGCCCGCAGGGGAAATCGTCAGCCACAGCGATCCGGAAGGGCGCCCCTCGGTGTTCGAGCGGCTGCCGACGATGAAGACCGGTAAATGGCTGGCCGTGGGCCGCCTGGACTTCAATACCGAAGGGCTGCTGCTGTTTACGACTTCCGGCGACCTCGCCAACCGCCTGATGCATCCGCGTTACGGCATCGAGCGTGAATATGCGGTTCGTACGCTGGGCGAGCTCGAAGAAGGCATGCGCCAGAAGCTGTTGAGCGGCGTCGAGCTGGAAGACGGCGTCGCGCAGTTCTCGAAGATCGCCGATGGCGGCGGCGAAGGCGTCAACAAGTGGTACCGCGTGACGATCGGCGAAGGGCGCAACCGCGAAGTGCGGCGCATGTTCGAGGCCATCGGCTTGACGGTCTCGCGCCTGATCCGCACGCGCTATGGCGCGCTCACCCTGCCGAGCAACCTCAAGCGTGGACGCTGGGAAGAGCTCGAGGAGCATGCGGTGCGCGAACTGATGGCCTTGAGCGGGTTGGAAAAGCCGGCCGCCCAGGGCAAGCCGCGCCAGGGCGAACGCAACGGCAATACATTCGACAAGGCGCAGGGTCAGAAGCGCGGCCAGGGGCGCGGCAACAACGGCGGCCGCGGCCAGGGTCAAGGTCAAGGTCAAGGCCAGCAGCGCAGCCGGCAGCCGGATCCGCTGCAGACGGCGCTCGGTTTCCCCGACGCCGGCCACGGACGCCGCGGCGGGCAGATGCGCGCGGGCCTCGGAATGCAGGGCATGGCGCGGCGCCGCGGCAGGGGTTGAGACACCGTCGTCGGGTGTGGAATTTCCCCAGGGAAACGGTTGGCCTCCGGTTTTGCCGCTGAGGCCGCCTTTTCATTGCGGTGCGCCAAATAATTGTTTATAATTAGAGAGTTAACAAAGGTTGGCTCGCAACCAGGGGGCAATCAGGCGCCGCCTGAGTTGGTGTAGTTGGTGCGGGAGCGATAAAAAAGAGATGGGCAGATGCCCATTTTTTTTTTCTTGAACGCTTTGTGTGGCTTTTTGTGGGCGTGCACAGCCGGCCTGGACCGTTGCGGAGAATTGTTTTGCGGTTGCTGGATTTGATTGAAAAAACCGTCGTTGGCATGGGCTACGAGCTTGTCGATTTCGAACAGGCGGCCCACGGCTTGCTGCGCGTGTACATCGACTTCCCTCCCGAGGATGCGGACAAGGGAAACATCACGGTGGAAGACTGCGAGAAGGTGAGCCACCAGCTGTCGCACATGCTGACGGTGGAAAACGCGAATTACGAGCGGCTTGAGGTATCGTCGCCCGGCCTCGACCGTCCGCTGAAGAAGCACGCCGATTACGTGCGCTTCGCCGGGCACGAGGCCATTGTGAAGCTGCGCATGCCGATGCCCGGCGCAGCCAACCGTAAATCCTTCCAGGGCATCCTGCATGCACCGGAAGGCGATACGCTCAAGCTGGAATTTGAAGGAAAAGAGGGGCCGGCGATGCTGGATTTTACGCTCGCCGATGTGGATAAGGCACGCCTGGTGCCAAAAGTGGACTTTAGGAGTCGCAAAGCATGAGTCGCGAAGTTTTGTTGTTGGTCGATGCGCTGGCACGAGAAAAAAACGTCGATAAGGAAATCGTATTCGGAGCGCTCGAGCACGCGCTCGCGCAAGCGACCAAGAAACGCTACGAGGGAGAAGTGGACATCCGCGTCTCCATCGATCGCGAATCGGGCGAGTTCGAGTCCTTCCGCCGCTGGCACGTGGTGCCTGACGAGGCCGGCCTGCAGCTGCCCGACCAGGAAGTGCTGCTGTTCGAAGCAAAGGAACAGATTGCCGACATCGAAGTCGACGACTACATCGAAGAGCCGATCGAATCGGTCGAGTTCGGCCGCCGTTTTGCGCAGGACACCAAGCAGGTGGTGCTGCAGCGTATCCGCGACGCCGAGCGCGAACAGATCCTGCAGGACTTCCTCGCCCGCGGCGACGCGCTGGTGACGGGCACCATCAAGCGCATGGAGCGCGGTGATGCCATCGTCGAGTCCGGCAAGATCGAGGCGCGCCTGCCGCGCGACCAGATGATCCCGAAGGAGAACCTGCGCATCGGCGACCGCGTGCGCGCCTACATCCTGCGCATCGACCGCAATGCACGCGGCCCGCAGGTGATCCTGTCGCGCACCGCGCCGGAATTCATCATGAAGCTGTTCGAGCTGGAAGTGCCGGAAATCGAGCAGGGCCTGCTGGAAATCAAATCGGCCGCGCGCGACCCGGGCGTGCGCGCCAAGATCGCCGTCTTCACCAGCGACAAGCGCATCGACCCGATTGGTACCTGCGTCGGCATGCGCGGCTCGCGCGTGCAGGCGGTGACCGCCGAGCTCGGCGGCGAGCGCGTGGACATCGTCCTGTGGTCGGAAGATCCGGCGCAGTTCGTGATCGGCGCGCTGGCCCCGGCCAACGTCACCTCGATCGTGGTGGACGAGGAAAAGCATGCGATGGACGTCGTGGTGGACGAGGAAAACCTTGCCATCGCCATCGGCCGCGGCGGCCAGAACGTGCGCCTGGCATCCGAGTTGACCAACTGGCAGATCAACATCATGACGGCGGAAGAATCCGCCGACAAATCCGCCGCCGAGAGCGCCGCGACCCGCAAGCTGTTCATGGAAAAGCTCGACGTGGACGAGGAAGTCGCCGCGATCCTGGTGGACGAAGGTTTTTCCAGCCTGGAAGAAATTGCCTACGTGCCGATCAGCGAAATGCTCGACATCGAGGCATTCGACGAGGAAACGGTCAACGAACTGCGCAACCGCGCCCGCGACGCGCTGGTGACCGAGGCGATTGCCTCCGAGGAAGGCCTGGAAGGCATGGAAGAAGAGCTGGTCAATCTCGACGGGATCGACCGCACAACCGCGGGCAAACTGGGCCTGGCCGGCGTCAAGACGCTGGATGCGTTCGCCAACATGGCCTATGACGAATTCGGATCGATCCTGGCATTGCCGATCGAACGTGCGCGTCAGCTGATCGAAAACGAATTTGCAGATGTGACCGATGATGAAATGCGGCTGATCGACGCCAAGTACGACGACCGGGCACGGGCGTTGCAAGCGAAAGCGCGAGAACTGGTCGAGGCCAAATAAGCCGGACCGCCCAAAACATCATCTGCCATGCCATATAGAAAAGAGGACTGAATGGCGAGTACCAACGTAGCCCAATTTGCCACCGAACTGAAGATGCCGGCGGACTTGCTGCTGACGCAATTGCGCGCCGCAGGTGTCGAGAAGAGTTCGGCGTCCGACCCCTTGTCGAAGGAAGACAAGGACAAGCTGTTGAACCACCTGCGACGGGCGCACGGCGCCTCGCCTGACGGCGAGAAGCGCAAGATCACGCTCACCCGCAAGGAAACGACCGAAATCAAGCAGGCCGACGCCACTGGCAAGTCCCGCACCATCCAGGTGGAAGTGCGCAAGAAGCGCACCTTCATCAAGCGGGATGAACCGCAGGTCGAGGAAACCGCTGCCGCCAAGGCGCCCGCGGCGCCCGTGATCGACGAAGCGGAAGTTGCGCGCCGCGCGGAAGAGGCACGCCGTCAGGCCGAGCTGATTGCGCGCCAGGAAGCGGAACTGCGCGAAAAGCAGGAGCGTCTCGCCAAACTCGAAGCGGAAAAGGAAGCCCAGGCCAAGGCCATGCGCGAAGCGGCAGAGGAAGCCGAACGCCGCGCCGCCGCCGAGGCAGCGGCCGCCAAGGCCGAGCAGAACCGCAAGGAAATGACGGCTGCCGAGGAAGCCAAGCGTGCCGCCGATGAGGAAGCGCGCAAGAAGGCCGCCGAACAGGAAGCCCGCGAAGCCGCCGAGCGCGCTGCCGCGACCGAGCGCGCGCGCAAGGCCGTTGCGGATGAAGTGGCACAGATCAAGGCGATGATGAGCGCGCCGCGCAAGGTGATGAAGGCTCCCGAGCCCGCGCCTGCACCGGTGGCCAAGGCTGCCGAAGGCACGCTGCACAAGCCGGCCGAGAAGAAACCCGCCGATAAAAAGGACGACAAGAAGCCGGCCGTCGGCGACAAGAAGTCGATCAAGTCGGCGAATGTCTCGTCCACCTGGCAGGACGACGCCGCGAAGAAGCGCGGCGGACTCAAGACGCGCGGCCCCGGCGCCGCGCCGGGCGGCCGCGACGGCTGGCGCAGCGGCCCGAAGGGACGCCGCTCGCACGGCCACGACGATCAGCGCGAATCCAATTTCCAGGTACCGACCGAGGCCATCGTCAAGGAAGTGCACGTTCCCGAAACCATCACCGTAGCCGAACTGGCGCACAAGATGGCGGTGAAGGCATCGGAGCTCATCAAGCACATGATGAAGCTCGGCCAGATGGTGACCATCAACCAGGTGCTGGACCAGGAAACCGCGATGATCCTCGTCGAGGAAATGGGTCACAAGGCGTTCGCCGCCAAGCTGGACGACCCGGAAGCGATGCTGGAAGAGGCCGGTACCCATGCGGATGCCGAACTGCATCCGCGCGCGCCGGTCGTGACCGTCATGGGCCACGTCGACCACGGCAAGACCTCGCTGCTGGACTACATCCGCCGCGCCAAGGTTGCCGCGGGCGAAGCCGGCGGCATTACGCAGCACATCGGCGCCTACCACGTAGAAACGCCGCGCGGCATCATTACCTTCCTCGACACCCCGGGCCACGAGGCGTTCACCGCCATGCGTGCGCGCGGCGCCAAGGCGACCGACATCGTCATCCTGGTGGTCGCTGCCGATGACGGCGTGATGCCCCAGACCAAGGAAGCGATTGCCCACGCGAAGGCGGCGGGCGTGCCCATCGTCGTAGCGATCAACAAGATCGACAAGCAGGGCGCCAATACCGACCGCGTGACGCAGGAGCTGATCGCCGAAGGCGTGGTGCCGGAAGCCTACGGCGGCGACGCGCCGTTCTGCCCGGTATCCGCAAAGACCGGCCAGGGCATCGATGACCTGCTGGAAAACGTATTGCTGCAGGCGGAAGTGCTGGAACTGAAGGCGCCGATCGATACCCACGCCAAGGGCCTCGTCATCGAAGCCAAGCTGGACAAGGGCCGCGGCCCGGTCGCCACGGTGCTGGTACAGGCCGGCACGCTCAAGCGCGGCGACGTGGTGCTCGCCGGCTCGTCTTACGGCCGCGTGCGCGCAATGCTCGACGAGAACGGCAAGAACATTGTCGATGCAGGTCCGTCCATCCCTGTCGAAATCCAGGGCCTGACCGAAGTGCCGGGCGCGGGTGAAGAAGTGATGGTCATGGGCGATGAGCGCAAGGCGCGCGAAATCGCGCTGTTCCGCCAAGGCAAGTTCCGTGACGTCAAGCTTGCGAAGCAGCAGGCCGCGAAGCTGGAGAACATGTTCGAGCAGATGGCCGAGGGCGAGGTGAAGAACCTGCCGTTGATCGTCAAGGCCGACGTGCAGGGTTCGCAGGAAGCACTGGTGCATGCGATGCAGAAACTGTCGACCGACGAAGTGCGCGTACAGATCGTGCACGCGGCGGTGGGCGGCATCAGCGAATCCGACGTCAACCTGGCGATGGCATCCAAGGCCGTCATCATCGGCTTCAACACCCGTGCCGACGCATCGGCGCGCAAGCTGGCGGAATCCAGCGGCATCGACATCCGTTACTACAACATCATTTACGATGCGGTGGACGAGATCAAGGCCGCCATGTCCGGCATGCTGGCGCCCGAGAAGCGCGAGGCAACGCTGGGCCTGGTCGAAATCCGCCAGGTGTTCCACGTCAGCAAGGTGGGCTCGATCGCCGGCTGCTACGTGCTCGACGGCCTCGTCAAGCGCGGCGCCTCGGTCCGCCTGCTGCGCGACAACGTGGTGATCTGGACCGGCGAGCTCGATTCGCTCAAGCGCTTCAAGGATGACGTGAAGGAAGTGAAGGCCGGCTTCGAGTGCGGCCTGTCGCTGAAGAACTTCAACGACATCAAGGAAGGCGATCAGCTCGAGATCTTCGAAGTCCAGGAGGTTGCCCGTACCTTGTAATGACCGGTTTCGCACACCGGTTGCGTAGCCCGGACGGCGCCTCGCGGCATCTCCGGGCTATGACATTTTTAGGGGCGCATCATCATGGCTAAACACAGTAAATCCATTCCCGGCCGCGGCGTACGCGTGGCCGACCAGATCCAGCGCGACCTGTCCGAAATCATTGCCTACGAGCTGAAGGACCCGCGCGTGGGCATGATCACGATCACCGAGGTGCAGCTCACGCCTGACTACGCGCATGCGAAGGTATTCTTCACGACCCTGGTCGACAACGACGAGGCGGTGCAGAACACGCTGTCCGGCCTGCGCAAGGCATCCGGCTTCATCCGCGGCCAGCTCGGCAGGCGGCTGACGATCCACACCACGCCCGAGCTGCACTTCGTGCACGACACCTCCACCGCGCGCGGCATGGAGCTGTCGAAACTGATCGACCAGGCCAACGCCACGCGGGCAAAGGACGCCGAAGGCTGACCGCTTTCGGCGCCGGCCGGCGCACAAACAGAATTCCGACATGGCGCAATTCCCGCCCAAGAAACCCCGCGTGCCCATCGACGGCGTCCTGCTGCTCGACAAAGGGGCAGGCGCCTCCAGCAACGATGTCCTGATCAAGGCCAAGCGCCTGCTCAATGCGCAGAAGGCGGGCCATACCGGCACGCTCGATCCGTTTGCCACCGGGCTGCTGCCGCTTTGCTTCGGCGAAGCGACCAAGTTTTCGCAAGACCTGCTCGAAGCCGACAAGACCTACGAAACCGTCGTGCACCTCGGCGTGACCACCAACACCGGTGATACGGAAGGCGAGGTGATGCAGCGCCTTGAGGTGAATGTCACCCGCGCGCAGATCGACGCCGCGGTGGCGAAATTCCGCGGAGAAATCCTCCAGGTGCCGCCGATGTACTCAGCCTTGAAGCGCGACGGCAAGCCCTTGTATGAATATGCGCGGGCCGGCGTGGTGCTCGAGCGCGAAGCGCGCCGGGTTGTCATCCATGCACTCGACGTGCTCGACTACGAAGCGCCCCTGTTGCGGCTGCGCGTGACGTGCAGCAAGGGCACCTACATCCGTGTGCTGGGGGAAGACATCGGCACGGCACTCGGCTGCGGCGCGCACCTGCAGGCATTGCGCCGCACCCAGGTCGGCACGCTGACCCTGGACAATGCAGTCACCTTGGAAACACTCGCCGAAACACCGGAAACCGAGCGCACCCGCATGCTCGCACCGGTCGATGCGCTGCTGTCCACATTTCCGCCGGTGCGGCTACCCGAGCTGCTTGCCAAGCGCTTCCTCCATGGTCAGCGCATCGCGCTGGGCAAGGAAGGCTTGCCTTATCCGCAATACCAGGGCCGCACCCGGGTCTATGCCGGAGAAAACGGGCGCCTGCTCGGCACCGCACAGCTCATGGAATACGGCATTCTTGCCCCCGAACGCCTGATCGCCGACCGCGCGGCCGCCTGACTTCTGTCCTGCCCGCAACTCCTTGAAATTCAAGCGATTTCCGTATTCTTGCGGCGCAGCATGCTATACTTTCGGGTTCTCTGAATCCCGCATCGACGTACTGGACCACCATGTCAAATACCAAGCGCGCTCTGCGCAACATCGCCATCATCGCCCACGTTGACCACGGCAAGACGACCCTCGTCGACCAGCTGCTGCGTCAGTCCGGCACCTTCCGTGAAAACCAGCAGGTCGACACGCGGGTGATGGACTCCAACGATCTCGAAAAGGAACGCGGCATCACCATTCTCGCGAAGAACTGCGCGGTCGAGTACGAAGGCACCCACATCAACATCGTCGACACCCCCGGCCACGCCGACTTCGGCGGCGAGGTGGAGCGCGTGCTGTCGATGGTCGACTCCGTGCTGCTGCTGGTCGATGCGGTCGAAGGCCCGATGCCGCAGACGCGTTTCGTTACGCGCAAGGCGCTTGGTCTTGGCCTCAAGCCGATCGTGGTGGTGAACAAGATCGACCGTCCGGGCGCGCGTCCTGACTGGGTGATCAATGCAACCTTCGAACTGTTCGACAAGCTGGGCGCGACCGAAGAGCAGCTCGATTTCCCGGTCGTGTTCGCCTCGGCGCTGAACGGTTATGCAAGCCTCGATCCGAGCGTGCGCGAAGGCACGATGAAGCCGCTGTTCGACGCGGTGCTGGAACACGTGCCGGTGCGCGACGACGATCCGGACGGCCCGCTGCAGCTGCAGATTTCCTCGCTCGATTACTCCTCCTACGTCGGCAAGATCGGCATCGGCCGCATCAAGCGCGGACGCGCCAAGGCGCTGCAGGACGTGATCGTGCTCAACGGCCCGGATTCCACCCCGATCAAGGCGCGCATCAACCAGGTGCTGAAGTTCAAGGGTCTGGAGCGCCAGCTCGTCGATGAAGCCCAGGCCGGCGACATCGTGCTGATCAACGGTATCGAAGACATCGGCATCGGCAGCACCTTGTGCGCCGTGGACACCCCCGACGCGCTGCCGATGCTAAAGGTGGACGAGCCGACCCTGACCATGAACTTCCTGGTCAACAATTCTCCGCTGGCCGGCCGCGAAGGCAAGTTCGTGACCAGCCGCCAGATCCGCGACCGTCTCGACCGCGAACTGAAATCCAACGTCGCGCTGCGTGTTACCGATACCGGCGACGACACCACCTTCGAAGTGTCCGGCCGCGGCGAACTGCACCTCACCATCCTGCTGGAAAACATGCGCCGCGAAGGCTACGAACTGGCCGTGTCGCGTCCGCGCGTCGTGTTCAAGGAAATCGATGGTGTGAAGTGCGAGCCGTACGAACTGCTGACCGTCGACGTCGAAGATTCCCATCAGGGCGGGGTGATGGAAGAACTGGGCCGCCGCCGTGGCGACCTGCAAAACATGGAACCGGACGGCAAGGGACGCGTCCGCCTCGAGTACCGCATCCCGGCACGCGGCCTGATCGGGTTCCAGTCCGAGTTCATGACGCTCACCCGCGGCACCGGCTTGATGAGCCACATTTTCGATGACTACGCACCGGTGGATTCGAGCAAGCCGGAACTTGCGGGCCGCCGCAACGGCGTGCTGATTTCGCAGGACGACGGCGCCGCCGTTGCCTATGCACTCTGGAAACTGCAGGATCGCGGCCGCATGTTCGTCAGCCACAACGATCCGGTCTACGAAGGCATGATCATCGGCATCCACTCGCGCGACAACGACCTCGTCGTCAACCCGATCAAGGGCAAGCAGCTCACCAACGTGCGCGCTTCCGGTACCGACGAAGCGGTGCGACTGGTGCCGCCGATCCAGCTCACGCTGGAATACGCGGTCGAATTCATCGAGGACGATGAACTGGTCGAGATCACGCCGAAGAGCATCCGCCTGCGCAAGCGCTTCCTGAAGGAGCACGAGCGCAAGCGTGCATCGCGCGAAGAGGCCGCATAATAAACCGAGCGCCGAGCGCCGGGCAGCAACGCCCGGCATTCACGAAAGCCCGGCCGCCCGCAAGGACCGCCGGGTTCGTTTTTTCCAGACTCCTATGCCACTAATGACATCCCACCAGCGGGCGATTCTGCTGATGATCATTGCTCCCACGCTGTGGAGCATTGCCGGCGTGCTGACACGCCATCTCGATTCCGCCCGGGGCTTCGAGGTGACGTT
>Ga0196971_1000708_pt1 | contig 20964 bp, 18 predicted proteins | sample S1v_1013CmetaG_FD_148660 | JGI IMG/M metagenome (GOLD analysis project Ga0196971, IMG submission 148660) | Soil microbial communities from Anza Borrego desert, Southern California, United States - S1+v_10-13C | ecosystem: Environmental > Terrestrial > Soil > Desert | place: USA: California...
CGGCCGAGCGCGCCTCGGCCGTCAGTTTCACTGCGTATTTCTGGGTTCGCATGATCGTCTCCTGGCTTCCAGACAATCATCAGACCCAAGACATGACCAAACATTGCACTGCTACCGTGGCGAAGCACTAGTCGTGGAAGTACCTTCAGCCCACTCGCCGAGTAAGGTTCACACCAGCCGGAAGCTCTGCCTCATCGATTGCGACCTCGTAATCCGCAAAGCTGCGCGGCACGGTGATGCCGTCCTTGAGCTGCGGACGGATGCGCTCGAACAGGTTATGAGCATGGGCATTGCCCAGTTCGGAATCATGCTCGAACACATACAACCCGCGCGTCGCCATTTCGCCGCGGGCGGCGGAGCGGTCGTGCTCGAACATGTTTTCCAAGCTTTGCCAAACCAATTCCAGATCGTCTTCGGAAAAACCGGTCTGCTTGGCGAGAAAGGCCGAGACGAAGCCGTGGGCCACATACAAGCCGTAGGGGACGGTGTGCTTGCGGCCCATGGTGCGGTTGTCGCCGTCCTGCTTCTCCGCTTCCTCTTTCGTAGCGACTGCCATGCGGGTGATGGAATGTTCCTGGGCGATGATGGGATCGACCGAACGGGCGAAGGTCATCTGCACCGGGCCGCGTACCTGACCGCAGTTGATCTTGGTGGACATAACCGCGCCGAAGGTGCGCACATCGTAGAAATTGCGGCACATCCAGGTGCGGGCTTCATCCACCGCCTCGCCGCCTTTGCGCTTCTTGTCGTCCCCATTGAGCAAGTCTTCTTTTCCAATTCCAATGTAAGCCCGTTCGTGCTGATCGTTGAGGATGGCTTTTTCTTTTACGTAGATTTCATGGGGTGGTTGATCGCGCTTGGCCATGCCGATGTAGTTACGCACCTTGCGCTTGAGCGATACGTCGGTTACCAAGCCATGGCCGGTTTCGGCATCGAGACGGGGTAGGTTGCCGGCATCGGGGTCGCCGTTGGGATTGCCGTCTTTCACATCGAACAGCAGAACGAAGTCGTAGCGTTTGTTCAGACTCATTGGTTTTTCTCCTTATTTTTCGCCCGGTTGATCTTCGTGTTTCGTAAAAAAGGACTGGCGCTGGTGGTAATAGCCCAGGGCAAAGCGGCCTTGTTCGGGCAGAGCGAGAATGCGCGGGAAATCGGCCAGGCCTTCGATGATTTCGCCGATCAGCTTTTCCATCTGCACTGCCCGGCCTCGCGGTAGCTTGCCCAAATGGTGGTTTTTTAGTCGCAGCAAAGTGGTGAATACCGCTACTGGCGTACTGGATGCGGCGCCGTAATAACGGTCGCGAACGGTGGCGTTGAGGCCGGGACTGGCCTCTTCCTGGATTTTTTCCAGCGCGGCGAATAGACGGCCGAGGCGATAGGCGGGGCTAGGATTTCCGGTATCGAGCATGGGTTCAAACTCCTTCTCAGGTTCGGATGTGTTGCGGTTGATTCTACGGATATCCCGGTTCAGCCAGGCTTTCAGTGCCGCCGCGCGCGGGTAGGTCACTTTGTGTTCTGCTCGGCAGCGCTGCACGGCAGAATTGAGCAGCGTGACGGGGTAGGGGAGGTCTTCGAGAATGGCGCGGATGAAGTCGCCGCCGAGATTGGGCGGGATGTTGTCGGCCTTGCCCTGTACGGCGATAGAAGCCAAGAGCCGGAATAGCGACAGGTGTTCGGGATCGTTGGGCGCTCGGGCAATCTTGAGATCGTCGAAATGGCGCTTGAGCCTGCGGGCCAGTTCGTAGGCCGGGGCGGTTTCCCAAAAGCGGATGCTGATGCGGGCCGCATTGGGAGCGAGCCCTAGAACATGAAAGCGGGCGTCGGCATCGCCCACCGTGAATTTACCCGACTCGACGGAGCTATAGAGCGCCTTCAAGGCGTCCACGCCGCGGTCGGGTTCATCCTTGGGTGGCTCGCCGAACAAATCCGCCGCCATGGTTTCCAAGTCGTGGGGCTGTTCCGCCCAGAACACGGTGGACGCATCGCCGACTTGGACGCGCTGACGCGAGTCGCGGGCCAGCAGGTGATTTAGCGCGGTGGTGTAGGCGAAGACGGCGGGTTTGCCGACCGGCGCGTTTTCGCCCTGCCGCTCGATTTTGCCGTAGGATTCGAAAGCACGGCAGTTGAATGAGACGATATTCGCGCCGGCTGTTTGCGCGCCCCACACGCCTTTGATTGCCGGATGCAGGCGCTCGATCGGCGATGTCTCACCCGTGACCAGGCAGGTTCCGGTGGGTGCCGTTTCGTCCGTGGCTGTTGACGTGGTCGCAGTGGCTACGGCAGGCCGCTGGCACACCAGTTCGATGTCGCCATGCAAGCGGAAACTCATGAGCGGATTGGTTGCGAGCACATCGTTCCAGGCGGGATGGCTCTCCAAGGGAGTCATATCGAGCCGGTCGAGAAACGCCCGGACGGCGCGGAGACCGGGATCGGCTCGCACCTGCTCCGGGAGTTCATCGAGCCGGTTCCGGAATGCTACACGTTGTTGTGCGACTCGCTCCAGCTTGCCGCGCGTATCTATGCCGAGGACATATTCCGCGTTGTCCCAGAGCAGGTTGGCCGCTACGCCTGAAGTTTTTTTCACTCCCTGGGGCACCAAAAAACGCTGCCCGGTTTTCTTCTTGCCCTCCCCGGAGCGGGTGTCGGATAGATTGACGAAACGGCCCTCACCGTCGATTTCAATGACGAAGGGGATTTCCTTTTCTTCCAGGCCAAAAGCGGGCAGCCGGTCCTTCGGATCGTCCGAGAGCTGCTTGCGGTGGTAGTAGTCGTGCAAGGCTTGCAGAATCATCCCCGTACCTCTTCGCTTTCGCGGTCGGGAATTTCCACCGAGCCGTCTTTTAACTGGGCGCGGAAAAAAAGTGGCTGCGGATCGTTCGGCTTAGTGAAATCCAGATCGTACAGCATGTAGCCCAGTTCGCGCGGACGTCCGAATCCCAATTCGGCCTGGCTCCGGTCATCGAGCGCCGAGCGGTCGGCGGGTTCCGACTCGGGGTTTTCCACCCAGCGAAAGCGGGCAGCAAATTCGCGGCAGCCGAGATAGGGCTGGTTCACACACTGGCCCTTTCCGGCGCGGCGCTCGAACATTTCCCGGTATTTGATCGGCGGGTTTTCCGCACCGGCATTCGGCTTTACTTCCAGGTCGGCGTGAATGCGGTAAGCCACATCGCGTAAGAATAATCCGGCGCGCTGCTGGCGCTCGTCCTCGATAAATTGCGCCAGGTTGCCGCTACCCGTTTTCATGGCGCTCTTTACGTTGGCATGTGAAATCACTCCGGCAACTTCATTGCGGCGCAAAGACATCCAGCGGATCGGCTTCAAGACCTCAATGCGGCGAATATGCCAGCGGATGGCCGGTTTCCAGAGGATGGCCTCGAACACCGCGCGGGCGGCAGAGGGCGTCATCACGTCGTAGCTCACCCGCTCGACTTTCATTTCCGGCCGGGTGAAACAAGCGAAATCGCCTGAGACTTCAAGGCAGTAGCTAATCAAAGTACCTTCTCCTATTTCCTTTTTCTCGCGTTATTGGCTTCGGGTTAGGTGCTTGACCACCCAGAGCGCGAGCAATAGATACAGCGCATAGAAGCGATCAACGGGCAATTCCATAGCTAACAAGCGCAACTCGTAAATGACCCCTTTCCAATCCACAGCATTACCTCATCACATTGGAGCGACGGGCAAAGAGTATCACTGATTCGAATAATGAGTATAGGTAACATTGTTACTTCACCGCTATAAGCGCATAATTCGCCTGTCCTTACTGGACGTGGATTGAAACGAAGACTGTGTCTAGGTTGAAACTGGCAGGGGCTTCCGCCCCTGCTACCCAATCAGCACCTGTGAGCGAAGAGTCTCTTCATCTCCCATCACCAGTCCGAGTTCGTTCGAATACCCGACGTCGCTAACCTGAACGAACAAGCCGGGCTGCCATTCCTGCACATCCCCAAGCTGCGCCCAGCGCTGCACGTCTCTTCGCGGTACCGAAACGGTATAGCGCTGCAACTTGCGCATCAGCCAGCGTTCCGGGCCGTCCTTCCGCAGCTTGCCCAAAAGTGCATCCACGGTATCGTCGGAATAGTCGAGGCCATGGTAGCGGACCACGACGGTCGCGCTGTCCTCGTCCCGGATCAAGCGGAATTTCTCAGCGGCAGTGCGGAAGTTGATGGCGAGTGTCCGGCCGTCCACTTCCAGCAATTTTCCGATACCGTGTTCGTCGAGTTGGCAGGCGTAATAGAACTGCTCGAAGTAACGGGCGAACAGAGTGCGGTCCAAGGGATCGGCAATCGCTCCGTGGAGTACCGTACGGCTGGCATCTTCGGCTTTACGCAAGTGGCCGGGCGGGGCCGCTTTGGGTGGAATGAAAACGACCACTTCGCCCTGTTCCAGCACCCCTTCCCGATTGCATCGTCCCGCCGCCTGGGCGATGGAATCTAGCCCGGCGAGCGCTCGATAGACTACCGGAAAATCCAGATCAACCCCGGCTTCAACCAATTGCGTGCTGATGACCCGGACAGATTCTCCCGCCTTGAGCCGTTTCTTGATGAGTCGGATAACGTCCGACCGGTGCGCACCACACATCAGGGCCGAGAGATGCAAGGTGCCTTCGGGCATGAGCTTGAAAAGCTCGCGGGCGTCCTTCCGGCGGTTGACGATGCACAGGACGCTATCATGTTCTTGCAGTTCCTCGGCCAGGGTTTCCCAAGTCACCGGCGCCTGCCAGTCGGACGGAAGCGTCACGTCAACTCGTTTAAGCGCCTCGTAAAGCTCGTTGGGATCATGGATGAAAGGACCGTCTTTCATCAGTTCGCGCACATTTTCTAACCCCCGCAGATTCTGCTGGGGATCGAAATATTCACGGGTGGACAAGGCCGGCTGGGTGGCGGTGGAGAGCACAACGGACGCGCTATAGTGCCGGGTTAAGAGGTTGAGAACATCGAGGATGGGTTGCAGGAATTCCGGTGGTAGCAGTTGAGCTTCGTCCAGCACCACTACGCTGTTCACGATGTTGTGCAGCTTGCGGCAGCGGGAAGTCCGGGCGGCGAATAAGGATTCGAAGAACTGGACGTTGGTAGTGACGACGATGGGGGCATCCCAGTTTTCAGATGCCAATCGGCTTTTCGAAGTCTCGTCGCTCGCATCCGTTTCGGCGTTGCTGTGGTGTTCGATGACCGGATCGGGTTCGAGGCGCCGGAACACCTCGCGGAACACGTCGGCGGTCTGTTCGATGATGCTGGTGTAAGGGATGACGTAGATGACGCGGTGCTTGCCATGGCCTTGGGCATGTTCCAAGGCGAAAGCCATGCTGGACAGGGTTTTGCCGCCGCCGGTGGGAACGGTAAGCGAAAACAGGCCGGGCGACTCGGCGGCGCGCTCCCGGCACTGGCGCAGAATGTCCGTCCGGAGTTGGTTGACGGGTGTCAGCGGGCCTTTCTCGGCCAATCGGTTCGCCATTTCGTCCATATGGCGGTTGAAGCATTCCAGAAGCGCGGGAATTTCCGGATAGTCGCCGCGCCGCTCGGCCTTGCCTTCGTCCATGAAGGCCTCGGTATCGAGAAAATCGGCGTCCACCAGGCAGGAAAACAGCATCCGTATCCATAGGGCGAACCCGTCCTTGAGGCCGGGTACTTGGCGCAGGTCGGGTCGGAATGCGTCGCCGGCCGCGAGAATCTCGGCCGGCGGGGAGGCATTGATAGCCTCTTGCAATTCTTTGCGAGCGTCTTCGCTGTCCAACCGGGCTTTGAGCCCGCCGTGCCAGTCGTACAGTCCGGCATGATGTCCGGCAATCAGGTAAGCCAGCACGCGGCCCGCTTCGTTGAACTGATCACAGGCCAGCAAAGCGCCTGCCGTGGAATGCGGGGCCTTGCCGGGCCTGCCTTCGATATGGGCATCCGGATCGTAGCCGCTGGACTGGCGAATGTAGCGTTGAAACCGCTCCCGATATTTCCCGAGATCATGCCAAATACCGGCCAGATAAGCCCAGTCGCCGCTTCCGAATACTTCCGCGAATTCGCGGCCGAGTTCGGCGACGCCACGGAGATGTTCGGCAAGGTCATGGGTGATGAATTCACCGGTTTCGGTTTGGCGGACGTGGGCGATGGGGTTTCCCATGAGTCAAATACCTTTTTTTATTAAAAATAATCAGTGTTCGAGTCAATCCTGCTGAGCTTAATCACCCCGTCGAATGTAAGGCGGAATGTCGTAGCCATACGTGCTGAAGGATCCGGCGGTTGGCTGGAAACCACCTCGGCGACTTCGTTGCGGCGCAGGCTCATCTAGCGGATCGGCTTCAAAACTTCTTTGGGAAAACAAGCGAAATTTCCTGAAACCTCAAGGCAATGTGTTTTCCTTCGCGCCCCCTAATTCGAAAACATTGAGATAACCCTCCCGCCCATACTCGATGATCTTCTTGTCGGCGGTCATCAGATGCAGACCCTTTACTCGCGCGATGGCGATTAGAAAACGGTCGGCGGGATCGCCGTGGATCGGGCCGGGAAGCTGGGTACTTTCCAGGGCGCTCTCGACATCCAAAGGCAGTAACCGGAGTCCCGGCAAAGCCGTTGCGCGCTCGACCCAAACATTGATCGCCGCCGAGAGCGTGAGTTTGCGTTTGTTTTGCAGCATGCCGATTTCCCAAATCGATACCGTGGAGATGAACAATCGCGACTGTCTGCGCATAGCTTCGATTTGTGCTACCGCATTCGCCGGCAAGCGCTGGGCGATGCCTTCGGCGTACCAAATCCAGGCGTGAGTATCCAACAACAGCCCATTCATTTGTTTTCCCGGTGTTCATCATCAGGTTGCCCGCCGGGCGCGAGATCGCGGTAAAGATCATCCTCGTCGCCGGTGAGGGCGCTCCAAGGCTCATCGATAGGGGAAACGATATCCCCCGAAACGGTGACCGTACCTTTCATATAACCGAACTGGGTTTCCGACGGCTCTTCGATTGGCACCAGTTTGGCGATAGGTTTGCCACGCTTGGTGATGACGACTGGCTCATGGGTCTTGTTGACTTCATCCATCAGTTTCAAGCATTTGGCCTTGAATTCCGCCGCAGTGATTTTCATGATTTCCACCTCGATATATATGACCACTTGATGTGGTCATTTTATCGGATTCTCGGCTTGGCACCTATCGCATCGCTCAGCGCTTAGTTCTTCCAAGCAGATACGCTGAGCTTAATCCCCCGCCGGATATAGGTCGGTATGTCATAGTCGATGCGTGCCGAAGTGGCGGGCGGTTGGCTGGAGAACGGCTGCGGCTGTGAAGGGCCGGAGGAATGGCTAATGGAGGAGTTTGCAACAGCCTGAGCGTTCCGGAATTTCCGGATGGAAAAGAAGATGTTGAACATGATCGTATCTCCGATGGGTGTAACGACGGAGATACTCTACGATAGGTAGTCGCTCAGGGCGTGAGCCACTAAATCGATCCGTGAAAATTTTTTTATCCGTAGGAAAGCTCTGAACAAATCCGCTCGCACTGAGCGTAGCGCGCTAGCGCGGAGTCGAAGTGCCGGAGTTAGCGTGTTTCGATGCTGCTTCGCGGAGTTCATCCTGAGCGCAGTCGAAGGGCTCAACACGAGCGGTTTCTGCATTTATTCGGAGCTTTGATAGCGGGCGGCCATCGCCCGAATCGTTTTCTGCAGTTGTTTTCGAAGCGATTCGGGTGCCAGGACTTCGACCTCCGCGCCGTGTTTGAGAATGTCCATGATGAGTTCGCGGTCGTCGGAGTAGGGGATTTCGAGCGTATAAGCACCATCCGGCTCGAAGCGGCTTTTTTGCTTGGGATGCCATATTTCGCGGCTGACCCAGCGGGCGCGCTCGGGCGTGAAGCGCAATTCGGCCCAGCGGATGTCGCTTCCGGAGAAAATGCCGTAGCCGGGGGCCAGTTCCCGATCCAATTCCTCATCCAGGATGTCTATGGCGGGCTCGTTCAATATCGATGCGGACCGGAGCGCATCCACCGCGAAGCTCCGGATGGCTTCGCGGAGATGGCACCAGGCGTCCAGGTACCAGTTTTCGCGGTAATGAATCAGCCGTTGCGGCGACACGACGCGCTCGGAAGTTTCATCCGTGCCGCGGTTGTAGTGAACGATCCGCAGCCGGCGGCGTTTGAGCAGCGCCGTCGCTACCACTTCGAAATGCTGAAGATCGACGGTTCTTCGCGCGACGTGAAACACCCGGACGCGTTTTTCCACTTCCTGCCATTCGTGGTCGCCGGTGCCGAGCAGGGCGTTGAGGCGGGCGAGCAGCGGCTGGATATGCGGTTCCAGAAGGCCCGGCTGCAAGTCCGCGAGCAATTGGCGCATGGTAAGGAGGGCGTGGATTTCCGAGGCATTGAACCAGAGCCCCGGCAGCTCGTAGGCCGTTTCGTCGCTGCGCTGTCTGAAGCGGTAACCGCGGGTTTTTCGGTCCCAAACGATCGGCGCGTTGAACCGATTGCGCATATATTCGATATCGCGCTTGAACGTCGCCGCCGATATGCCCAATTCCTCAACGAGGGCTTTTAGCGATAAGGAAGGTCTCTCGCGAAGCAGTTGGTCGATTTTGTAGAAGCGTTCGGTGCGGTCCATGTTCTTTTTCTCGCGGTGGGTTTCGCACGAACGGAATCTTAACCCAGGAAAGTTTCGGATTCGCGTAACTATTTCACAGGGACCGGATGAACGCTGACCTTGACATGAAATATTCGACGGCTATGATTAGCACTCGTTTTAGTCGAGTGCTAACAAGGGGATCTGGTCGATCGCTCCGTTAGCCAATAAATCATCAGTCGGAACAGGAGAGTATGATGAAAATTCGTCCCTTGAATGACCGTGTCATCGTGAAGCGCCTTGAAGAGGAACGTACTTCAGCGGGTGGAATCGTGATTCCAGATACCGCGGCGGAAAAACCGATGCGCGGCGAAATCGTCGCGGTGGGTAACGGCAAAACTCTGGACAACGGGCAAGTGCGCGCGCTGCAAGTCAAAGTGGGCGACAAGGTGCTGTTCGGCAAATATTCCGGCACCGAAGTGAAACTCGACGGCGATGACATCCTTGTCATGCGCGAAGAAGACATCATGGCTGTGCTCGAAGACTGAGCGCGCCCGGAATTCAACATTAACCAACGAAGGTAAATCGTAATGGCAGCGAAAGACGTAAGATTTGGCGATGACGCACGTACCCGCATGGTTCGCGGGGTTAACATTTTGGCACAGGCGGTGAAAGTGACCCTGGGTCCGAAAGGCCGCAATGTCGTGCTCGAAAAGAGCTTCGGCGCGCCGACCGTAACCAAGGACGGCGTATCCGTGGCGAAGGATATCGAACTGTCCGACAAGTTCGAGAACATGGGCGCCCAGATGGTGAAGGAAGTCGCATCCCAAACCTCCGATGTCGCGGGCGACGGCACCACCACCGCCACCGTTCTGGCGCAATCCATTCTCGTCGAGGGCTTGAAGGCCGTTGCCGCCGGCATGAACCCGATGGATCTAAAGCGTGGCATTGATAAAGCCACCGTCGCCGCCGTTGACGCCATCCATGCCATGTCCGTGCCCTGCGCCGACAGCAACGCCATCGCCCAGGTCGGCACCATTTCCGCCAATTCCGACGACAGCATCGGCAAGATCATTGCCGAAGCCATGGATAAAGTCGGCAAGGAAGGCGTCATCACCGTGGAAGACGGTTCGGGCCTCGAAAACAGCCTCGACGTGGTCGAAGGCATGCAGTTCGACCGCGGCTATTTGTCGCCGTACTTCATCAACAATCAGCAGAGCATGAGCGCCGAGTTGGAAAACCCGCTGATCCTCATCTGCGAGAAAAAGATCTCCAGCATCCGCGACATGCTGCCGGTGCTCGAAGGCGTGGCCAAATCCGGCCGTCCGCTGCTGGTCATCGCGGAAGACGTCGAAGGCGAAGCGCTGGCGACCCTGGTCGTCAACAACATGCGCGGCATCATCAAGGTCTGCGCCGTTAAAGCTCCCGGCTTCGGCGACCGCCGTAAAGCCATGTTGGAAGACATCGCCATCCTGACCGGCGGTACCGTGATTTCCGAAGACGTCGGTCTGAGCCTCGAAAAGGCGACCCTGAACGATCTCGGCAGCGCGAAGCGGATTCAAATCAGCAAGGAAGAAACCACCATCATCGACGGTGCCGGCAGCTCCGATCAGATTCAGGGCCGTATCGCCCAGATCCGCAAGCAGGTCGACGATACCACGTCCGATTACGACAGAGAGAAGCTGCAAGAGCGTTTGGCCAAGCTGGCCGGCGGTGTTGCGGTGATCAAGGTCGGCGCGGCCACCGAAGTCGAAATGAAGGAAAAGAAAGCCCGCGTGGAAGACGCGCTGCACGCGACCCGTGCCGCCGTCGAAGAAGGCATCGTGCCGGGCGGCGGCGTGGCGTTGATCCGCGCGCTGCAGAAAATCAAGGATCTGAAGGGTGCGAACCATGACCAGGACGTCGGCATCGGCATCGCTCGCCGTGCGATGGAAGAGCCGCTGCGCCAGATCGTGGCCAATGCCGGCGACGAAGCTTCCGTGGTTTTGAACAAGGTGGCCGAAGGTTCGGGCAATTTTGGCTACAACGCGGCCACCGGCGAGTTCGGCGACATGGTTGCCATGGGTATTCTGGACCCGGCGAAAGTGACCCGCACTGCGCTGCAGAACGCGGCTTCCGTGGCCGGCCTCATGATCACCACCGAGGCGATGATTGCCGAAGAGCCGAAGGAAGAAGCCCCGATGCCGGGCGGCATGGGCGGAATGGGCGGCATGGGCGACATGATGTAATCGCCGCTCGATCTTAGGGATGCAAAAAGCCCCATCCTCGGATGGGGCTTTTTTGTGACTTCCCTATTCGTCCTGGTTGCTGCGGCCGGCCGGTTGTCAGGTCAAATCATACTCAACGGCATACCGGATCAGATCGGCATTATTTTTGACGCTGAGCTTGCGCATAAGACGAGTTTTATGGGTGCTGACGGTTTTTTCGCTCAGGGATAGCGCTTCGGCGATATCCTGAACTCGCTTACCCGAAGCGAAAAGGCGGAGAACCTGTCGCTCGCGTTGCGAAAGTATCGCGTGGGGAAGCTGATCCGGCACCATGGTGAAAACTATTTTTTCCGCCAGCGAAGGTTCTATGAATCGTTGGCCGGTTGCCACTTTTTGTATGCCGGCGATTAAGATTTCCGGTTCGCTGTCTTTGGTGATATAGCCCGCAGCGCCCGCTTTGATGGCTTCCGTGGCGATCTGTCCCGAGGCGTGCATAGACAGGATAAGTATCGGAAGCGATGGTCTGACCCGATGGATGCGCTTGATCAAATCGACACCTTGAGCGCCCGGCATGGACAAATCCAAAAGCAGGACATCGATATCGCTCCGGCGACACTTGTCCAACACCTCGACCGCGCTTATCGCTTCGTCTACGACCGTGAAACTAACCACCGTAGACAAAATTTGATTTATCCCATTGCGAACAATGGGGTGGTCGTCGGCTACGAGAATTTTGATCATCAATTACCTTCCAGTTTTCGAAGAGCCTCGAATTGTTTGGCGCGGATACAAACTGTTAGTGAGTGGTTTAGCGCTCGTCAAGGAAATGAACTACCGCCTGATAGGTTATGAAAAAATTCATGCGCGTTCCGAGTCCTGCGCCTGCGATGCCCAACGTACTCGATCCAACGAAAGCATCGCGCGAGCGATTCGTTAATCTCCCTCTTCCACTCGACCAAATTCGCCGGGAGCGAATTTGGTCGAGTGGAACTCGCCCGGAGGGTGTCGGGCAGGAAAGCCCGACAACATTGGGCCGGGGTGAGGGCAGTACTCCTCGCTTCTCATGCCGAACATTCCCTGTGCGGCACCCTCCGGGCGGCCATCGCCGCGCACCAATTTGCCGGGAGCAAATTGGAACGTGCGAAGCACGGCCCGAAGGGCGAGCCTCAAGGATGAGGCGAGTAAATCGGCCTCGCCGCGCTACGCCGTCCGGCTTCGCCCGCGAGTCCGGGGCAGTCCTTCCCTGGCCTGCCCGCTCGCCGCATTGCGTCTCGCCCTGCCGACTTGTCGGCGCGGACTTGGAGCGCCCCTTAGGTTTTTTTCACAACATCTGAGGCGGCCAGATTCGTTTGAATGATGGTTGGATCGCCGCTACCAGCGGAGGCAGGTATTTTAAGGGGCAGCCGAACTTCAAGCCGAGTACCTTTTTTCGGCACACTGTGTATATCGAACTCGCCGCCCAATGCCGATGCCCGTTCCTGGATTCCCAAAAGGCCAAAGGATTTGTGCTTGTGTTTGGCTGTCACATCGAAACCGCAGCCATCGTCCTGTATTTCGACGCGAATACGATCATCCTCGCAAGCCAACAGCACGGAGACACGGCCGGCATTGGCATGTTTCGCCACGTTGGTCAATGATTCCTGAGCGATACGGAATATCGCGATGGACAGTTGCTCATCCAATGAGATGTCGGCCATTTTGATCAAAACACATGGGATGCCGGTACGGGTCGCGAATTCTTTGACTAGCCATTCCAATGCGGATGCAATTCCCAGATCAAGCGTGCTGGGACGTAAATCGGTCGATATGTTTCGCACCACTTCAACGGTTCGATCCACTAAGGTTCGCAGTGTTTGTATTTTTTCCGTCAATTCGGGGTTGTTTTGACAAAAGCTCATTCGAATGAGCGAAATGTCCATCTTCATGGCGGTTAGGATCTGACCCAGTTCGTCGTGGATCTCCCGAGCAATCCGTTTCTTTTCTTCTTCTCTTAAATTCTCCCGATGGGCGACCAGATGCTGCAAGAGTTCACGGGATTCACGGATTTCCTGCTCCCTCCGTTTACTATCGGTAACGTTGAGAATGACGCCTTCCCACACAGTGCCGCGATCGACAGAGCGAGGGGTGGCGCGCACATTGATCCATTTCTCTTCGTAGTCGGCAGCGGGCGGGCGAATGCGTCCCTCCCAATTCCAGGCCGCCGAGGTGTCGGCGGAATGGGCCATCGTTTCTCGAAAGGAGGCCAAGTCGTCGGAAAAAATCAGGCTTGTGAACGCTGCTGCGTCATAGAGAAGCTGTTCCGGCGGGGTTCCGCTGACTGCCACGGCGCCCTCGCTCACATAGGTGAAGGTCAGTGTTCCATCCGGACTTTGTTGCAATTGAAACACTATGCCGGGTACGTTGCGGGCAATGCCTTTCAATTTCGCCTCGCTTTCCCGCAACATCAGCTCGGTGTTTTTGAGGATAGTGACGTCCCGAACTATGGCGGTGAAATGCCGTTTGCCATCCAAGTGGAACTCGTTGATGGTGATTTCCATGGGAAAAACGGAGCCATCCTTGCGCTGACCCTGCAGAGTTCGAAAGCCAACGCCCACAGCCCTGGGCATTCCCTTATGCCGCTGCACATAACCGTCATACTTCTTGGCTTCCGTTTCCGGTATCAGCTGATTGATGCTTTGCCCGATTATGGCTTTCGGCGGATAACCGAAGATGCGAGTTGCGGCCGGGTTGAAGGTCTCGATTCGTCCAAGCTCGTCGGTGGTAATCACTCCGGATGGCACGTGGTCCAGAATCGTGCGAATATGGGGCTCGGCTCGTAGCAAATGATTCAACAGAGGCTGCGCCCAGCGCTGCAAGATCAGCAGGCTGGCCGTAATCAGACCGATTACCAGCAGCGCCGACGAAAATGGCTGGCGCATGGGCCAGTAGAGTTCGCGCGCATCCATTTTTTGCACCATGCCGAGCCCGCTATTCCCGACCGGGCTATACGCCGCGAGCACTTTTTCGCCGCGGTAATCTTTGGTGACGACTATGCCCCGTTTGTCGGACAAGGCAAAATCCATGGGCAAGGGCAGGCCGTCGATGCCGAGCCGGCTCTCGAACGAGAACGGCCGTTGGATGAAACGGGTCGGAAAGCAGGCCATGCCCTTGCCTCGGCCGGCACACAACAGCACCTCGCCGGTTTCACCGAGTTCCTGGGCGTAATTGAATAGCTTGCCGACATTGGGCAGCCGGATCTGCACTTCCATCGTATGACGTTCGTCGCCTTCACCGGCGGAAAGATGCATTTCCATGACCCAATTCTTGTCCCATAGGAGCCAAGTCGGAAAATCCCCTGGCAAGGAAACGCGAATCGCCGGTTCTGTCAGTGCTTGACCCCAAGCGGATAACTGGTTTCCAAGATTACTGGTGAGTTTCACGTAAGCTATGCCGCCCGATGGGTCGTCGAGCCGGGCCATGCCCAGCTTATCCTTCAGGGATTGCGGGCTTCCGCCGACCCAAGCTATTAGCTGCGCGGCCTGGCGTTGGGCGGATTCGATTTCACTTTGCAGAAGCAGCGTGTTGACCCGGAGGGATTCCTGCAAGGTATTTTGAAAAGTAGGCGCCAACTTTTGCGCCAGCAAGCCGGCTCCGACGACGCCGGCGGTCGGGGTGATCGTCGCAAGCAAGACGGCGGTCAATACGACCAATTGACGATCACGCCGCTCGCGATAGAAAGCCGAAAACCAGGATGTCCGGCTCGCCAGCCGGGTTAGCCCTGCCGCCAGCAGCATCAGCCCGAGAGCAGTCGGCCAACTCATAAAGGCTGTCGGCGAAATGGGCGTTCGAGAGAGGGCGGCGGCATGCCCGAACAGCTCGACTCCGAACAAATACCCGCTCAGGGCGATCGAGCCCATAACGAAAACAAAGCCGATGGCGATATGGATTAACAGTCCGGCGAGCCAGTTGCGGATCGAATCCATCACGGCCAAGACGAGGCCGCCCAAAAAGAAAGCTAAGGCGGTTGCCGCCGCCATTTTGTCGGGCCACGAGAGTGTATTTAGAGTTTCGAGCAGATCCAAAGCGGATGGCTCGAATAGGAAAGGCAAGCGAAGATGCCAAGCGTATTGCGCCAATACCGACGCGGCTATTATGCCCGCACCGGCGCCCAGAATCCTTCGCAAGTACTTATATTGGTCTGGCGGGAGCGCCAAGGCGATTCCCGCTGCGGCGAAGCAGAACGAGCTGTTGAGTCCCATCCCGGTGACGTCGGGAATCCAGTGGTCGAATAGCGATGGATCAAAATACATGCCGATCAGGACTAACAGTCCTAAGGCGCCGATAGCGAAAGCTAGCTTCATTTGTGGATTGGCAGGAGAAAGCGATTTTCAGACATGGATATCCCTCCGTTTGGATAAGCGGCGTGGGTTTGTCTGCGTCCGGTAGTTTAAATAGAGGATAAGCTTAAGAATTTAACGTTTTTATTAAATGAGTATCACGAGATCAGGCGTCGATTGTCAGACCTATGGGATTAACGAGAACGGTGGCGATGCGATGGCCAATTCAAGTGATTTGCCGGTTGCCAGCATCGCTTCGACTTCATCGGCCGGCGCCGGTTTACTGAAGTAATAACCCTGCATTTCGTCGCAGCGACGGGCCCGCAGGAATGCGATCTGTTCCGGGGTTTCGGTGCCTTCTGCGATCACGCCGAGATTGAGGCTGTGGGCCAGGACAATGATGGCTTCGACGATGCGGGCGTCATCGGGATCCTCGATCAAGTCGCGTACGAAAGACTGGTCGATCTTGAGATAATCCAAGGGAAACTGCTTCAGATAGCTCAAGGAGGAGTAGCCGGTTCCGAAGTCATCGACGGCCAGATAAACGCCCAGTTGCTTCAAGCGCCGCAGCACCTCGATTGCCATGGATCTGTCGCGCATCAGCATACTCTCGGTAATCTCCAGTTCGAGTGTCTGTGGCGAAAGACCGGTCTGGTCGACGATGGCGGCAACTACTTCGACCAAATCCGGCTGTGCGAATTGACGCGCCGACAGATTGACGGCCATGCGGTTGAAAGAGAGTCCTTTATCGCGCCAGGCTTTGGCCTGCGCGCAGGCGGTGCGGAACACCCAGTTGCCGATCGGGACAATCAGGCCGGTTTCCTCCGCAATGGGGATGAATTTGCCCGGCGCAATGGAGCCTTTTTCCGGGTGACGCCAACGTATCAGCGCTTCGACACCGCAGATTCGACCGGTCACCAGACTGACTCTGGGTTGGTAATGCAATGTGAATTCGCCCTGGTCCAACGCCTTGCGCAGGTCGTTGACAATTTCCAGCCTTTCCTGGAGGCGAGCATCCATTTCGGCGGTATAGAACTGGAATTTGCACCGCTCTTCTTCTTCTTCTTTCGCCTTATACATGGACATGTCGGCATTGCGCAACAGTCCATGAACGTCGTCTCCGTCGTTGGGATAAAGGGTAATACCGATGCTGGCGCTAATAAAAATATAATGGTTCTCGATCCGGCAGGGTTGTGCGATGGCATCCAGCAGTGCCTGTGCTTTGCGTCCCGCGAACAAAGGATCGGCGATATGCGGCAGGAGTACGGCGAATTCATCGCCGCCGAGCCGGGCGACGGTATCCCCCTCGCGCAACGCCGCTTTCAGCCGCGCCCCGATCAGTTTCACCAGTTCATCGCCGATATTGTGCCCCAAGGTGTCGTTCACATTCTTGAAATCGTCGAGATCGACTAGGAGCACCGCGACTAAGCCGCCGGCGCGCTGCGCCCTCAGCATCGCCCGCTCCAGCCGGTTGCGGAACAGGGAGCGGTTCGGCAATGCGGTCAGGGAGTCGTGGGTGGCCTGAAATTTCAGCATCGCTTCGTATTGTTTCTGCTCGGCAATGTCGCGGGCCACCGCTTTGGCATTGGCCATGACGATGTTGCCCGCGCTGTCCGTAAGCAAGATCCCATCCGGCTCGAATTTCAGCAAATCCTGAAAACGCGCCTCGCTTTTTCTAAGTGCCTCGCGGGATATCTGAAGACGCAGGTAAGGTTCGCGCACGCCATCGACGAAGACGCCGCGATAAACGAGGAAATAGGCGACCGCCTTGTAAACATGGCCGACCAAGTTGCACAGATCGTTGACGGCCCGATACCGGGAGAGACACAACTCGCTCAAGGCCGTGACCGCGGACGCACCCATCAGGTACACCAGGACAATGGGCTGAGGCCGGCGCAACCGGCATAGCAGAATTAGTGCGATGATTAAATAGATGAACGCCAGCGTGTATTCCGCTTTTACCTCGAATGGCGTCAAGCCTTGCCCCGGAAGGAACGTTCGCGGCCAAAGGTCTTCCCGGAAAAGCCCGAACCAGGCGATGAGCGAAGTGAACGCCAGGCTCCCTGCCAGCATGAGGCGCCGAAGCCCGGCCCGATTCATCGGACGCCAAGGCAGCAAAGCGGTGGCCAAGAGTACGGCGGCGGCTACATACCGTGCAACCAGCCAGAAATTGATGGCTTTTTCCGGACTGTTGGGCGTGACGAAATCCGGCATTCCCGGAAACGACAGGGTGTGCATGAGGTCGAGCAAGCCGATCGTTAGGAAGCCGCAGGCGAGAATCGGCTGGCTCAACGGGCGATTGCTGTCGTAGGCACTCCAGCCGATGCCGAATACCATCATGGCGATGACGACGGCGGAAATCTCCGCAACGGTGTGAATAGCCGGGTAGTGGCTGAAACGAATGGCTGTTCCCGGCGTGAACAGCCAGAGTCCGAAGGCAAACAGGCCTAGCGGAAAGAGCAGCAGCGCCATGCGTTTGACTGTCCTCTCCGTATCGGGACCGGATGCAAGCGCGGATTGATTCAATCGCTCAAGATCGATGCCCGTCATAAACCCCGGTTCCAAGAATTACCCTTATCGCTATACAAATGGCGAGTTGGTAGGTTCATCGGGTCGTGTCGGTACTTGCGCATAAAGCTGAGAGAATCACCTGCTCGCGCCATAATCCAGGATCGCGGCCGGGATATCCTCGAGCGCGATACTGCGCTCCGCGGCTCCGAGCTTGACCGCCTCTTTCGGCATGCCGTACACCACGCAGGTTTCTTCGTCCTGGGCCAAGGTCAAACCTCCGGCTTCGCGCATTTCTTTTAGGCCGCGGGCGCCGTCATCGCCCATGCCGGTCATAATGACCCCGAAGGCATTTTTTCCTGCGGCGTTGGCAACGGAGCGGAACAGCACATCCACCGACGGGCAGTGCCGATTGACCAGGGGGCCGTCCACGACGTCTACGTAATAAAGGGCGCCGCTACGCTTGAGCAGCATATGCCGGCCGCCGGGCGCAATCAGAGCGCGGCCGGGCAAAACCCGGTCGCCGTTGGCGGCCTCTTTGACTTCTACGGAGCTGAGTCTGTCCAGGCGGTCGGCGAAAGCGGTGGTGAATTTTTCCGGCATGTGTTGAACGACGACGATGCCGGGGCAGACCCGCGGCAGAGAAGTGAGCACCGCTTCCAGTGCCTGAGTGCCGCCGGTGGAGGCTCCCAGGGCGACCACTTTATCAGTGGTCTGCGCCAGCGGACGATGGGCGACGGACAGCACGGCATCCGCAGTAAGCTTGGGTTCCATCTTGCGCAAGGTCTCCGCGGGCGGTCTTAGCCGCTTGACGTTGGCCAGAGCAGCCGATTTGACGGCATGGGTTAGTTCCGCGGCGATGTTTTGCAGATGTTGCTTAATCCCCAATTTGGCTTTGGCGATAATACCCACCGCACCGCTGGATAATGCCTGCATGGTGGTTTCCGCGCCTTTCTCCGTGAGCGAGGAGCAGATCACCACCGGAGTCGGATGTTCCGCCATAAGCTTTTTTAAAAAAGTGATCCCGTCCATACGGGGCATTTCCACGTCCAGGACGATTACGTCCGGCCAGCGCCGCTTCATCCGTTCCATGGCGAAAATTGGATCGGAAGCCGCGCCGATGAGCTCGATAGCGGGATCCTGGCTCAAAATGTCTCCTATGACCTGGCGCACAACCGCCGAGTCGTCCACCAGCATGACGCTTATTTTTTTCATAAGCGCTTGTCCTTTTTTTTCGTATCGGAAAGTTCGATAAGATCCTGGCGATGTTCGAGGAGCGTCCTGCCGCTCCAGAGTTCGAACGCCAGCCGCCGATAGCCGATGCCGCCCAGGTGTTCTTCGTCGACCGTCAAACCGAGGTGCATTGCCAGACATCTGGCGGCTTCCACGTTGCGGGTACCGACGTCCAGGGCGGCAGGCGCGAGCCGGCCCGAAAACATTTTCCCGCCGCCGAACAACCGTACCCGGTATTCGGAAGACGGCGCCCCGATGCGTACGATCTCCCGGCGGAAGAGTTCCATAACTTCATCGGCGTAGCGTCCGTCTGGCTCCTGCTCCGTGCCTCGACAGCGCGCCGGCAAGACGTAATGGCACATGCCGCCGACGCGGAGGCGCGGATGCCATAGGATGGCGGCCACGCAGGAGCCGAGCAGGGTGATGAGGCGCACCGGCCCGTGTCCGAAGTAGAAGTCGCCCGGACGCAGATGGATTTCTCGAAATATGGGAGTCGAATGAACGGAGCAGTTCATCGTTTGCGGTAAACGGTAGGGGCGACGGGTTCCAGTGTTTCATCGACGCCGTTCAGGGTTTCCGCATGGCCGACGATGAAATAGCCGCCTGATTTCAGCGTTCGGCTCAACCGGGCCACCACCTGCCGTTTCACCGCCTGATCGAAGTAGATCATCACGTTGCGCAGGAAAATGGCGTCGAACTCGCCGATTTTGGGGAGCGGTCCGTTCAGATTGATATGCATGAAGCGCATCCGATTTTTTAAGGTTTTGTCGATGAGGAAAGTGCCTTCCTGGGAGCCGACCCCCTTGAGGCAATAACGGGTCAAGTGGTCCCTGGGAATATTCTTGGCCCGCTCCATGGGGTAATGGCCGAGCCGCGCCTTTTCCAGAACGCGCCGGCTGATGTCGGAACCCAAAACCTCCCAAGGGGCGCTACCCAGTCGCTCGGCCAGCACCATGGCGATGCTGTAGGGTTCCTCGCCGCTTGAACAGGCTGCGCTCCAGATGCGAAAGGTCCGCGCCGGATGGCGGGCAGAGAGGATGTTTTGCTTCAAAAAATCGAAATGTTTGGGTTCGCGGAAGAAATAGGTCTCGTTGGTGGTCAGTAGATCGAGGGCGTGCTGCAGCTCCTCGGTTTCCCCCCCGTTGGTCAGGAGGCGAAAATAGTCCCCGTAGCTGTTCAGTCCGTGCTGACCCAGACGTCGGGCCAGCCGTCCGCATACCAGTGGCTTTTTAGCCGGCGACAGATGAATGCCGGAGATGTCGTAGAGCAGTTTTTGGAATTGCCGGAATTCATGATCGCTGATGGTCAACGAGTCCATGGTTTAGATCGGTCTTCATTTAGGTGAACTTTTCTTACGATTCATTTCGGCGCCGTTTCTGCCGCTCAGGAATTCGACGGGTGATTTGTCCCGGATGGCCGAGGGCCGGGCAGGCACGCCGATAGGGCGGCTCCGCCGGCTATTCTTCGGCTTCATGGTCTGCATGTCCCATCTCGGCGAGCAAAGCCATCTCGTCCATGGACAGCACCTTGGCGAGGTCCAGCAAGATCACGAAACGGCCATTGAGTTTGCCCATGCCGGTAATGAATTCGGTGCGGAGCTTGGCGCCGAAGGCCGGGGCCGGCTCGATTTCGGCCGGCGGAAGCTCCACCACTTCGTTGACGGCGTCAACGGTCACGCCGATATCGTGGCGCTCACCATCGTTTTGCACCTCCACGATGATGATGCAGCTTCTCCGGGTCACCTCGATGGGGGCGCGACCGAAGCGGGCGGAAAGATCGATCACCGGCACCACCGCCCCGCGCAGGTTGATGACGCCGCGGATAAAGACAGGGGTCATGGGCACCGGGGTGATTTGGCCGTACTCGAGGATTTCTTTGACGTGAAGGATGTCGAGGGCGAACAACTCGCCGCTTAGTTGAAAGCTAAGGTATTGCTGTGCGCTATCGACGTCTTGAACGGCTTGAGGTAAGGACTTTTGGGTCGCGATGAGATTAGCCATGACGTTGGCTCCTTTTACTTATGGGTTCTTAGCTTAGAATTTTTCTAACTCGTGTTCGCTCATGGCGTAGGTTTCCAGCGGGCGCGGCGCCGGGGCTGGCATGGCTTGGCGGACGGTCGGCGTGGCCGGTGTGCCGCGGGGCTCGCCCTGCGCCAGCTTGAAGAACTCCATGA
>Ga0196971_1000709_pt1 | contig 20961 bp, 22 predicted proteins | sample S1v_1013CmetaG_FD_148660 | JGI IMG/M metagenome (GOLD analysis project Ga0196971, IMG submission 148660) | Soil microbial communities from Anza Borrego desert, Southern California, United States - S1+v_10-13C | ecosystem: Environmental > Terrestrial > Soil > Desert | place: USA: California...
AACCCGTCAGCCTGGCCGGCGAAGCCGAAAATTACGCCGGACTGCAGGCTGGCCACAATGTTCTTGCCCAAAGCCTGCCGGGGCTTTGCCAGCTCAATGCGCTGGAGGCGGGCTGCAGTGCGGGCCAGGGCCTCCACTGAGATGCCAATGCCCGGTGCGATCACGCCACCCATATACTCACCGGAAGCGCTAATGCACTCCAGCTTGGTCGCCGTGCCGAAGTCGACCACAATGACCGGCCGGTTCTGCGCACGGCCGTACCCTTCCCAGGCAGCCACAGCATTGACCAACCTATCGGTGCCCAGGGCAGACGGGTTGTCGTAGTGAATGGCCGGCAGGGCCTTGAACGTGCTGTTCAGCTCCACCAGGCGAACGGCCAGGTACTTCTGGCACGCCTCCACCAGGCGCGCGTTCAGGTTCGGAACCACGCTGGCCATGGCCGCCTCGGTCACAGCCGAAGGCTCATACCCCTCCCGCTTCAGCAGGTGCACAAAGTTCAAACCATACTCATCAGCTGTGCGGGTGCGGTCAGAGGAGACCCGCCAGGTGGCCCGGAGCAGGTCGCCCTCGTACAGGCCCAGCGTTACGTTGGTGTTGCCTACGTCAACTGCGAGGAGCATGGCTACCGCTCCCCCCTTGCTACGTTCCGCTCGTAGATGATGCGGAGCCCTTCGAGCGCCAGGTGGGGATCGATATGCTGAATGCGCTGGCACTCCGCTGCAACATGATCAATATATTCGCCCGTGGCCACCACCTTGACGGCCGAGGGCGGACCGCTGAGTTCCTGTGTCAGGCGGTCCACCAGTTCGTCCACCTGGCCGGCAAAGCCGTAGATGACCCCGGACTGCATCGCATGAACCGTGTTGCGGGCCAGAACGGTGGCCGGCTTGATCAGCTCAATGCGAGGCAGCTTGGCAGCCTGCTGGAACAGGGCCTCCACCGAAATGGCCACACCGGGGGCGATAGCGCCGCCCAGGTATTCGCCTTCCCTGGAAACCACATCGAAGATCGTAGCGGTGCCAAAGTCGACCACAATGAGCGGGCCGCCATACTTCTCGAAGGCCGCCGTGCTAATGACAATGCGGTCAGCCCCGACTTCCCGCGGGTTGTCATAGCGAATGACCATGCCCGTCTTCACGCCCGGCCCAATGACGAGCGGCTTTATGTGAAAGTACTTCTGGCACATGCGCTCCAAGGTGGGCACCACCGGCGGCACCGAGGATGATATGGCCACAGAACGCAAGTCGGAGACGTTGACCTTCCCGTGCTCAATCAGGTCCATGAACAGAAGACCAAACTCATCGTGAGTCTTGCGCCGGTCGGTGGCAACGCTCCACTCGGCCCGCAAGGCTGTGCCGTCGTAGATGCCGACGCTCGTGACAATGTTGCCTACGTCGATTGCCAGAAGCACCTATGTACCCTCCCTGGTGGCCGGCCCCGCCGGGGTCCGCCCCCGTTTACATTCCGCCCATCAGTATAGCATAAAGCGGTCCGGGGTGCTCCCGGACCGCTATCTTCTCGGTATTCAGTTCGGAGTCTATGGTCCGGTCACCCCCTTCTAAGAGACTCGGTCAGTGCCGGCTCCTCGATCAACCGTCCTGGGATTGTGCATCCCTGCGGGTAAGGCCCGCTGCCTTGTTCACCGAGGCGTCAGTTCCTGCCTGCGTCTTCATCTTAGCAAAGGATTAGCGGAAATTCCATAAGGTGAGAGCCCTACTCAGAAAAATCGATCGATGAGTCGACACCGATAGACAAAAGCGCAGCCCCCGCGGGCTGCGCAAAGATGGGACTAGACCCTCACGGCGTGGGTCGGTCAGGTCAGACCCACACCTTCCGGGTTCCGGCGACGCAGCAGGCGTCGCCTACAGAATAACATCCAGGCTGATGTCCAGGGCCTTCACGGAGTGCGTCAGGGCCCCCATGCTGATAATGTCGACGCCTGTGCGAGCCACGTCGGATAAGGTCTCCGCGGTAATGCCGCCGGAAGCCTCCAGCACCGCCTTGCCGGCGGTCGCTTCAACGGCCTTGCGCATGGTCTCGCAGTCCATGTTGTCCAGCAGAATCACGTCTGCACCGGCCTCCAGGGCCTCCTGCAGCTGTTCGAGGGTATCGACCTCGACTTCGACTCGGCTGACGTGCGACGAGACCTTGCGGGCCGCCATAACAGCCTGGCGGACTCCGCCCGCCACAGCGATGTGGTTATCCTTGATGAGAATGGCGTCGTGCAGCCCGTACCGGTGGTTCAGGCCGCCACCGACCCGTACGGCGTACTTCTCCACAAGGCGCAGGCCCGGCGTGGTCTTGCGGGTCTCCACCAGACGAGCGTGGTAGTACTTGATCGACTCCGACAGCCTGCGAGTGGTAGTGGCAATGCCGCTCATGCGCTGCATGAAGTTCAAGGCCACCCGCTCCGCTGTCAGTACACTGCGGGCCTTGCCGCTGATGCGGGCCAGTTCCTGGCCCGGGGTAATCTCGCTGCCTTCGGCGACCAGCATTTCGTAGGTCAGGCTGGGGTCAAACGCCCGGAAAGTAGCTTCGGCCACGGACTGACCACAGAGAATGCCTGCCTCTTTGGCGATCATGACCGCCGTACAGAGCTTGTCGGCCGGGATGGTCGCCTCGGTGGTAATGTCTCCAGGCCCGATGTCTTCCAGCAGGGCCCGGCGGACCAGTTCATCCACCGCAATGGGGTTCAGCGTCATCGGCTACGACCTCCTCTGGATAATGTGGCGCTTCCAGTGCTCATCATCGCGCTGTGGGAAATCCGACCGGAAGTGACCGCCACGGCTCTCTTCCCGTTCCAGGGCTGCCTGCGCCACCAGAAGCCCCACCCGGGCCAGGTTGGCCACCTGGTAGCCCTCGGTGGACTGAAGGGCGCCGCTCATGCAATCGACAATTGCCGTAAGCCGGTCTACCGCCGCCTTGAGGCCTTCCTCCTCGCGGAGGATGCCGACGTTGTCCCACATGAGTTGCTGAATCTCGGCCCACAGCCAGTTCAGAGGCCTGTCGGGCAGCGCCTTGGCCATGCGCCGCTGGAGCGGCACAGCGGGCACGGGCGGGGGCAGTTCGACATCCAGGGCATGGGCGATGCGGCGGCCAAAGACCAGCCCTTCCAGCAGGCTGTTGGAGGCCAGGCGGTTGGCCCCGTGGATGCCGGTACAGGCCACCTCACCGCAGGCGTAGAGCCCGGGAATATTGGTCCGCCCATCCACATCCGTCCGGACGCCGCCCATAATGTAGTGAGCCGCCGGCGCCACAGGAATCAGGTCGGTGGTGATGTCGATGCCTCGCCGCAGGCATGCGGCGTAAATCCCCGGGAACCGGGTCTGAACGTTGGGAATGGAGCGGGCATCTTCGTACACGCAGGGGTGGTGCGTCTTGCGCATCTGATCGACAATGGCTCGGGCCACCACATCCCGCGGGGCCAGTTCCGCCCGCTGGTGGTAGGCCGGCATGAAGCGTTCGCCGTACTTGTTGACCAGCAGGGCGCCCTCGCCCCGCACGGCCTCGGAGATCAGAAATTTTGGGCTGCCCTCGCCGTAGAGCGCCGTGGGGTGGAACTGCACAAACTCAACGTCGGCAATCTCGGCACCGGCCCGATAGGCGATGGCAATTCCATCGCCCGTGGCCACATCGGGATTGGTGCTGTTGATGAACAGCTGCCCGGCCCCGCCTGTGGCCAGAATGGTGGCGCGCGCCAGGTAGGCTGTGAGCCGGCCGCGGGCGTCGAGCGCCAGCACGCCAATGCAGCGCCCTCCGTCCGTAAGAACATCGACGATGTACTGGTTCTCGTAGACGGCAATGCCCTCATCATAGGCTTTCTGCTGTAGGGCTCGCCGGATTTCGTCACCGGTGGCGTCGCCGCGGGCGTGAAGAATCCGCCGTGACGAGTGGGCACCCTCGCGGGTCAGTGCGTACTCACCCTGCTCGGTCTTGTCGAACATGGTGCCGAACTCGATCAACTCCCGCACACAGTCCGGGCCCTCTTCCACCAGCACCTTCACAGGGGCCTCGTCGCAAAGGCCGGCGCCAGCGTCCAGGGTGTCCATCAGGTGCAGGCGGGGCGAGTCCTCGGTGCCGATGGCGGCAGCAATGCCGCCCTGCGCATATTCGGTATTAGATTCCTCAAGCTGCTTCTTGGTTAGTACAACGACACGCCCAATATGGCGCGCCTTCAGAGCGGTATAGAGGCCGGCAATGCCCGTTCCGATTACCAGAATATCGCAAGAGACCTGCGGCAGGGCGCCGAGGTCGAAGTTAGCCAGGTATCGCTTCGTCATGGGACAAGCCTCCCATTCGAATGCATCCGCTCTATTGTACCCCGCGGACCAGGGACAGGAAAGAGGCGGCGTCCATGCAGACCTGCACACCCTGGTCAGGCAAGTCCTCCAGGGCCCGACGGAGGGGCTCCCCCCCGGGCGGATTGAGCTCCAGGAGAGGGACCAGCACAAACGCCCGGTCCATCATCCGTGGATGGGGTATCTCCAACTGCGGCTCGTTCACCGCCATATCGCCGAACAGCAGAATATCGATGTCGATGGTGCGGGGGCCCCAACGTTCCAGACGGACCCGCCCCAGGGACTGCTCCACACGGTGGATGTGGGCAAGGAGCACCTGCGGGCTGTCACTGGTCTCCACGGCTGCGGCGATATTCAGAAAGGCCGGCTGGTCGGTCTTACCCTGGGGGGCCGTTTCGTAGACGGAGCTGACGCCTGCCGCGCGCATCGGTGCCTGGTCGAGGCGCCGAACGGCTTCGGCCAGGCTCTTGAGCCGGTCGCCCATGTTGGAGCCAAGGGAAAGGTAGGCGGTAGTCATGGCAGCCTCCGGCGGTGCAGCTCAACCATGACGTCATCGAACGGACCGGCAATGGGGGCCTTGGGCTTGTGGAGCCGGACCACGACCTCGGCGGCGGGGAAGTCCTCCAGCACGTACATGGCGATGCGTTCCGCCACCGCCTCAATCAGCTTGAGCGGGCGCCCCTCTACGATCTCGCGCACGCCCTCGTAGACCTTGCTGTAGTCAATGGTGAGTGCCAGGTCGTCGGTGCGACCGGCTGCCTGCAGGTCGGCGGACAGTTCGAGGTCCACCGAAAAGGGCTGGCCCAGCCGAGTCTCTTCCGGCAGGATGCCGTGGTAGCCATAGAACCGCATTCCCGTAAGCACGATTCGATCCATGGCTGCGTCACCTCCGAGGGCCTTGCCCCTCAGTTCCCCGTGTAGCCGCCCCGGCTGGGTCGCACAATGGCGTCCGACATCCGGGCGACCCGCTTCATCTCCTTCACATCGTGAACCCGCACGATCTCGGCCCCGTGAGCAATGCCCAGAGCCACCGTGGCAGCCGTTCCTTCCACACGCTCGTCCGGCGGCAGGCCGCCCAGCACCTTCCCAATGGTCGACTTGCGGCTGGTGCCCAGCAAAATGGGCCGGCCCAGTACTTTCAGCTCTGCCATGTCCCGCATGACGTCCAGATTCTGCAGGGGCGTCTTCCCAAACCCGATACCGGGGTCGATGATGATCAGCTCAGGCGGCAACCCTGCGGCCACAGCGGTGCGGACCGACCGCCGCAGCGAGCGGATAATGTCGTGAATCAGGTCGCTGTACACCGCATCTTCCTGGTTGTGCATCACCACGGCGGGCGTTTGATGGCGTGCAGCCACTCGGGCCATGTCGGGGTCCTGCAGGAAGCCCCACACATCGTTCAGCATGTTGGCGCCGGCCTCAATGGCGGCCTCGGCCACCGGGGCCTTGTAGGAGTCGATGGAGATGATGGTGTGGGGCGCCCTTTCGCGGATGCCCCGGATGACGGGGATCACCCTGCGCATTTCCTCGGCCGCCTCAACGGGCGTGTGGCCGGGGCGGGTTGACTCACCGCCCACGTCGATGATATCCGCGCCTTCGTCAATCATCTCCAGGGCCCGGGCCACGGCACGGTCCACATCTATGTACTGACCGCCGTCAGAGAATGAGTCCGGTGTCACGTTAAGAATGCCCATAACTTGGGTGCGAAGGCCCAGCGTCAGGGTCGTGTGGCCGCAGGGAATCTCCCAGACCTTCGGAGAGCGTTCGTACAAGCCGTTCCACCTCATGTGAGAGTTGCACTTACCTTAGGATACAGGAAAGACCGGGGCCTTATTTCGCCCCGGTCTTTGTTGGTACCTGCTTTCTATTCTACGAGAAGGAACCGGCGATCACCAGACCGATGGCCACGAAGATGCCGAACATGACCTTGCCGGCCGCAGGCGAGTTCTTCTTGATGGCATCGTTCAGGCTCCAGCGTGGCGTCAGCCACTCCCAGGCGAAGTAGCCCAGGTAGTTCAGGATGATGCCCAGACCGGCGTAGATCACGCCCTGGAGCAGCCCGGTGTTGTGACGGAAAGCGTTCTCGAGCACGATGCCGGTGGAGATCAGGAAACCAGCCACCAGCCACCCTGCTGCGTCGTTACCGGCATGAACCTCGTCGAAGAGCTTGAACGGCACCAGCCAGTCGAAGACCAGCAGGCCGATGAACATGAGGAACAGACCGGCGGAGACAAACAAGGCAGTCCAACCGAGGCTTTCCCACGGCACACCCATGGCGCCGGCCCCCCTTAGCTCAGGATTTGAATTTCGCGCTGCAGATCGGTGTTGACCCAGATGCCAAGAACGCTGCCGCTGGGATCGTCGACCTTCACGTAGATCCACTTGCCCGAGACCTTCTCCACGGTGCCGGAGAAGCCGTTTTCGGGGCCTTGCATATCGCGCATGACCCAGATCTTTTTGCCCTGGAGTTCGAACATTAGCGGATGTGCCTCCTTCGGGACGTGTTCGCAGAGATCACCGCAAGCAGTACCCAGATTCCGACGCCCATGCCGGCAATCGCCCACCAGCTGATGGCCCAACCCCGGCCGGTCCCGTAGTACACGGGACGGTGCCAGATGCGCCAGTACCAGGGCCTGCCGTAGTAGTAGTCATGATAGTACCAGGGGTCGAAGCCCGGCGTGGTGTCGTAGATAACCACTGGTGGACGGGAGGGGTAGGCGGACCTGCCCACATCATAGGTGACGGGCGGAACGGAGGGAGTACTGGGGCTCGTGCTCTTCGGCGTTGTGGAACGTTGGCTGGAGAAGGAACGGTCCTGGCTGGAGTAGCTCCGGTCGCTGCCCGAGTAGCTCGGGGAAGACGGGGAACTGTAGCTCCGGGTTGAGTCCGTCGAAGGTGTCGACGGCGCAGGGGAGCTGTACGAACGGGACGGCTGCGATGGCGTGGACGGGGTCGTTGACTTAGGCGCAGATGGCTTGGGTGTCGAATAGGAGCGCGACGGTGCGCTTGGCGTAGGTGCCTTTCGGGTTGAGAAGGAGCGGCTGCCACTCGACTTGAATCCGCCGCTCTTCCCGGCCGCAAAAACCGGCGCCACCAGCACACCCAGGACAAAGACCATGGTCACCACAAGGGCCAGAATACGCCTGGCCCAGGCCCAGGGCCGCATGGTACCACTTCCCTCGGCGATGTTTTGCCAACCTCAAGTTTCCCTTACCGAAGAGAAATTCCTGCTGGCCTGTTCGGTAAGATAGAGTGCCGTAGGCAGCCGAAAGGTTCGCGACTAGACCAGTCCAGTCTCCTCGAATTTTGCAAAACCGGTGGCAGTGAGACGACCCAGTTCAGCGAACAGCTGCGGGTCCACCTTTGCGAAGTTAAAGCAGGACTTGCCCTGCATCCGCTTCCGCAGTTCCGGGGAGATGTCGCCCAGCAGTTCGCGATGCATATACGCCGGGAAGAGATGGTAGCTGACGTAATTCTTCTTGATCTCCACACCGCCGAAGCAGATGGGGACCTTGTTGTGGTGTTTATCGGTATTCAGGTAGTAGGCGGTCTCCGATGCGCCGGCTTGGAGAAGCCGGGGCGCGAAGGGCTGCAGTATGGCCCGGAGCTGCTCGAACACGGCCGGAAAATCAGTCATGGCGCCGCTGTCCCCCTTTTGCGTGAGAAGTCCTCCTTCATCATCGCCGGAGTGGGCCTCCTCTGTAAAGCCGTCGGGCGCAAAAGGGCATGCTATGTCTGAGAATGGACGGAGCGGGGTGTAGTACAGACGTGGCACGGCTTAGTCGAATCGCTTTGGTCGTGGTGCTGTCTCTGGTTCTCCTGCTGACGGGCTGCAAGGGAAAGCAGCAACCTGAAAGGGCGCCAGAGCAGAAGAAGGGCGGGGGCGAAAAGCAGGAGGACCCCATCAAGTCTGGCGCCAGCAAGATGCAGTCCGAACTGGAGGATCTGCGCGGCGCTCTGCAGACGGGCGACACCAACGAGGTGTCGACACAGGCCCGAGAGCTCGACGATGCGTGGGAAGGCTTCGAAGATAAGGTCGAGGCCAAAAACCCCGAGATGTACGACGACGTTGAAGGGCCGCTGAACAACGTTCTGGCTGGCGTAGCGCTGGTCCCGTTCGATACAAACGTCATCAGTGCGGAGATCGACAGGCTCGACAAGCAGCTTGATGAGCTGAAGGAGACGAAGGGCGAGCCCGCAAAGCCGAAGAAGGTCGACATGAAGACAGGGGCCTCCGCAACGCGCCAGCGCCTGTCGGAGCTGAAGTCTGCGGTCGATTCGGGCGACACGGCCAAGATGCAGGAGAAGGCCAAGGCGGTGGACCGTTCCTGGACGCAGTTTGAAGATGAGGTCCGAGAGCAGAGCAAAGAAGATCATGGAGCCGTGGAGGACTCTCTGCACGCCATTCTGGCGGGGGTCAAGTCCTCTCCCGTCGACAAGCAGAAGGTGAAGCAGCAGGCTGACAAGATGGATGCGAAGCTGGCGGGCATGACGAAGTAGGGAAATGGGGTATGGCGTCCGAAACCAGTAAGTGAGAGGTTTCGAAAGGGAGCCGCCGCACGTGTTCTACTCCATCTCTGATAAGGGTTTCCGAAATGGCAGTTCACTCTTGCAGAACCTGCATACCATGCGAGACGCAGGCTTCACGCACATTCATTTCAGCCATAAATGGACCTCGCCCGAAGCCATGGCGCCGGGCGAGGTCGAACGGTGGCAGGCCGCCCTTGCGGCGACGGGCATGAAGGTGCTCGATGCCCACGGAACCCATCCGGGCGTCTGCAACTTCTGGTCCACCGATGCGGTCGTGCGGCGCCGGGCGGTGGACCTGATGATCCACAGGCTTGAGGTCACGCGAGCGTTGGGTGGCGATGCTGTTGTGTATCATGTACCGGAGTGGGGCGAATGCTCAGCGTCCATGGTATTGGGCTATGTAGATGCGCTCGCTCGTCTGGAGGAGATCGCGGTTGGGATGGGTGTGGCGGTGGCCCTGGAAAACCACTATGTCAGCGAACTCAACCGACGAGTTCTGACGGCCTGCTTTGAACGGTTCAGGCCGGAATTCGTGGGGTTTACCTTTGACACCGGACACGGGCAACTGGCGGGAGACTCGGACTGGCTTTGCCACAACTGCGGGGATCGGCTGCGAGTCCTTCACCTGAATGACAACGATGGCCTGAAGGACCAGCACTGGAACCCCCGCGACCCCAGGGGCACGGTGGACTGGGCCCCGGTGGTTGAGATGGTCGCTCGGAGCAGCTACACGAAGCCGCTTCAGCTGGAGGTCAGGTGGGACCCGGATATGCACGGGACGCACGCCGCCTTCCTCACCGACGCGTTCCGCCAGACGCACTGGCTCAGTGAGCAGGTATCGCAGTTGCGCAGGGGCAGGGCAGCGGGCTGAGCCAACGCGAGAAGGAGGGGGCGTGCCCCCTCCTTCTTCTTGTCCGCTACGCTCCGGCGGCGCGCAGATGATTCTTCGCGGCACTCAGGGCGTGGGACAGAATGTGCTCCCGCAGCGCCGGGAAGGCGGTGGAGCCTGTCAGATGGCCCTTTTCGATGTACCGGATCAGGGTGTCGCCGTAAGCCCCGATATTGGCCTCCGGCATCACCATCTGGTCGTACCGGCCCAGCAGGGGGAAGACCGACCTGTGGTCCGTGTTCCGGTACTCGGTCGAGAAGTCGAGCCGGCTGCGAAGGTAGGGGAGCCGGGCTTTGGCGTCGCGGTCCGTCTGCCGGGAGTAGGCGGACTCAAGCAAGCAATGGGCGAGGTTCGGGCCTGCAAGCATGGGCATGTAGCTGTCTGCACTGCCGAAGTGGATGTGGTGCACCAGGCTTACGAAACCGCCCAGACTGGTACCGGTGACGCTGACCGGGCCGCAGCCGGCCAGCTTGAACTGGCTGATCACCTCTTCGATCAGGCAGGCTGACACGGCGAACATGGCCAGGTACCGCTTCAGAGAGCCGATGCCGAACAGGAACCGCCGGAAATCCTCGTGGAAGGGCGCCCGCACCAGCACCAGGTGCGCCGGAATGTCAGGCCGTTTGCCGAAGATGCCGTTGAACGAGGTGTCGAACTCCTTGGCGCCGTGGTGGTAGATAACCAGCGGAGCCCGGCGGTCGGCGCAGGGAATGACCCTCACCAGGGCCTTCAGCTCCCCCGCGAGGGTCTGGGCCACCACGTTGTGCTCTCCCGCGGTTGTCACGCTGGGCGCCTGAAGGGTTGTGGACCTGATGTGGTCCCAGACTGCGGGCGAGTCCGTACCTTCACGGAAGTACTTGGGGAAGATGCTGCTGATAACCATGGGGAACCGATCCAGGATAACGTGTGCGGACGCCAAGTTCTTTCACCTCATTTACTGCTGGCCGGCGAGGCCGTGTTTGATGAACTCGAAGTAGCGGTCAAGGTCTGCGTAGATTTGGTCCCGGTTTGGTGACTTGTGGGGGTCCACGAAAAGCTGGTTGAAGCTGAGAAACATGAAGGGCAAGATCACCGCGGGAAAGTCGCTGCCGAGGTCGGCGCGTACCTCCCCCTTGGCGATGGCGCCGGCGAGCAGCGGCTCCAGCAGTGAGGCCGTGCGACCGCCCAGGCGTTCCAGGAGCTTCGTCGAGATGGGGCCCTGTTCGCGGGCGGCTCGCACGGCGAACTGGACCAGTTGGGGGCACCCGAGGGCGAAATCGACCCCGATCTTGGCCTGAATCTTGAGCTGCTCAAACAAGTCTTTCCCGGCCCCTTCCGGACCCAGCGCCGTCATTCGGGCCGTCACGAAGTCGATCCGGCTTTGCACGGCATGGTCGACAAGGAAGAAGAAGAGCTCTTCCTTGCTGGGGAAATGGTAGTAGAAGGTACCCTTCGAGATGCCGGCCTCCGAGATAATGCGGTTGATCGATGCCGCCTCGTAGGCCCGTACGGAGAACTCCTTGAGGGCGGCGGCGATCAGTTCGTTGCGGCGCTCGAACGACTTACTCTGGTCCATGGGATGTCACCTTCGCGTCGACCGATTGGTCTAGACCGAGTGGTCTAGACTACGTGGTCTATGCTAGCACCGGGGGTCAGGGTGGTCAAGCGGTGTTAGAAAAACGTAAACAGTGGGCGGCCCAGGGCCGACGGGGCTTGGGCCCGGTGGGGGCCTTGGGAGCGGTTTTCCTGTTTTTCGACAGGGATCGGCTGGAGGGGGTTTTGGCCGGCAGTTTCGAGGCCCGCAGTGTCGTATACCCCTACCGTACCCGAGCAAGAAGCCACCGGGGCGCTGGTCCCTGTGCTGAGATAGCTTGAACCACAGCAAAGGAGGGGGCGCGCGCCCCCTCCCGTTATCTGCTTGCGGTTTTCGGCCCGGCTTGGCTTTCGGGGGCCGGCAGGATCTCCTCCTGGTAGATGGTCACCCTGTTCCGGCCGGTGTCTTTTGAGTGGTAGAGGGCGGCGTCGGCCCGCTTGATGAGATCGATCATGTTGATGGGATGCTCCCACTGTGCCACACCAACGGAGACCGTGACCCGGAACTCGGCGTCTTCCTCGGGGTCGCGCACAATCTGCTGGGCGACCTTCATGCGCAGCCGCTCCGCGAACTCCTGGGCACCGGCGACGCCCGTGTGCGGGAGGATGATCGCGATTTCCTCGCCGCCGTACCGGCAGACGACGTCCGTGTTGCGGGCGGTGTCGGTCACCCACTTGGCGAGGTTCTTCAGCACGATGTCGCCTGTAGCGTGGCCGTAGGTGTCGTTGACTCGCTTGAAGTGGTCGAGGTCGGCGAGGACGAGGGATGTGAGCTGTCCGTAGCGGCGAGCGCGGGCCACCTCTTGCTCGAGCCGTTGCTTGAAGTATTTGTGGTTGTAGATGCCCATGAGGCCGTCGGTGACGGCGGTCTTTTCGAAGGAGGCGCCAGACTTGTAGGCAAGGATGCCGGATAGGAGGATGAGCGTGAGGAGTACTACTACGAGGGCTATGTTGATGTTATTCAGGGCCCTCTGTACTTCGCTGGCATCCACAATGACGATGAGCACACCTACACGCTGGCCTCCGTTGAAGATGGACGCCCATCCGGCAGTATAGGCCCCAGGCTGCGAGAGACCGTAGCCTGAGTGGCCGTACGGATTGATAAGGTACGGTGTTCCGGGCATCAGGTCTTCCCTTGTGCCGCGAACGTAGTAGTCCGGGGACCGATCCTCAGGAATGCTAAAAACGTGTTCAACACTAGCCTTGCCGGCGAAACGTACAACCTCAACCCTGTGAATGTAGCTCTGGTTTATCACCTTATTGAGTAGAGCACTCAACTCCTGATACCGTGGGCCCTCAGAGTCAGAGAGGTCCGTGCTCGCAAACCAAGCACCGTCTATGTTGGACGCCATCCCCTCGGCGGCCGACACCGCACCTTGTCCGGCGGCCTTCTCCATCAGATCGACGAGGCCCACGGCGGCAAAGCGCAGGAAGGCGAATGCAGCTACAGATACAACGGTTGTCACCAGAATCGTCAGCTTCATCCGAAGTGGCAGTTTCCCCCACACGGCAGCATCACATTCCTTCAACTGTCTTTGTATTGGTTATTCTCCATGATAACATATAATTCCTGTTCCTGGGAGATCGAACCAATGCACTGGTGACTTCGTATTAGACGGTGAGGAATCATTCGGGTGGCATGGGGGGAGAGGTATGATCATCAAGCGGAGGACCAAGCGGCGCTTGTTGGCTGTACTCGTGGTTCTGGCCGTCGCCTTCGTCATCTTAGTCTCAGCCGCTGCAGCCAGCCGGGGATGGAGGAGCGATAGTTGGTCAGTCTGGCCACCTTTGAGCTGGTTCCGAAGCTTCTAGTGGCATAAAGGCGCCCCCCGCAAACGCGGGAGGCGCCCATGACTCTTGCCCTCTATACTGCTAGAACAAACCCACGATCGTGCCGTCTTCGCTAATGTCGATCTTCTCCGCCGCCGGCACTTCCGGCAACCCCGGCATGGTCATGACCTCGCCCGTAATCGCCACCACGAAGCCCGCACCCGCCGACGGCCGGACCTCCCGCACCGTCAGCCGCCAGCCCGACGGAGCACCCAGCAGCTTGGGATCATCGCTGAACGAGTACTGCGTCTTCGCAATGCAGACCGGCGCCGTCGCAAAGCCTTCCTTCGCCAGCTTCCGCAGCATGCGCTCGGCTTCCTTGCTGAAATCCACGCCATCGGCCCCGTAGACCCGCGTGGCCACCTTCTCGATCTTTACCTTCAGCGAGTCGCTATCCTCATACACGAAGCTGAAGTTGTTCGGCATACCACACAGTTCAACGACCTGGCGAGCAAGCTCAACCCCGCCCTCGCCGCCACGAGCGAAGACCTCGCAAAGAATGGCCGTACCGCCGGCCTCCTCCGCCATCTCCTTGACCAGGGCGATCTCGGCTTCCGTGTCGGCCGGGAACCGATTGATCGCTACCACACACGGCAGGCCGTAAACCTGCGTGACATTCCGCAGATGCCGCTGCAGGTTGGCCGCGCCCGCCCGGAGAGCCTCAAGGTTCTCCGTAGTCAGCGCGTCCTTCGCCAGTCCGCCATGCATCTTCAGCGACCGAATGGTCGCCACCAGCACCACGGCAGACGGCTTCAGCCCAGCCAGCCGGCACTTGATATCCACGAACTTCTCCGCACCCAGGTCGGCGCCGAAGCCCGCTTCTGTAATGACATAATCGGCCAGCTTCATGGCCATGCGGGTCGCCGCCACCGTATTACAGCCATGCGCAATGTTTGCGAACGGGCCGCCGTGCACCAGCGCCGGGGTGTGCTCCAGCGTCTGCACCAGATTCGGCTTAATGGCGTCCTTCAGCAGAACGGCCATAGCTCCCTGGGCGTTCAGCTGCTTCGCCCGCACGGGCACGCCCTCGTAGGTGTACCCGACAATGATCTCGCCGCAGCGGCGCTTCAGGTCCATGAGGTCCTTCGACAAGCAGAGCGTGGCCATGATCTCCGAAGCCGGGGTGATCATGAACTCTTCCTGCCGCGGCACGCCGTTGGTCTTGCCGCCCATGCCGACGATAATGTTGCGGAGGGCCCGCTCGTTCATGTCCATGACCCGCTTGAAGGTGATCTGGCGCGGGTCGAGGTTCAGCTTGTTGCCCTGCTGGAGGTGGTTATCCACCAAAGCCGACAGCAGGTTGTTGGCCGAAGTAATGGCGTGGAAATCGCCCGTGAAGTGGAGGTTAATGTCCTCCATGGGCACCACCTGGGCGTAGCCGCCACCAGCAGCGCCACCTTTCACGCCGAACGCCGGCCCGAGGGAAGGCTCGCGAAGAGCGATAACCGCCTTCTTGCCGATGTGCTTCATGGCCTCACCAAGACCCACGGTGACCGTCGTCTTGCCCTCGCCGGCCGGCGTGGGGCTGATGGCCGTCACGAGAATCAGCTTGGCGTCGGGCCGGTCCTTCACCCGATCCCAAACGTGGGCCGCGATCTTTGCCTTGTACTTACCGTAGAGTTCCAGGTCATCCGGCTCCAGGCCGATTTCCCGGGCTACATCGACGATGGGGGCGAGCTGTGCGGACTGGGCGATTTCGATGTCAGTCTTCACACCGACTACCTCCTCGGACCGTTACTCAGAACAGGCGTATTCATTTTCGCATAGTGGTGGTAGTTTTCCCATGAGTCAAAAAGGCTACTTCGGCGCCAGGAACCGGGCTACAGGGTCCGGGGTCAACAAATGCATAGCCTCAGAAATCTCCCGCTGCTCATCCCGAAGGCGAGTGACATCGGCCAGCACAGACTCCTTAAACGCCGCGTCCTTCAGACTCCCAAGGTTGATCGCAACGTTCCACAGGGCGCCCTCAAAGGCCGCGTTCGCCGTCAAGAAGCCCACATACGCATCAGATAGCGCATTGGCGTTGCCCCGAGATGCAGCGGCCAGCGCAGCCCGCATCACTACGATAGCGTGCTTCATTGTGTCCAGCGGCGAGAGCGTGGCGGCCTTGTACCCAGCCTGAACGGCGTGGGTCCGCACCTTCTTCTCCTCGTCAGTGCCCTTGGGCAGGGCAAAAGCGGCCATGACCTGATTGAACGCTTCACCGTCGGCGTCAGCACAATCCAGCAGCGCCGCAGATTCTCGCAACCCGGTCTCCTGCAGGGCCACCATCTCATCGTTGACGGCGGCATACTTCTCGCGCCCCGCCGTGAGCCCGGCAACCATCGCTACCAGGGCCGCGCCCATCGCCCCCGAAACTGCCGCCGTGGCCCCTCCCCCTGGAGTGGGCGTGCCGGCAGCCAGCTGGGAGCAGAAATCGGCCAGCGTCTGTTCAGCTGTGCGCAAACAAAACAACCTCCCCTGCTGCGAACCGAACCGCCAAACCTAACGAGCGCTCGCTTTGTAATGCCGGCCCTCATCCACCAGCAGCCGGCCCTTCTTGATCACTGTGGAGACTATGCCCTGCCCCATCCGATAGGGAATGTGGCGGTGCGAAGGCGCATCCAGAATCACCACGTCGGCCTGTTTGCCGGGCTCAAGGCTGCCCACGCGCCCATCCATCCCGATGGCGGACGCCGCGTTGATCGTCGCCGCAGCGAGCGCCTCAGAAGGATCCAGCTTCATATGCATGCAGGCCAGCGTCAGAATAAACGGCATGGAGTAAGCCGGACACGACCCGGGGTTGAAGTCCGAAGCCAGAGCCACCGTGCAGCCCATGTCGATCATCCGCCGGGCGTTGGCGTAGGGCACGGTCATCAGGCAGAAAGCGGTGCCAGGCAGACAGACCGCCACGGTACCAGCCCGAGCCATGGCCGACAACCCATCACCAGACGCAAAAAGCAGGTGGTCAGCGCTAATAGCCCCCAACTCGGCGGCTAGAGCAGACCCGCCCAGGTCGGTCAACTCATCGGCGTGGACTTTGGGCCTGAAGCCCAGCTGCCGGGCCCGCAGAAGTATCTGCCGCGACTGCTCAACCGTGAAGACGCCCTTCTCCGTGAAGACATCGCAGTACTGGGTCAGCCCTTCGGCCGAAACCAGCGGGAGCATCTCCTCGCAAATCAGGCGCACGTAGCCGTCCGGATCCTGCTTGAACTCCGGCGCAATCTCGTGGGCACCCATGAATGTGGGCACCACATCGAGGGGATGCCGCCTGGCCATCTCGCGAATGGCACGCAGCATCTTCAGCTCATCCAGCGTGGACAGGCCGTACCCGGACTTGACCTCCACCGTTGTGGTGCCGGTCAGGGCGAGCGCATCGAGCCGCCGCAATCCCACATCCACCAGATGCGCTTCGGTGGATTGCCGGGTGGCACGCACCGTTGACATGATGCCGCCGCCGGCCGCCGCGATTTCCACATACGAGATCCCCTGCAGCCGCATGGCGAACTCATCCGCGCGGTCGCCCGCAAAGCACAGGTGCGTGTGCGGATCCACGAAGCCGGGAATGACGGCCCGCCCCCGGGCATCCACGACCTTGGTGGATGGCCCAGTCTGCACGCGGGCCAACACCTCTTCGGTGGTGCCCACATCCAGAATCTCACCCTGGTATGCGGCCAGGGCACCGTTCTTGATCGCCTTCACGTCCTTGAGGGCGGCGCCCCTGCGGACCCCGCCGGCCATGGTGACAAGCTCGCCTGCACCGATAATCAGGAGGTCGACCTCCGGCACCGTCATCTCCGGCGGGCGGATATGGGTAACCAGTTCACCCTGGGGACGCGCCTGCACCACCTGTCATCACCCCATGAGACGCTTTTCGAGCACCTGGCTGGACTTGAACTCCTCGAGCCGCAGATAGTGACGGGCCACGCCCACCAGGGCGTCCATGGGCACCAGGCCCACAATCTCCGACCCGACCACAGGGACGCCGTATCGCCCCGCTTCGATGCGAATGAGCTCAAATGCCCGGTGCAACGGTGTGTCTTTGTAGTTGACCATATTCATGGATACTTGCACCTGATTCCGTTCCACCAGCTGAATGCCCAGGGCCTTGCAGCCCACAAGCCCGCCGCTGGAGCCTCGCACGGCCTTGGCAATCTTCTTGGCAATCTCCATGTCGGACGTGCCCAGGTTCACGTTGAAGGCGATAAGCGGCATCCGGGCGCCGACAGCCACACAGCCCGCCGTGGGGTGGATGGCGTTGGGCCCGAAGTCCGGGACCCGGTCGGGGTCGGTGCCGATGCGGTCCCGCAGACCCTCGAACTCGCCCCGCCGCACGTCGGCCAGGTTCTTTCGGTCAGCCCGGGTGGCGGCCTCCTCGTACAGGAAGACGGGAATGCCCAGCTGGGCGCCGATGGCCTCGCCGGCCTCCCGGGCCAGGGCCACGCAGTCCTTCATGTCGCAGCCGGAGATGGGCACGAAGGGGATCACGTCGACGGCGCCCATGCGCGGGTGGTTCCCCTTGTGGTGGGTCAGGTCGATGAGGCGGCTGGCCGCTTCAGCTCCCCGGACAGCCGCCCGCACCACGGCCTCAGGGTTGCCCACAAAGGTCACGACGGTGCGGTTGTGGTCGGCGTCAGGGGCCACAGACAGCAGGGTTACGCCGCAAGCCTGGATGGCTGAAACGATTGCTTCGATCACCTCAGGTCGGCGGCCTTCGCTGAAGTTCGGGATGCACTCGACAACGGCAGTACGGTCCATGGCGGCATGCCCTCCTAGAACTGGTACCAATCGATTACGAAGCGTTCTTCTACATCATGGACGCGGTCCAGGTCGCCATACTGAGCCAGGGCCCAGGCTTCCAGCCTGCGGCCCGCTTCGGCGCGCCACTCGTCGGACGTCCCCCAGGTTGATGACATCACACCGCTGCGCATGCGCTCGATGTTGTTGCGGGCCGTCTCTTGCTCGGTCCACACGGCCACCACGTGCTGAGAGACGGCCGCGCCCCAGGCGGCGAGCTGTTCCCGGGCCGATTGCGCAAAGAAGTCACGCCGAGGTGGCGCGCCTAGTTCGAGCATCAACTCGTGGAAGCGGCTGCGAATGGTCTGCCTGACCGAGAGATCGCCATGCTTCGAGTACCCCCACACAAGGGCACCGTGCGACTTCAGAATCCGCCGCACCTGCTCGAGCGCCTTGATCGCATCCACCAGGTGAAAGATATGTACCGCGATCACGGCATCCTGCGAAGCTTCGGGCACCGGCAGGGGCTGGGTGATGTCCGCCACATGGATCGCGGCCCGGCGGAGGTCGCCGCCGAGCTTCTCGTGCAGCCGGTCCAGCATCTGCTGGGAGATGTCGAACCCCGTATAGCGTACGCCGCGTTCGATGAAAGGAATCGCGATGCGTCCCGTCCCCACGCCAATCTCCGCCACGGCGGGGTCGGCGGGCAGGCGTGATAATATCCAGCGGCTGATTCGGTCCGTCACCCCGGGGGGCAACCCCCGGGTGGCGTCGTACTTGTCGGCTACGCGGTCAAAGTTATAGTCCATACTATTCCATCATGGGAATGCGGACGCCCCGCTCCTTGGCCACCTGAACAGCCTTCTCATACCCCGCATCCACATGGCGGACGACACCCATGCCAGGGTCGGAGGTAAGCACGCGGGAGAGGCGCTCGTGAGCATCGTCGGTGCCGTCGGCCACTACGACCATGCCGGCGTGCTGGCTGTAGCCGATGCCCACGCCGCCGCCGTGGTGCAGCGAGACCCAGGTGGCGCCCGCCGCTGTGTTGACCAGGGCGTTCAGCAGGGGCCAGTCGGCGATGGCGTCGGAGCCGTCTATCATGCCTTCTGTCTCCCGGTTGGGGGAAGCTACCGAACCCGCATCCAGGTGGTCGCGGCCAATGACGATGGGGGCGGACAACTCGCCCGTGCGCACCATCTCGTTGAACTTCAGGCCGGCCTTGGCCCGCTCTCCGTAGCCCAGCCAGCAAATGCGGGCGGGCAGGCCCTGAAAGTGAACCTGCTTCTGGGCCATGTTGAGCCAGCGATGGAGCGCCTGGTCCTCGGGAAAGAGCTCCATGATCGCCCGATCAGTCTTGTAGATGTCTTCAGGGTCGCCCGAGAGGGCTGCCCAGCGGAAGGGGCCCTTGCCCTCGCAGAACAGGGGCCGGATGAAGGCCGGCACGAAGCCGGGGAAGGCGAACGCGTCCTTCAGCCCTTCGTTGAAGGCCACCTGGCGAATGTTGTTGCCGTAGTCGAAAACCACAGCGCCCATCTTCTGTAGGTCGAGCATGGCCTGGACGTGCGTCACCATCGACTGCTTCGCCAGCGCAATGTACCGCTGTGGGTCCTTCTCGCGCAGCTCCACAGCCTCGGCAAGAGTCATGCCGGCCGGGACGTACCCGTTCAGCGGGTCGTGGGCGCTGGTCTGGTCGGTCACCGCATCGGGGATGATGCCCCGCTTGACGAACTCGGGGAAGATCTCGGCGGCGTTGCCCAGCAGGCCGATGGAGAGCGGCTCGCCCTGGGCCTGGGCCTCGCGGGCCATGGCCAGAGCCTCGTCCAGGGTCGTCGCCATCTTGTCGACGTAGCGGTGCTCGATGCGCCGGCGGATGCGGGTCTCGTCCACCTCTACGACGATGGCCACGCCTTCGTTCATGGTCACCGCCAGGGGCTGGGCGCCACCCATGCCGCCCAGGCCCGCGGTCAGGGTCAGACGGCCCTTCAGCGTGCCGCCGAACTTCTGGCGGGCCGCCTCGGCGAAGGTCTCGTAGGTGCCCTGGAGGATGCCCTGGGTGCCAATATAGATCCACGAGCCGGCCGTCATCTGGCCGTACATGATCAGGCCCTTCTTCTCCAGTTCCCAGAAGTGCTCCCAGGTGGCCCAGTGGCCCACCAAGTTGGAGTTGGCGATCAGGACCCGTGGGCTGTGCGGATGAGTCTTGAACACGGCCACGGGCTTGCCGGACTGGACCAGGAGGGTCTCATCGTTCTCGAGATTGCGCAGCGCCTTGACGATGGCGTCAAACGCTTCCCAGGAACGGGCGGCCTTGCCCCTGCCCCCATAGACCACCAGGTCTTCCGGACGCTCAGCCACTTCGGGGTCCAGATTGTTCATGAGCATGCGCAGGGCAGCCTCTTGCTGCCAGCCCTTGCAGGAGATGACCGGACCACGGGGAGCACGCACTTCACGAACCATACCCCATACCTCCGTTTACGCCAGTTCGCCTACGACCGACTCGACGGCCGCGGTCAGTTCACCACTCATGATCAGATCGGTGAGCGCATTCATGTCCGGGGCAAGCATACGGTCTTCCTTGAGCGGCGCCACGCGCTGGCGGATCTGCTGGTAGGCCGCCCTCGTGCCGGCGCCAAGTCCGGCGGGGTCGGTGAACTCCAGGGCCTGGGCCGCACACATCAGCTCAATCGCGAGGACCCGGGTCACATTCATGAGAATCTTGCGGGCCTTGCGGGCGCCCGTGGTTCCCATGCTCACGTGGTCTTCCTGGTTTGCGCTGGACGGTATGGAGTCCACAGAGGCCGGGTGGGCCAGCACCTTGTTCTCGCTGACCAGCGAGGCCGCGGTGTACTGCGGGATCATCAGGCCGGAGTTAAGGCCGCCATGCCGGGTCAGGAAGGCCGGCAGGCCCGACAGGGCCGGGTTCACCAGCCGCTCGATGCGCCGCTCGGAGATGTCGGCCAGCTCTGCCAGGGCGATGCCGAGGTAGTCCATGGCGAGGGCCATAGGCTGCCCGTGGAAGTTGCCGCCGGAGATGACCTCCTGGTCCTCGGGGAAGAGCAGCGGGTTGTCGGTCACGGCGTTGATCTCCCAGCCCACCACATCCGCCACATGGGCGATGGCTGT